>Ga0209292_1004890_pt1 | contig 13924 bp, 10 predicted proteins | sample GOMGulsemesocosm_2_FD_184634 | JGI IMG/M metagenome (GOLD analysis project Ga0209292, IMG submission 184634) | Methane-oxidizing microbial communities from mesocosms in the Gulf of Mexico - GOM9C Gulf of Mexico (SPAdes) (version 2) | ecosystem: Environmental > Aquatic > Marine > Cold seeps... | reverse complement strand
TTTTCTAATGGGTATATACGGTTTAAGAACTTTTGCTCAAACTCACCCTGAAGCAAAAGTCATAGAGCAATTAGCAGAGCAGCTTTATAATGATATTTGCAAAGAATAAATTATAAGAACAGTCGCTTAAAATTGAATAATATAGACCTCATAGATAGGGGTAATAAATAGCCTTTATTTAAGCGGTTTTTATGACTACCGCTAAGAAGCAATTAATTACCTTAGCTGCTCCCCCTTATTATCATGTATTTCCCGCTGTGTTCGCCATACCTAAAAAACACCCGTGTAATGTTGTCTTTTCGTCTTTATTACAAATGAACCAGCTAAAATTATTTTTTTAGCTTACGATATGTTAAACCTATGATACACAGAGAAATTAATAGAATTCCTGAGGGTTCAGGTACTTGGCTTATATTCATTGTACCGCGCATTATTTTTGAGCTGTCATAATGGGAGCCATGAATTTTGAAACCAAAGACTTCATTAGTTTGCAGGTTATTAAAAGTATATGTATCACTTAGATTAAAGGCATTACTATCTTGATAAAGCAATTCGGACATGCCAGAGCTAAATGCTGTTAAAGTTAATTGGGACCGATACCATGAGTGATGACCAAATAAACTCCAATCAAAGGTAAAGTTACCATTTTCTTGAGCCGTTGTGCTAATTATCCAGTCCCCTGAAAAAGAGCTTTTATTGTTGTATTTGGCTTCCCATTCACCCAGGAGGACTTCACTAATTGTTGTTTTCCCACCACCATCAATCTCCCAGTCTAATATTAAACCAGCATTAGCAAAGCTAGTAACATATAACAGTGAAGCTGAAAATAGTGTTTTTACTATTGTTACATTCATGCATATCCCCTTAAAAATATATTTATCAATCATAATGGTTTCTTGGGCATTCACTTATGGTATTGCACAAACGAGACCAAGAGTTATTTACGATGAAAACTTAAAGTTATTTAAGGGAAATATTTTCAGTTACAAGCAGGAATTATGTTGTTTACTGGTGGTAATTCGTTGTTATATATCGAATATTGTTTAGTTGACTTGCTTTATTACTAGATGTTGTTTCAAGACTCAGTAATAGTTCGTATTCAATCTAACTATTATTTAACAATATTAATCTTCAAGAAGTAGAAAGCTGATTGCATAATGCGACGCTAAGGGCGCTATATTCCTAATATAAAAACACCACCAATATTAGCTTGCTCTTTGACCCTTTAACTAAATTGTTACAATCTGAGAGGATTAATCTCACCAATAATGATGTGGCCAAGTATTTTGATACCGAGTTTCTTGGAACAATTAACTGCTTTATCCGTAAGGTAACGTCACTATTGCTATTCTTTGGTATAAGTTACTAATTGGAAAGTTCACCTCGTTATTGATAACGATATTCGTTATTATTAAAAACACTAAAAACTTAATTAGGATGATTAGAATGCTTTTGATCACTCATTTTAGCTTCAAAAAAATCACGTTAATAACGTTAACGCTAGCAGTAACACTTTTTGGGCTAATAGCTTGTTCAGCCATACCTGGTGATACCAATGCTGAGCAAATACAAACGATAGATGAATTAGTCGAAACTACTTTAAGAGACCTTTATGAGCAAAACCCTGAAGCAAAGGCACAAATAAAAAATTCTGTTGGTTATGCGATTATGAATAATAAAATAACCAAGATACCCGTAGTAGGGGCTGGCGCTGGTTATGGTGTTGCGATTAATAATAAAAGCCAACAAAGACAATATATACAAATGGTGCGCTTTGATGTTGGCGGAGGTTGGGGCGCAAGAAGCGTGAGACCTGTTATCATTTTTACCGATGAAGAAGTATTCAATGATTTTATTGATGGTATGTGGTCAGCAAATGCCGGAGCAGAAGCGGCGGCAAAAGTTGGTGATGTTGGTACTTCTGGTGGAGCTGATACAGGCAATGCAGGAAATGATAAAGGCTATGTTATCCATATGATTACAGATTCAGGGGTTTCAGCCACAGTTACCGCCGGGATAATAAGAGTACAGCCGATAACTTTAAAGCCATAAGTCATCCAGTAACTGTCATCGTTAACCGGGTATAGAGCATCAATGTGATCGCTTGTACCTGTGCTTTCATACCAAGAGGTATCTGCTAGCCATGTAGCGGTATTGCCCTAAATACTGCTAAAAATAAATGCGTTTGCGATTCCATTCAATCCTGCTCCAAGAACACCATAATCAGCCTTATTTAAACCAAAATATAGCGTATCTAGACCAGTAGTATCAAAACCTGAATAAGTCTAAGTTGCGCCCACCCTCGGTGCCAGAACCACTTCCTATCCAACTATTACCACCCTGGGCTGAATAAGTCGGGCCTATAATTGTTGCTGTTAGCAAAGCCACCCAGAGTTAGAGCTAAAACAGCCAAAGCCGCTTTTAACATTTTAATATTCATTTTTAAGTCCTTATCATCCTGTTCAAACTGCGGAATAGAATGTGTCAAAGTAAAAATAATAAAGTTATTTTTCAATAGAGTAGTAATATCCAGTAAATCACTAAACTCAAAAGTGTAAAGTAATTAGACCTTGTTCAGTTGTAATTCGTTGCTATTCTCTTTATTAGAGAATTGAAAAAGCACCAGTAACACAATTTTGAATCACAGCCTATCTATTTCAAATGGAAACACTTGTTTGGGCCACAGATCTTTAACTTAATATTTAGTCATCTCTTTTCTAATTAATTAAAAACAACTATACTGTGTTTTTGTACAGTTATTTTGGTGTTCTTATGAAAGTGATACCCGTATACATTGAAGCAGGGATATCAGGTTTTGAATCGCCAGCTGCCGAATATAAAGAATTAAACTTATCTTTAGAAGAGTTATTGCTTCAACATCCTAATGCTACGTTTTTTGGTTTGGCTAATGGTCGGTCTATGGAAGGGCGAGGGATATTTGATGGCGATGTGCTTGTTGTTGATAGAGTCGAGCATGTAAGTAATGATTCTGTCATTGTGGCAAATTTTAATGGCTGTTTTGTTTGTAAAATAATTGATACTGATAAAGCTTTGTTGTTATCTGCATCTGATGAATATAAGCCTATTGCCATCACCGCAGCAGATAGCTTTCAAATTGAAGGGGTGGTGAACGTGTCTTTTAGATTACATAAAAAACTGCCGACACTATTATCATGTTTGGTTTGATTGACGCGGTTTCATTCTATGCTCGTTGCGAAAAGGTGTATGACCCGACAATACGTAATAAACCTGTTGTTGTACTAACGAATAATGACGGTTGTATATGTGCCGTTTGTCCAATGGCGCGTGAACTTGGCATTCCTAAATTCATCCCCTACTTCAAAATAAAATCATTTTTAGCTAAGCACAATGTTGTTATTCGCTCTTCTAATTACGAGCTGTATGCAGACCTGAGTGAAAGGATGATGAACGTTATCGCTCGCTACTCTGATAGGCATTATGTTTATTCTATTGATGAATCGTTTTTACACTTTAGAAACTTTACTTGTATTGATGACTGGCATGAATACGGTCATGTAATAAGAAAAGCTGTTTGGCGTGAAACGAGATTACCTGTTGGGGTTGGTTTTGGCGCTACATTAACGTTAGCAAAAGCGGCAAATCATGCATCCAAAAAACTCTCTGGCTTTGATGGTGTTGCCGTTATTAATGATGAGAGTTCACGTAAGGAAATACTATCTCGAATGTCGTTAACTGATATTTGGGGGATTGGTTCAAAACTTGGAAAACGCTTAAGTATATTAGGGCTTAAAAATGGTTGGGACTTGGCAAACCAATCACCCAAAGAAATGAGAAGCCAATTTGGCGTTGTGGTTGAACGCACCGTTAACGAACTCAATGGTGTGCCATGCTTAAATTGGGATGAAATAGGGCAAGATAAACAAGAAATATTTTCAACAAGAAGTTTTGGTCAAAGGGTGACTTGCGAGCATGCACTTAAAGCCGCACTATCAAGCCATGCTAGTATTGTTGCCAAAAAAGCGAGAGGGCAGAACTCTTTAATTAAACGCTTAGTTATTTTTGCATCAAGCTCTCCGCATGATGATAGCTATTACAAAAAGTCTGTTATTTATGAATTTCCTGTTGCTACAGATAACACTCTAAAGGTAGTTACTGCTATTTCGTTTGTATTTGATAGTATTTATATGGCTGGCGTACTATTTTATCGTTGTGGTGTTGGTGCTGTTGAATTAGAAAATAATCAGTTTCAACAGCAAGATATGTTTAATGTTACTGTGAATAATCCACAACTAATGCAATGTTATGATAACGTGAACCATCGTTATGGTAGTGGCGCGATAGAAGTTGCTGTTGCTGAGAAAAACGATAAATGGGCAATGAGGCGTAACTTTCTATCACCTCGTTACACCAGTAAATGGTCAGAAATACCTAAGATAATTTGTTAAGAAAAGTGTTGAGGTAAATATGTGTGGTCGATTTAGTGTAGACAAAGCTTTAACGCCAATAGTGAGCGAGCTATTTAATACGCATTACAGTGTAGAAACCAACGCTAATTTATGTCCAAGTCAAAAAGTAGCGACAATTATTAATAGTGATTCAAACTATCAACAAGTCAATGCTTTATGGGGAATTAAGCCTAACTGGTCTAAAAAATTAATTATCAATGCCCAAGCTGAAACCGTAGCTACCAAGCCTACATTTAGACAAGCGTTCCAAAGTCAGAGGTGCTTAGTTCCCTGTAATGGTTGGTTTGAATGGCGAACAGAAGAAGGTAAAAAGGTTAAATACTTATTTGAACATGCCAACAAAATGCCCTTATATATGGCTGGAATATTGTTTCAACATGAGCATACTGAGCTTGTAACCTTAACGACTCAACCTAATGATAAATGCGGTCAATATCATAAACGAATGCCAGCTTTAGTACTGGCAAGAGATAAAGACGACTGGTTTAATGCTTCAGCTCAAGAGGTAGAATCATTACTACAGCCTGTAGAAAGTAGAGTTATTCGTGTTGAGCATGCTGAATGATTTTCAACTATTGAAATGTAGGTTTAGGGGGGATTAAGTTATTTTCAACCGCATCAATAAAGCGACCAAGTTCACCGCCTTTAACATTCTTACCATTAAATGCACTAATGCCACTGTCAATCATTTCGATCAGCTCTAGGTCTTGCTCGACGGCAATCTCTTGCACTGTTTTTAAATGACGTGCAAGTGTGCTGCCGCCTGATTTTTTATCACTCGACCAGCATATGTAGCTATATGGACTTTAAATTTCACCATAAGGTAATTTTAGATAGAGTTATAAGGGAATTGTTCGTGCAATGTACTATTGTAAATAAGCAGTAGCAGAGGAATTAATAAAAAATATAAGGAATTACTTGATGCTAGGTTTAGAATTCATTAATAGTGAAACGAATTTATCATTAGCGATGAGTAGTCACTATGATTATTTGGTGGTTTTAGGCTCTTATATCGTTGCTTGGATTGGCGCTTACGCTGGACTTTCTACCGTGCCAGCTATTCGGCTTGTTGAAACCAATAAAGCAAAAATTGGCTGGAAGTTAACTGGCGCTATAGCAATGGGCGCTGCTATTTGGTCGATGCACTTTGTTGGCATGTTAGCTCTCTACTTACCTGTTAATGTTGAGCACCATGTCGGTTTAACCGCTTTATCTATTGTTCCTGCCATTATTGCCAGCTATTTTGCCTTATTTTTTATTGAAAGAGACCATTATCTCCATTCTCATCTAGTTTATGCGGGTGTTTTATTGGGGGCTGGTATTGGCACCATGCATTATATTGGTATGGAGGCAATGCAAGGGGAATTCACTTTAGTCTATGAACCAGTCACATTTTTACTTTCTATTTTAGTCGCGGTAATCTTGGCTATCTTTGCGCTAAGTGCAGGGCAATTTAAGCGCCATGCTCAAGAAAAAGAGAGCCATAGACTCATTATCTCTGCGGCCTTAGTCGGTGCCGCAATCACGGGCATGCACTACATGGGAATGCAAGCCTCTTACTTTTTAGCAAATACCAGTGAGGCCATGGGTGAACATACTGCTCATGGCTCATCCCACGGCTCGATGTTGCTGATATTAATTATCTCGACAGTATTATTATCAACGCTTGCTGTCGTCTCTACTATTATTTACAAAATGTTTATCAAGTTGCATATGGCTAAAAACGAAGCCGAGTCATCGGCAATCGCTAAATCTGAATTTTTAGCGAGTATGAGTCATGAAATACGGACACCGATGAATGGTGTTCTTGGTATGCTTGACCTTTTAGTTAAAACAGATCTGAATAAAGACCAACAATATAAAGCAAAAATAGCCCATTCGAGTGCCAAATCATTATTAAGTTTAATCAATGATATTTTAGACTTTTCTAAAATTGATGCCGGTAAGCTTGATTTAGAGTTATTACATTTTGATTTGCGCAGTATGCTAGTTGAATGTGCGGATACCTTAGCTTTGAAAGCCGAGGAGAAAGGCTTAGAGCTCATTTTAGATGTAACCCATGTCGAGCATTCAATGGTTAAGGGGGACCCCAGCAGAATTAGGCAAATCATCACTAACTTAGTTTCTAATGCGATTAAGTTTACCAGTAAGGGTAGTGTGACCATCAGAGCGAACCTTAAAGAAGGCGAAGATAATAAGTTAATACTTTCTTGCTCAGTAGATGATGATGGTATTGGCATTGCACAAGATGCACAAAGTAAATTATTTCAAATGTTTACGCAAGTCGATTCATCGACAACACGAAAGTATGGTGGTACAGGTTTGGGTTTGTCCATTGTTAAACAATTATGTCAATTAATGAATGGCGACGTTTCAGTTAGCAGTATTTTAGGTGAAGGAAGTTGTTTTAAATTTTATATAAGTTTGTCTTCCAGTGAACAGTCAAAGCATATTGTGCCATCAATCGATGTTAGCAAATTGTCTTTATTGGTTATCGATGATAACCCTATCAACCGAGAAGTCTTACGGGGGCAGTTAGAGCATTGGGGGGGCAATGTTACTGAGGCTTCGTGCGCAGCAAGCACTTTAAATATACTTAAGGAACGCATAGCCCAAAATAAAACCTTATTTGATATTGCCTTTGTTGATATGCAAATGCCAATAATGGACGGAGCTGATTTAGCCAGAAAAATTAGAGCTATCTCAGAATATGACAACATGTCACTGGTGATGATGACATCAATGATGCAAAAAGATGACAAAGATTTTTTTGCTAAATTAGGTTTTTGTGGTTACTTTTCCAAACCTGTTGCCAGTGCTGACATTTTAGATGCAATTGCCGTTATTCAAAACAAAGTTGAGTATTCAGAGCAAAGCTCACCATTGATCACCTCTCAGTATTTAGCCACTTTAAGTCATGAAGAAAATATAGTTAATGAGCCAAGAGAAGAAATCGATAAATCGGAAAAAGTAGCAGCCCTAGTTGTAGATCCTAATATTTGGCCAGAAAATACTAAAATATTATTGGTGGAAGATAATCGTATTAATATCATAGTTGCGACCTTGAAACTGAAAGAAATGGGCCTTAGCGTTGAAGTTGCACTCAATGGCCAAGAAGCATTATCTACATTGAAATTGTCATCAGATGACACACCATTTACCTTGATATTAATGGATTGCCAAATGCCAATGATGGATGGTTATGAAACTACTCAACAGATAAGAGCGTGTAAAGCAGGTGAGTGTTACCAAAATATCCCAATTATTGCGATGACAGCAAATGCAATGAAAGGTGATAAAGAAAAATGTTTAAACTCAGGTATGAGTGATTACTTGCCTAAGCCAATTAACAGTGAAGTATTAAAAGGACTATTAAAAAGGTGGTTAGAATGTGCCAAAGAAGTTACTTAGTTGTAGCAGCTGTTTAAGAAATTAATTATTGGCTGAGGCGAATGGTGTTACCCAGGAGTTATAGGCTTCGCATATTCGTCTTCAATAACACCTTATAACTTCTTCACTATCACAAAAAACACTCAAATCAACTAGATTTTTACTGGTTTTAAAGTTCGACAATCGAACTTTAAGGTGACTTCAATAAATGAAACGGCACACTGTCGTAGGTTTTTGTTGGTCTTCTAGTTTCAACGTTCGACAATTAAAAACATGGATATCATTAAAGTGTTCTCTAAAGAACATAACTTAAAGTAACACTCTATTACACTACGCGGCCCTTATTTTACAAGTATTGGAAAAACTTATACTAGGGTAAATAATTGATTTAAATGATAGGCAAGCAGACAACTGCTTGATTTATCTCTAGTGTGGCGATAAAGCAAGAGGATTAAAGAGTGTGTTAAAACGGAAATATAATATCAATGGGCCAGCATTTAAGCGGATTTTGAAATCAAATCATATTCAACCATCAGTTTTCGCTTTTCAGGCAAAAATAGATCTAAGCAAAGTTAAAAATACACTTGAGTCGAAAGACTCAGTTCCTAAGGATTATCTGAGTAAACTTGAGGAATTATTTCATGTTAGTGATAAGAGTTAGTTGCATTGGAACAAGTTGTAATCAATTACTATCATTAAGGTGCCCTCATTATTATAAGGTTTATTAATGATCTATTTTCACAAAGATTTTTTGTCACCAGCCATTGAAAATAAATTCCCCTCAAACACCGCATTTTGGAAAAATGGAATTTATGTTTTTACCATAGGGCTTCTTTATTTTCTAAGTGTAAAATTTTCCACCTTATTTTTTACCATTCCAAGCCTGAATATAAGTGCATTTTGGCCCCCTAATGCAATATTTGTAGCATTTCTCTTAGCGAGCCCTAAACCTTTATGGAAATACATTTTTTTAGTTGTATTTTTAGCCAATTATTTAGGAAACATCCTTTCAGGTACAGGTATATCATTGAGCATTGGTTTTGCTGTAGCGAATATCATTGAAGGGGGAACAATTGCTTATTTTATGTGTAAGTGGAATAAGCCAAATGTAGTTTTTATTAGCTTTAAAAATTTTTATTATTTTATATTAATCATACTGACAGGTACCTTCTTAGGTGCAAGTGCTGGAGCGGTTAACCTCTCACTATCATATGGTTTTGATCAATTTTGGAGTGTTTTTAGAGGCTGGTTTTCAGCTGATGCACTTGGCAATATTTTAATGCTCACTGTTATTCTGTCATTAAATGATAAAAAAGTTTTACATAAGAAAATAACGTCAGAACATATCTTAGGCGCAGTAGTATTATTCGTTGCATCGATAGCTTTATCAATACTCATCTATTCTCAAGAGGGTAAAAATAACATAATCCCACTTAATTATATGGTCTTTCCATTAGTCATCTGGGCTGCTATACAGTTTAAAGTTAAAGGGGCTGCTCTAGTTACCCTTGTTATCATACTTATTGCACACTGGTATACCATGCATGGACAAGGTCCATTCAACGTATACGGTATCACCATTCAAGATCATATTTTCTGGTTACAATGCTATTGTGCTGTTTTGTTCCTTACTGCAATCTCTTTAGCTTTGCTTGTTACCGAACGGTATAAAGTGACCAAAAGTTTAAAAGTAAACAAAATGTTAGTTGATGAATCGTCTAAGGGCATAATTGTTTGTCATCTTGATATTCCAGACAATAAACATTCTTTTCGAATTATAGCCATTAATGAAGCAGTCGAAAATTTAGCGCCTAATTGTACTGATAGCCTGTTAGGGAAAAACTTGAACGAAGTCTTTGATAATACCTTTGATGATGAGTTACTTGGTATTTATCATTGTTGGATTAAATCGGGCAAAGGGCGGATGAGACATGCCGACTTTATCCCTGATTGTGAAGTTGATACAAGTAAAAGTATATTTAAGTGCGATGCTATCTATGTAGGTGAAGCTTGTATTGCCATTTTATATGAAGACATAACACAAACATTACAAGAAGAAGAGCGCCATAGGCAATCAACTAAAATGGAAGCATTAGGTACCTTGGCTGGCGGGGTTGCTCATGACTTTAATAATATATTAGGTTTGATCATGGGCTACTCAGATTTAGGTAAGGAGAACTCTCCACAAAACAGTAAAGAGTTACATTACTTTGATGAAATATCCTTAGCTGGAAATAGAGGAGCGAACTTAGTAAAAAAAATTCTTACTTTTAGTCGAATGGAACCCGTAACGTTGAAGCCCATCAGCTTAGCAAAAGCGCTAAATGAATCACTCGATATGATTAGACCCTCGATAGCCGCGAATATTAAGCTTCAGCGGGATATATCTGAGGCAGACGACTATGTAATGGCAGATGAAACGGATATATATCAAATAGTGTTAAACCTATGTCTAAATGCAAGTCATGCGTTTGACCAAGATGGTGGAGTCATAAATATTCGTCTAAATAAAGTGTTACTAGATGTGGGGCTAGGAAGGTCGCTACAATTAAATGATAAGCCCCACTTAAAGTTGGATATTGCCGATAATGGCAGCGGTATGTCTGAAGATATAAAGAAAAAAGTATTTGACCCTTTTTTCACCACTAAAAAACAGGGTAAAGGTACCGGCCTAGGTCTATCGATGATTTACGGGATCGTTAAAAACTATCAAGGAGAAATAACGTTAAAAAGTGAAGTAGGAAGGGGAACAACTTTTTCTATATTACTGCCCACAACTGAATATTTTGAAACTGTATCACTTAATAAAGCAACTTTATCGCATGAAGGTTACGGGCATCTGTTAATTGTGGAGGATGAACTATCGTTAGCTAAGCTACATAAAAACCTTTTAACAAGTGAAGGTTATACAGTAACTATATGTCAAGATGGTTTAGAAGCACTGAATTTATTCAAAATGTGCCCTGAGAAATATAGTTTAGTATTTACCGATCAAGAAATGCCGAATATGAATGGTAAAGAACTGAGCATAGAGCTACTGAAAATTAAAAGTAATATCCCTATTATTATGGCCACAGGTTTTAGTGATGCTAATGCTAAAGAGGAAGCGATGAAATTAGGTATTAAAAAATATTTTATAAAACCTATCGATTTTAACTTACTTAATACCACTATCAATGAACTGTTATTTCCTAAGGATTAACTTAGGCCCAATTTGTTTTATTTGATGAGTAACGGGTATATATGGTGAGATGGTATCTATAATTTAAGCTTCACTTTAGTTATATTGAAACTAACTTGGTGGTGTTTCTGCCTGAGTCTTTTGCCTTATACAAAGCGTTATCAGCAGTTTTAAATATTACTTCAGTAGTTGAGTTTATTGTATTATCGACCAGAACAACGCCAAAAGAAGCGGTTACGTAATCTGATGCAGAATTGCCTGAGTGTGGGATCTTAGCATCTTGTATAGCCATTCTAAGTTTATCGATAAACGAAAAAGCAGTTTCATCATCAATATCACTTGTAATAATGCAAAACTCTTCTCCACCAATTCTAAATGCAAATTCATTTGCTCTTTGCGTTAATTTTTGCATGATGTTTGCGATTTCAATGAGCACTTTATCGCCCTTGTCATGGCCATAGGTATCGTTAAATTGTTTAAAATGGTCAACATCAAGCATGGCGAATACTAGTCTATAATTATTTCTTTTTGCTCTATTTAATTCATCGACAAAGACTTTTTCAAAATGTCTCCTGTTATAAAGACCCGTCATTGCATCCGTAGTAGATAGTATTTCTAGCTCTGCTACTTTTTCAGATAATTCAGTGTTGAGCTTTTTAATTAAATTCTTAGATTTTTTGAGTTGATGGCTCCAGGTAATAGTAATTATTAATACGATTAAAAAAAAGCACCCTAACTTGATGATTAATTCATAATCTATTTTTTGGGTAAACTCTACAACCGACCACTTACTCATTATTTTATTAACGTCTTGGCTCGCTAGAGTATGTATTAATTTATTTAAAATACTCAGTAAAAGCACATTATCTTTTTTTACGAAAAAAGAAACTTCCATATTAACGGAGGTCCTTCCAACAATAGAGAGGTTATTAAGTCCCTGTTGAGAAATAGAATAAGTGGCTGCAGCAGCAGAAGCCAAAAAGGCATCATACTTTTTCTCTGAAACACCGAGTAAACCTTGTTGAATACTTTTGACATACAAAAAACTTATTTTAGGGTAGTTTGTCTCTAACTTCTTTACATAGCCGTAACTTTCGACCACCGCAATTTTTTTGTTTTTGAGATAACTAAGCTGAGGAATGTAGCTATTGTTATTGGTCATAATAATAACTACAGGGCTGCTTAGGTAGGTATCGGTAGCAGTAAATTGTTTTTGTAAGGCTGGATCAAAGGGGTCACTTGTTAATACGTCTACTTTTTGTGACATAGCTAACTTAAGGGAGTCTTGCCAACTATCACTTTTCAAGTTTTTTATACGTAGGTTTATTTCAGTATTGGTATTACTTCCTAATAGTTGAATTATTTCAGGAATAATGCCGATATGTTCATATTCACTATTGTATGCTTCATAAGGTAACCAATTGGGATCTGATACATAGGTCAATATCTCATGTTGTTGCAGGTACTGCTTTTCTTTATCAGTCAACATTACATTCTCCCCAGCATAGAGCGGGAATGCATAAACTAATAGCATTATAAGACATGCAGTAAATATAATTTTCATAAGAATATTATAGACTCTTTTGTGTTGAATGTAGGAGATGAAAAACATATTTCATTTTATTTTTTTTAGCTTTAAGTTCAGCAGTTTAATGTAAGTAAAGTAATATCCTTTTATGTGTGAAATGTATGGAGTAAATTCACTTTAAGATCAAATTACCTGAAGATGCTCTTGATTATCACTACTCAAATTTATACGAATAAAACAATATTTCATTACATACTTATAGAAAAATAAAAAATCAAAAAAATTCTGAAATAAACATTCCTTATATAGTAAGAGTTTATCTAAAAAACAGTACGGATTTCATACCGCAGGGTGCCGTTTACTTGGGATCTGTTGATATTTACGTTGCATATATAATGGAAAGTTATAATATATACTCAGTTCTTCAGGGCAAGCATTGACGAAAGTCTAGCACGCAAAGCAACCGGTCTACGGGTTAATACCTATGATAGCGGGGCTACACCGGACAGCATAAATAACTTGTATTTTAACATTGTTGCGCCCTGAATTTTGATATTTTAGGAAATGTAATAAATGTTTTTTCTTCAAATAAAATCTTTTCAGACAAAAACCTTTCTTAGCCAAATCTCATGCTATTTTGTGTGCTATTTGTGAGCAGTTTTCTTAAAAAAATAATACTTTTATTGTTACTGACATGCGCATGTATTAGCACTACGTTTGCAAGTGATCCATTACGTGTCGTCAGCGGCGACTGGCAAGGTTACAGTGAAGCTGATGGTACTGGTATTTACTGGGATTTGATGCGTGCACTATACGAGGAAGACTCCTTGCAACTTGATGCCTTACCATATAAACGAGCATTACGTGGCTTCACACACAGTGATGCAGACATCATTCTCGGGGTTTATCGTGAAGATGTTGAACATGCTGTATTACCTCGTTGGCACCTGGATATGGAAGCACCCTTGCTAGCTTTTTATAACGAAGAGCGGGTGGAACTGAGCGAAAAGTGGCAGCTTAAAAACTTACAACTTGCTTGGGTTGATGGCTACAATATAAACCGCTTTATTGGGGAGCATTTAGATCACTATCCAGTCAATAATTTTGAACTCGGTATGAAACTATTACAAGGCAACAGAATTGATGCCTTTATCGATTACGATTATATGCTGCCAGGGACTCGACCAAAAAATGTGGCAAGTTTTGAAATCGCCCCCGCTAAACGTATTTATGCTGCATTTAGAAATTCACCCAAGGGGAAACAGCTGGCCAAGAAATTTGATTTGGGTATGTCTAAACTCAGAGATAGTGGCGAGTTGCAGCGCATATTTGGTGAGTTTTATGACAGAAGTACACTGGCTACGATAGATGAAAAAC
>Ga0209292_1004887_pt1 | contig 13929 bp, 11 predicted proteins | sample GOMGulsemesocosm_2_FD_184634 | JGI IMG/M metagenome (GOLD analysis project Ga0209292, IMG submission 184634) | Methane-oxidizing microbial communities from mesocosms in the Gulf of Mexico - GOM9C Gulf of Mexico (SPAdes) (version 2) | ecosystem: Environmental > Aquatic > Marine > Cold seeps... | reverse complement strand
CTCTGAAGGGCTTATTTTTGTAGAAAGTTGTGCCAGAAGTTAGCTGTCTAAGATTTATTTTAAGGGGTAAGGCATGTCATATCGATTGGGGATTGATACCGGTGGTACGTATACGGATGCGGTATTGGTGGATGATCGGCAACAGGTTGTCGCTACGTTCAAGAGTCTCACCACCCGGCACGATTTGACGATCGGTATCGGCAATGTTCTGGAGGGTTTGCCTCAGGACATGTTGCAGGAGATCACTCTGGTTTCACTTTCCACCACGCTGACCACCAATTCTGTTGTCGAGGGGCAGGGCGCGCCGGTCTGCGTGCTGTTGCCGGGCTACGATGAGCGACAGCTGGCGCAGAGTGGGCTAATGGATTTGGTTGCCGATGATGCGGCTGTTTTGCTTGCTGGCGGCCACAATGCCATCGGTGATGAGTGTGAGCCATTGGACGAAACCAGTGCGCGCCAAGCTATTTTAAAGCAAAAGGATACCGTGTCGGCATTTGCTATCTCCAGCATGTTCGGTACCCGTAACGCCAGCCATGAATTGCAGCTGCGCGCCATGGTGGAGCAGCTTACCGGTAAACCGGTGGCCTGTGGGCACGAGTTGGCTAGCAGCCTGGGTGCACCACAGCGGGCGTTGACCGCCGTGCTCAACGCAAGAATGGTGCCCTATATCCAGCGGTTAATAGCGTCTGTCAGAGAAATTTTGGCAGCCCGGAAAATTGATGCGCCGTTGATGATCGTCAAGGGCGATGGCTCGCTGGTGAATACCGAGACAGCGCTAGAGCAACCGGTTGCTACTGTTCTTTCCGGCCCTGCTGCTAGTGTGGTCGGGGCTTGTGCTTTGAGTGGTTTAAAGAATGCCATTGTTGCTGATATGGGCGGCACCACGACGGATGTTGCCATCGTCACTAATGGCCAGCCTGAGTTGTGCTCGGAGGGGGCCAAGATAGGTGATTGGCAGCCGATGGTGGAAGCCGTCCGGGTTTATTCGGTCGGTCTGGGCGGGGACAGTGAAGTCCATTTCAGCGCGGCAGGGGGGCTGGAAATCGGTCCTCGCCGAGTGGTGCCTCTGTGCCTGCTTGGGCAGCAGTTCCCCTGGGTTCGTGCTCGGCTTGAACATCAGCTGCGCGATTTTCCCAACGCACGTAATAATAAGTTTGTGATGCGGCTGGAAAGTAATGAGGAGATGCTCAGCCAACTCAGTGAAGATGAAGCCTATGCCTGGGAAAAGCTGGCGGATGGCCCGATTGAGATGGAGGCAGCGGTGGAACAAGACCGTTATCTAGCGCGTGCTTTAGCCAAATTACAGCGCTCAGGGCTGGCGATTTACAGTGGCTTTACTCCGTCCGATGCTGCCCATGTGCTGGGTTTGAGCGATCACTGGTGTAGGTCGACAGCAGAATTGGCCGCCAAGGTCTGGGCTAACCAGGTTCGCAATCTTTATGGTCTGGGTAATTGGGCGCTGGACGATGCCATTGAACCATGCCAGCAGGTCTATGATCTGGTGGCCAGCAAGATCAGCCACACCTTGATCGAAGCAGGTCTGCATCAAGCCGGTAAATTAAATCAGGCCCGGGCGCAAAACCTGGCAGTTTTGTTGACCGGATTAGTACTCGACGGCAAGACCGACAAGAAATCCAGCCCGCTGTTTAAAATTGATTTTGCCTCGGACTACCCGATCGTTGCGGTCGGTGCGCCAGCTGCCAGTTATTACCCCTCGGTTGCTGGGGCTTTGGGGGTGGAGCTACACCTGCCGCAGCATGGTGAGGTGGCCAATGCGGTCGGTGCTGTGATGGGATCAGTGGTACAGCGCGCCCATGTGATGATTTCCCAGCCGACCTATGGCCATTTCTGTCTTTATCACAAACAGGAACCCAAGCATTTTTACAATCTGGAGCAAGCGGTACAGTGTGCCGAAGGACTGGCTAAGGAGGAAGCGCTGCGCTTAGCCGTGGCGGCTGGTGCGGAGTCGGTGGAAATTGTACTTTCAAGAAGCGATAACCAGGTCTCTCATGATATTGACGGTGAGCTGTTCCTTGACTGTCAGATTACGGCTACCGCAACCGGCAGGCCTGATTGCAGCGTGCTTGAGCTGGGCGCCGTCAGCGCGTAGTTGCAAGAGTAGAGATGTACGAGCAAATTAAACAGGCGGTGACGGTCCATGGGTTGCGGGTTTTGGCCGCGTTCCATGTGACGCCGGCTGACCGGGTTCCCCAGCTTGTGAACGGTGAGCCAGTTGGAACGCTGCTTTTGGTTGGCAATGCCGGTTCTGCCATGTGGGCAGCATTTAGTCGTTCAGCCGAATATAACGATGGCCAGGCTGATGCATTGGATCGCTGGAGTGTTCGGTTAGGGCAGAGTGTGGCCCGGCAGTTCGGGGGCGTGGCGCTGTTCCCCTTTGGTGGTTCGCCATTCCACCCGTTTCTGAGTTGGGCTAAACGCGGTGATGGTTCCGTGGCCTCTCCGCTGGGGCTTTCGCTGCATTCCCAGTACGGGTTGTGGCACGCCTATCGATTTGCTTTGTGCTTGCCTGAACGGCTTGAGGGGCTGCCCGTGTTGCCAGAAACTTCCGATCTCTGTCAACGTTGTGCGGATAAACCTTGCCTGAAGGCGTGTCCTGTCGAGGCCTTCAGTGGTACTGAGTATCATCATACTCGTTGCGCGAGATTTCTCTCCCAATCTCCGGATCATGATTGCAATCATCAGGGTTGCCGTTCTCGCCGCGCTTGCCCGGTGGGAAAAGCCTATCAGTATCAACCGGATCATGCGCAATTTCATATGCGGGTATTTGTCTCCAGTCATCGTGGCGTTGATGCTGTTCTTGATTAAGCGCAGTTTTAACTAATCTATTTGGCTATGCAGATTGGGTTTGGTGCTTGCTCCTACTTACCTCTCAACGCCCCGTTTTTTTCGCCCTGCGACAGACGTTGAATTGGTGTCGTTTTTCAGTAATTTGGCGTCGTAATGATATTGGCAGGCATGCCCGTCTCGCCATAATCTATAGCTACGTATCGCCTAATGAGGGCGGTTAGATTTTATTTACTGTTGGGGATTGAGCGATGAGTGATGTTGAAGAACTGTATGACGATGAGGAACTTGATCTTTCTACTCTCCCTGACGATGAGCTCGTGGAGCAGATGTACGATGATCTGTACAACGGTCTGCGTGAAGAGATCGTGGAAGGCACCGAAATACTGCTAGAGCGAGGCTGGGCGCCAGCCAGGGTTCTGAACGAGGCGCTGGTTGCTGGAATGGCGATCGTCGGGGTGGACTTCCGTGACGGCATCCTATTCGTTCCCGAAGTACTCTCCTCGGCTAATGCCATGAAGGGTGGGATGGAAATTTTACGTCCGTTGCTGGCAGAGACCGGTGCCGAGTCCGTCGGCAAAATGGTGATTGGCACAGTCAAAGGCGATATCCATGATATCGGTAAGAACCTGGTGGCCATGATGATGGAAGGCGCGGGCTTTGAGGTGATTGATATCGGTATCAATATTCCTATAGAGACTTACCTGGCGGCTTTGGAAGAGCACAAACCCGATATTCTGGGTATGTCGGCTCTGCTGACCACAACCATGCCTTACATGAAAGTAGTGATCGACACTTTGAAAGAGAAAGGCATTCGCGATGACTATATCGTGCTGGTTGGTGGCGCACCGTTGAATGAAGAGTTCGGAGATGCGGTCGGTGCCGATGGTTACTGCCGGGATGCAGCCGTTGCCGTTGATATGGCGAAAGAGCTGGTCGCACAGCGCCGCGCCGCCTGATCGACTAACGATCTATTGCAGGAGTTATCTCAATGAGTTCACTCGCCACGCCGCTTAACCATTCTTCTGTTTCGTCTGACTTGACGGCAGAGGTTGGTTCGCAGAAGCAGCAGGCGTCGGCGGTGGTGATCACCTGCTCTGCGTTACTGCGAGAGATTATTGCTATCTGTCGGGCTAACGATTGGACTCACCTGCAGCCGCAGTGCATTTCTGCGGAGCTGCACAACCGCCCGGAGAAAATTCCCGGCGCGGTAAAAGAATTGATTGATGCCGCCAAGCTGAAAGGGTATGGGGCGCAGCAGATTTTTGTTGCTTATGGCGATTGTGGCACCGGCGGGTTGTTGGATCGACTGCTGGAGGAAGAGGGCGTCGAGCGTATACCCGGAGCCCATTGCTACGAATTTTTTAGTGGTGCGGACCGGTTCGCCAGTTTTCATGATGCCGAGCCGGGGACTTTTTACCTTACCGATTTTTTGGTGCGTCATTTTGACCGGTTGGTCATTCGTGGCTTGGGGCTGGATAAAAAGCCCGAGCTTGAACCGCTCTATTTTGGTAACTATCGCAAGTTGCTGTACATGGCTCAGGGTGATGATCCGGAGTTGAAAGAGCGGGCGAAAGCAGCAGCGCAGCGGTTGGGTTTAGAGTTTGTTTATCACCATGTTGGTCATGGCGACCTGGAGTCGTCACTTGAGCATTTTAACCAGCGGATCGAAGTCGCGCTGATCTAGCGCCAGCGTCCCCTATCGAATGAATGAATAATATCACGGTTTTTAATATCGTGACGGGAGGTAGTTTTGTATTCAGTTCGCCTTTGGGCTTCGCGTCATGCCCGCTTTTTTGAGGGTGCTTACAACCTGTTTGAACCGGCAATTGTTAAGCTGCATCCGCTGTGGAATGCAGTGGGCTATGATCGTGCCGAAAAACCGGTCAGCAAGATTGAAAAAGCCTGTAAGGGCTTGGTGTTCGACTGCAAGATGTGCGGCCAGTGCATCCTTAGCTCCACCGGTATGTCCTGTTCTATGAATTGCCCAAAAAGCCTTCGCAACGGCCCCTGTGGCGGCGTGCGAGCGAATGGCAACTGCGAAGTCTACGCCGAGAAACGTTGTGTCTGGGTTGAGGCCTGGGATGGTAGCCAAAAGATGAAGCAGGGTGATCGTATTCTTGCTGTGCAGCTGCCGGTTGATTATAGCAAGCAGGGCAGTTCTGCCTGGTTGCGTGAGGTGCGCCATATTCGGCAACAAAAGCAGCAAGACGACCAACAACCAGGGGAGCGCTCCTAATGTTTTTTGAAGATGAACCAACCCCGGGTGAGCATCTACCTATTCTGCCTGGTCATACCTCACCGGGCCGCTTTGAGCGGGTGTTGCGTGCTGGCGAATTTGCGGTTACCTCGGAGCTTGCTCCCCCCGATTCAGCCGACCCGGAAGATGTTTACGCACGTGCGCGGGTATTCGACGGTTATGTCGATGGCATGAACGCTACCGATGGCTCTGGTGCCAATTGCCATATGTCCAGTGTCGCTATGTGCGCGTTGTTGACGCGGATTGGTTATGCGCCGGTGATGCAGATCTCCTGCCGGGATAAAAACCGCATCGCCATTCAGGGTGATGTGCTGGGTGGCGCGGCCATGGGTGTCACCAATATGCTCTGCCTCACCGGTGATGGTGTGCAGGCTGGCGATCATCCAGAGGCGAAACCAGTATTTGATCTCGATTGTATGTCTTCGCTGGAGACGATACGCGGGATGCGCGATGAGAGTCGTTTTCTCAGCGGGCGTAAGATCACTGCTCCACCGCAGGTTTTCCTGGGTGCGGCATCAAATCCTTTTGCACCACCGTATGATTTTCGACCCCATCGTATGGCTAAGAAAATTGCCGCGGGTGCTCAGTTTATTCAAACCAACTATTGTTTTGATATCCCAAGGTTCAAAGAATTTATGGCTCGCTCAAGAGATCTTGGCCTGCTGGAAAAAGTCTTTGTGTTGCCTGGCGTGGGGCCGATGGCGTCCGCCAAAACCGCTAACTGGATTCGCAATAACGTACCGGGGATTCATATCCCGGATGCGGTGATCAAGCGTCTGGGTGGTGCCGAGGATCAAAAGAAAGAAGGCCAGAATATTTGTATTGAACTGATTCAGGAGCTCCGGGAGATTGCCGGGGTGAGTGGAGTTCATGTTATGGCGTATCGTCAAGAAGAGGCGGTCGCTGACATTATTGATCGTTCGGGAGTTCTGCAAGGGCGTGTGCCCTGGTACCCCGGCCGTGACAAAGAGTTACTACAGGAGAAAGCTTGAGTATGACCGATACTATTGTTAGTTCAGCCAAACAGGAAGTCGTTCTCGGCTTTGAGCGCCCATTTGTCATCATTGGGGAGCGTATCAACCCCACCGGCCGTAAGATTTTGGCGGCAGAGATGAAAGAGGGTGACTACAGTCGAGTGAAATCTGATGCGTTAGCTCAGATCGCGGCCGGTGCTCATATCCTGGATGTTAATGCGGGTATTCCTCTGGCGGATGAGCCGAGAATACTGGCGGAGGTAGTTCAGTTGCTGCAGGGCATGACGGACATGCCACTTTGTCTTGATTCATCGATTGTTGCAGCGTTGCAAGCCGGTTTGGAAGTGTACAAGGGCAAGGCGCTGGTTAACTCTGTGACCGGTGAAGAAGAACAGATGGAGCAGGTGCTGCCACTGGTGAAGAAATACGGTGCGGCGGTTGTCGCCATCTCTAATGATGAGACCGGTATTTCCCAGGATCCTGATGTGCGCTTTGAAGTCGCCAAAAAGATCGTCCAGCGTGCTTCTGATTACGGTATTCCTGCCTCTGATGTGGTTGTCGATCCGCTGGTGATGCCAGTGGGTGCGGTCAATACCGCCGGTGTGCAGGTGATGAAACTGATTCATCGGTTGCGTACAGAATTGAAAGTGAACACCACCTGTGGTGCTTCCAACATCAGTTTTGGCTTGCCTAATCGAGATGGCATCAACGGTGCCTTCCTGAGCATGGCGATCCAGGCCGGCATGACGTCAGCCATCACCAACCCGCTGCACCAAGAGGTTATCGCGGCGACATTGGGTGCTGATGTGATGATGGGGCGTGATCCCGATTGCATGAACTGGATCAAGCGCTTCCGTGAAGCGCCTGCTGAAGGTGAAGGTGCTCGTGGACGTCGCCAGACTCGTCGTCGCGCTTGAGGTTGATGTTATGAATGATACGGTCATGTTTGATGCTGTTGCCTCGCCTGATAAGGCAACAGTTGTCTTTACTCCTTCGGGCCTGCGGGGAGAATTCCCCGTCGGTACATCGGTACTCCAGGCCGCCCAGCAGTTAGGGGTAGATCTGGACTCTACCTGTGGTGGATGGGGAGTTTGTGGCCGTTGTCAGGTAAAACTCAGTACCGGGGACTTTCCGAAACATGGAATAAATTCGCGTGCTGAACACCTGTCGCCTCCGACGGAAGTGGAGGTGAGCAGTGAAACCAATGTGTTGGAGAACGGCCGCCGTTTAAGTTGTTCTTCGAAAATTCTTGGCGACATGGTCATTGATATCCCTTCGGACAGTCAGGTGCATCAACAGCACATTGTCAAAGAAGCTGGTGATCATGACATCGACAATGAACCGGCAGTAAAACTCTATCAGGCACAGGTGCCGCCGCCGAATATGCATGAGCCGGCATCTGACCTGCGTCGACTACAGCTCTTACTACTACAACAGCTTCCGGTCGCGCACCTTAACTGCGAGCTGGCGGTCATTCAACAGTTGCAGCCGGCGCTGCAAAGCGGCGAGCGCCACGTGACCGTTGCTGTTTATCACACCGCTGGCAATCAGGCGGAGATTATTGCTATCTGGCCTGGGGTTAAGGAGCGAGTGTTTGGGCTGGCGGTAGATCTGGGCTCAACCACTGTTGCTGCTCACCTGTGCGATTTAACTGACGGTAAGGTAATGGCCTCTTCGTCGGTGATGAACCCGCAGATTCGCTTTGGCGAAGATCTGATGAGTCGTGTTTCCTACGTCATGATGAATGAGGGCGGTGACCGAGAGATGAGCGTGGTGGTGCGTGAAGCACTGTCCGGCTTGGCGCAGGATGCTGCGATCAAGGCGGGGATCAGCACCGAGGATATCCTCGAAATGACCATCGTCTGCAACCCGATTATGCATCACCTGTTGCTAGGTATTGATCCAACCCCCCTGGGCTCTGCCCCTTTTGCTCTGGCCACTGACTGGGCTGTTACCGTCAAAGCCTCGGAGCTTGATTTACACCTTAATCCGCAGGCACGTGCCTTTGTGTTGCCCTGCATTGCTGGTCATATCGGCGCAGATACTGCCGGTGTGATCCTGGCCGAACGGCCAGATCTGACGGATCAAGTCACCCTGTTGGTGGATGTCGGTACCAATGCTGAAATTGTGCTGGGCAACCGTCACCGGTTGTTGGCCGCTTCCAGTCCCACTGGGCCTGCATTTGAAGGTGCCCAGATCAGTTGTGGTCAACGGGCAGCCATCGGTGCGGTGGAGCGAGTACGAATCGACCGTGAAACATTGGAACCGCGTTTCAAAGTAATTGGCTGTGACCTGTGGTCGGATAATCCAGATTTTGCCCGTGAGACTGCCAATATCAATATTAGTGGTGTTTGTGGCTCCGGTATCATTGAAGTGATTGCCGAACTGTTTTTGGCAGGGGTTATCAATGCTGACGGCGTAATCAACTCAGCGATGGCTGAGAAAAGCCCGCGTGTTGTTGCTGATGGTCGTACCTTTGTTTATGTGCTGTATGAAGGGGATAAAACCCTGTGCATCACCCAAAACGATGTGCGTGCCATTCAGTTGGCCAAGGCGGCGTTGTATGCCGGAATTCGTCTATTGATGGATCACCTGGGTGTGAGTAGTGTGGACCGTATTGGCTTGGCCGGGGCTTTTGGCAGCCATATTGATGTCAAATATGCCATGGTATTGGGGCTGGTTCCTGATTGTAATCTGGAACTGGTCGGCCCAGTGGGTAATGCGGCAGGCACCGGTGCTAGAATAGCCCTGTTGGATCGTCACAAGCGTGAGGAAATCGAACAGGTATTGCGTAGAGTTGAGAAGATTGAAACGGCGATCGAGCCCAAGTTTCAGGATCATTTTGTTGCGGCGATGGCGCTGCCTCACCTCACCGATGAATTTGTCGAACTTGGAAAAGTGATACTGTTGCCCGAAAAAACGCAGGCCGTCGCTACAGAGGGAAGCTCACGATCAAGACGCCGAGGTCGGGCACGCAAAGTCTAAATTACCCTTTGACCATGCCATTGGTTAGCCCTCTAGCAACCACTCTTGTTACTTAAGATCCGGCTCGGGTGGGATATGTCGCTAGTCTCCGTTTCCGACAAGAGTGATAAAGCGCTGGCGAGTAATTGAGACTTGCGGAATCAGTCTGTTGATGGCGTTTTTCTTGCGCCTCGTCTTGATCCACGACGTGCCTTGCCGCCATTCAACGCTCCTCCGGCAACGCTTAAATCGCCTCCAAGCTGAGCTTTTGCTCCGGTGCTGATCTTGCCTAATACCCGTTCAAGCTGTTCCAAGCTGGGTTTATCTCTCGCCTGGTAATCCTGTAAGGCGTCAGCCATGGCGGCGATATGCATCGGCGTGGTGCCGCAACAGCCGCCGATGATGCGTGCGCCAGCGTCAGCCACCATCCGCGCATATTCAGCCATTAACTCCGGAGTACCGCTGTAGACGATCTTGCCATCGACATATTCGGGAATCCCGCAGTTAGCCTTGGCAACTAGGACGGGATCGAACTGTTGTTCATCGGCTGCGGTTTTCATATTGATGATCGCCGCAACCACCTCCGATGCACCCACGCCGCAATTAGTGCCACAGGCACTTGGTGCTGTTTCGAGCTCAGTACCAAGTTCTGCTCCAAGCTGTATAAGTTCAGCCGGAGTGACGCCCATCATTGTGCGGCCATTGGTGTCGATGCTCATGGTGTAAACCACCGGTAAGCCTGTTGTGGCTGCCGCCTGGTAAGCGACCTTGGCTTCCTGGCTGTCGGAAATCGTTTCGATCCAAAGCACATCAACGCCGCCCGCTTGCAGGGCTTCAGCTTGCTCCTTAAAAGCAGTAAAGGCATTCTCGCGGGACAGTGTGCCAGTGGGCTCTAAAATTTCACCCGTTGGCCCCATCGAGCCAGCAACTACAATGTCACGTTCGCTGGCATCGGCGAGTTGTCTGACAATTTGCGCTGCTGCGTGGTTTAGTTCGTGAACACGAGCTTCCGCATTGTGCAGTTTCAGGCGGTAGCTGGTTCCACCAAAGCTGTTGGTCAGCAGGATGTCCGAACCGGCATCAATAAATTGTTGTCCCAGCGTTGCGATACGTTCCGGGTAATCGATATTCCATAGCTCGGGCGCATCTCCGGTTTCCAAACCCATCGAAAATAGGTTTGTGCCCATTGCACCGTCAGCGAGCAGGTAGGTTCGTTCTTTCAGAAGGCGATTAAACAAGTTGTCCATCAGTATCCATTTTTCAAATTAGTTTTCATGATCGGATGTCGGCTATATATGTTCTTTAGGGCGTCTTTCGTCCCTTGGCGGAATACCGAACAGGTCACGGTAACACTTGCTAAAGTGAGGGGCTGAGACGAAACCACAGGCCAGGGAGACATCGACGACGGTCTTGTCGGTCTGTAACAGCAGTCGGCGTGCGCAGTTGAGTCGCAGTTCCATATAGTAGCGGGTGGGTACGCAGTGCAGGTATTTCTGGAAAAGACGTTCCAGTTGCCGCCGAGAGACGCCGACGTAATGGGACAGCTCATCGAGGCTCATCGGCTCTTCGATGTTGTTCTCCATCAATGTGATCGTTTCGATCAGCTTAGGTTGGTTGAGCCCCTGGTGTGTTTGCAGAGCGGTACGCTGAGGGTCGTTACTCTCACGAATGCGGTCGCACATGAATTGTTCAGAGATGTTGGCAGAGAGTTTGCCTCCATTGGTAGCGGTAATCAGCATTAACATCATGTCCAGGGGGGCGATGCCCCCGGCGCAGGTGTAGCGGTCACGATCAACGGCGTAGAGTTCGTTTTTTAACAGGGCATGGGGGTACTCTTCGCGCATGCTTTCCATGTTCTCCCAGTGGATGGTGCAGTTATAGCCGTCCAATAGACCGGACATGGCGAGCAGGTAGGAGCCGGTACATAGACCTCCCAGTGGAATCCCCTGACGATCCAGCTTACACAGGTGCTTTTGCAGGTTTTTTGAGAATGCCCCCGAGACGTCCTCACCTGAGCAAATAAAAAGAATATCGACGGGCGGCATCTCATCGATGGCGTAGTCGGGGGCGAGTATCAGGTTGTTGCTGGCGGTAACAGGGGTGCCATCCAGCGTTATCACCGGCCATTTGTAGAGCCTTTCGTTGGATAGTCGATTGGCCATTCGCAGCGGCTCGATGGCTGAACTGACTGCGATCATCGAATAATTGGGTAACAGTAAAAAACCATAGCTGATGGTTTTCTGTTGTTGCTTCTCAGAAGTCATCTTTTCCTCTTTTATTATCAGTGGAACAGATCGCGGCGGCCTTCCGTATCGTTGTAGCTTCATTCGAAGCAACGTTGGCGATACAACAACGCGTGGTGCTTGCGGCGGTTACCTTCCGTGATGAGAGGCCTCCTAGCAGGCCTTGAACCGGGAGCGATTTGACTTCGGGTATAGGACAAATCCTGAAGAGCCGGTTGCTAAACAACAATAGCTATTTTAGACGAAAACTTCCAGCTGATTAATAGCGAGGCGCAGAAACGCCGCGAAGATTTTACTGCCTTCGCGGCGCCGTTTTTCTGCTGCTTTTAGTACGCCTGATTAGTAGTTGGCGTCCGGGAAGGCGGCTTTCCGGCCTTCTATGTAGGCCAGCAACGCGGCATCAATGGCTGGATCAAGCTCAGGTGGCTGATAGTCGGCCAGCATCTTTTTCCAAAGCGCGTTGGCACGTTGTTCATGTGTCTTGCTGCCCTCGGATTCCCACTGTTCAAAACTGTTGTTATCAGCAATTGGCGAACGGTAGAAGGCAGTCTTGAAGTTGGCCTGAGTATGGGCGCAGCCCAAGAAGTGATTGCCCGGTCCGACTTCACGAATTGCATCCATTGCCTGGCCGTTCTCCGACAAATCCACGCCTTTGAGCAGGGTGGACATCATGCCGGCATTATCGGCATCCATAACAAATTTCTCGTAACCCATTGCCAGCCCGCCTTCTAGCCAGCCAGCGGTATGTAGCACAAAGTTAACACCGGCCAGAGCCGTTGGAATCAGTGTACTAACGGCTTCACCCGCGGCCTGAGCATCAGGAACCTTAGCGGCGCAGAAGCCTCCGCCGGAGCGGAATGGTACGCCCAGGCGACGTGCCAGAGCGGCCATGATGTAGAGTACTAGTGCAGGTTCCGGGGTGCCGAAGGTAGGTGCACCAGACTGCATAGAAATAGAGCTCGCGAAGCTGCCCAAAACCACTGGGGCACCGGGGTTGACCAGCTGCACGAAGGCCATGCCTGCCATTGCTTCCGCTAGAGATTGCGCGGCCGTACCGGCTACAGTAACGGGTGACATAGCGCCCGCCAGAATAAACGGCGTGATCACGCAGGCCTGGTTGTTACGGGCATAGACTTTGGCGGCACCGAGCATGGTATCGTCGAAGGTCATCGGCGAGTTTGCGTTGATCAGGCTGGTAACGATGGTTTTTGGTTTGCCTGTCTCTGGGTCGATGTAGTTGTCACCGAACAGGATTTTGCACATTTCTACCGTATCTTCGGCACGTTCAGGTGCTGTTACGGAGCCCATGAAGGCTTTGTCAGAATACTTCATGTGGGTGTAGAGCATGTCGAAATGACGTTTGTTTACCGGCAGGTCGACAGGTTCGCAGATGGTGCCGCCGGAGTGGTGCAGACTAGGCGACATGTAAGCCAGTTTCACAAAATTTTGAAAATCTTCGATGGTGGCGTAACGTCTGCCTTTATCCATATCGTAGACAAAAGGGCTGCCGTAAGCAGGAACAAAAACCGTGTTCTTACCGCCAATACGCACACTTTTTGCCGGATTACGTGCGTGCTGAGTATACTCCCGAGGCGCCGAAGCCTGGATAAGGGAACGACACATGCCACGGGGAAACTTGACCAGCTCGCCCTGTACATCAGCGCCGGCATCACGCCAGATCTGTAATGCTTCCTCATCGTCACGAAATTCAATGCCGATTTCTTCCAGAATGGTTTCGGCATTTTTTTCGATCAGGCTTAGGCCGTCTTCATCAAGTACTTCGTAGTAAGGTACGTTGCGGGTGATGTAAGGTGCACAGGCTTCAGTGCTCTGTTCACCTGCCTTACGGCCACCTCGGCGGCTACCTCGTCCGCGTGATCTTGTTTCACTCATTTTCTATACTCCGAATTCTTCAGGCAAGCCTGGTGCAGTTGTGCCGGTCGGTATCTGCATGGATCAAAGACGACTGGCGGCGATCTGATTAGAAAGAGGTTCAGATGGCAATTAGTATGGGGTGCCATTTTCCGCAGGGCTGCTCTGCGAGCGACTTTGATCTATGTCTGAGCGTCATCTGAATCTTTGGCAATGGGGCTGTGGGCGGGGTGGGATGTTGTGACTCCGGATTCGGGTGAGCACCGAATTGTTTGATGCAGAGGAAGATAAGTCTCGTGGGGCTATTTGCGCTCATTCGCTGTTTTATGGGGCCTGCCAGAGACTATGCTGGCAGCGCTACTAACCGATCAGCGTGTTGTTGACCGGTACTCCGAGTTATCTTTTGCCGATAGTTGGCCAAGTATCAATGGCTCCATACTTTCTTATACTCGCGCTGGAAGGTTAGAGCAAACAGAGACCTTTGTTACCGTTTCTTGCGACCATTAAACACCTAATTAAGACATGCGACTAGAAGATGTTTGACTGCGACATGAGGCTGTTATTGATTTGATTTGCGGTGATGCGATGATCTATTGTTGCGCCCTCAAATGGGTGGTCAGAGAGCTGGCTTAGGCGGGCGGTTGTAATAAACGAGCGCTTGCAAGCGTCAGCGATACACTCGATAAGGCAGGTTCTTAATACGTTCGGCTCTTAATGAGGTTCGAAAGGACCTGTTGAGAACGTTTATTTTTCTAATAAAGCACGGTGGGTGCTGATTAAGGAGCAGGAAATGCTTTTGCAAACGACTGTA
>Ga0209292_1004886_pt1 | contig 13931 bp, 10 predicted proteins | sample GOMGulsemesocosm_2_FD_184634 | JGI IMG/M metagenome (GOLD analysis project Ga0209292, IMG submission 184634) | Methane-oxidizing microbial communities from mesocosms in the Gulf of Mexico - GOM9C Gulf of Mexico (SPAdes) (version 2) | ecosystem: Environmental > Aquatic > Marine > Cold seeps... | reverse complement strand
GTTGCAAAAAAGCTATTCATAATGAATACTTACGTGCATTAGTGAAGATATATTCGAGGTTGGTTCAGTGGGCCTCGATGACAACAATAAAATTAAGTATCGAAGCTGGCGAGTTGTGAGTCGAGAGGTTATCGGCACATGGGAGCCAAGGAGATAACAAAAGGAACGTTCTATGCGGTTTCGTAAGCTGGCGTTAGCGGTAAGTTTGGCTGGTGCTTTGGGTTGTGAGATGGCCAGTGCTTTAGGGCTTGGTGAAATCAAACTGAACTCTACGCTGAATCAGCCCTTGGATGCCGAAATAAAGCTGCTGCGTCTAAGAGAGTTGGGCGAAGGCGAAATCTTGGTAAACGTTGCTTCGCGGGAAGACTTTCAGCGAGCCGGGGTTGATCGAGTATTCTTCCTCAATGATTTGAAATTTGAAATCATGCTTGAAAACTCTTCAGGGCCAATTATTAAGGTGACCACACGCAAGGTGGTGCGTGAACCCTTCCTGAACTTCCTGCTTGAAACTCAATGGCCTAATGGCCGTATCCTGCGTGAATATACGTTGCTAATGGATCTCCCAGTTTTTGGAGGCGAGACTGCGCGCGCGGTGACTCCGGCTGCTGTGACTCCGGCTGCGCCAGAGCCCCCTCAGCCTGCGGTTGTGGCGAGTGTGCGAGAACGTCCTCCGGTCGCAGAGTCGGCGCCTTCAAAGTCTGAGGCGGAAGAAACTGTTGTTGACACTCGGCCCCCGCGAACGACGCGCCCAGCTAAGCGAATACAGGATGGTGTTTACGGGCCTGTTGGCTCTAGCGACACTCTCTGGGAGATAGCCTTAAAAGCTAGGCCTGATCGCAGTTATTCGGTGCAGCAAACCATGCTGGCTATTCAGCGTTTGAACCCGGAAGCCTTTATCAATGACAATATTAATTTGTTGCGTAAGGGGCAGGTACTGCGTTTGCCAAAGGCAGCGCAAATTTCTGAGCTTAATGGCCGTCAAGCGGTTAATGAAGTCGCATTCCAGAACGATCAGTGGTCCGGAGATGCGGACGGCAATATAAGCGGTGCTCAGCTAGATGGCAGTGGGCGTGCCCCAGTCTCATCTGCCCTGCAGAGTAATAAGCAAGGACGCTTGAAGCTTGCTTCTGGAGCGGATGCAGAAAATGTTGATGCTGGGCGTGGTGCAGGCGAGGTAGGGGGCGATACAGACGCGCTGCAAAACGAACTGGCCATTACCCTGGATGAGCTGGATAAAACACGTCGGGATAATGGTGAGCTGAAAAGTCGTATTGATGAACTAGAGATGCAGATTCAAACGATGGAGCGTTTGGTTGATGTCTCTAGTCAGGAGTTGCGAGCCTTGCAGTTGGCGGGGCAGCAGGTAGCTGAAGCTGAAGTGGGTTCGTCTGAGCTAGCAGCTGACGCTAATGATGCAATCCCTGCGGCGAGCGTAGAGGCTGTTGCTCAGGCGCCTTCGGCTAAGGTTGTGGACGCTTCAAAGGTTGTGATCAGTGCGCCTAAACAGAAGGTGTCATTGCTGGATTCTATCTTTGACAACATTGCCTTGGTGGCTGGTGGCTTGGCTGCTCTGTTGGCCGCATTGGTGTTTGTGTTGCGCCGCCGTAAGGAAGATGAAAGCCCTGAGGAAGAGTTTTCTGCCTCAATGGTCGATGATGAGCCACTTTTTGCGAGTGATGAGTTGGCGCAGGAAGAAGAGCTTTCGGTCGAAGAAGTTGAGGAAGACTTTACCGCCGAGCTGATGGGGCATGAGTCTGATGTCGACGCAGAACTGGAGGATTTCGACCTCGGTGAGCTAGAGGCCGATGACTTTGAGCCTGATGAGGCTCCGGCGGTCTCTACTGAATCACAAACGGGTGATGCTGTTGGCGAAGCGGATATCTATATTGCTTACGGAAAATACGATCAGGCAGAGGAAATGCTGCTCAAGGCGCTGGACGCAGACAGTGACGCGCTGAGCGCACGTATGAAATTGCTGGAAGTCTATGCAGAGACCAATGACGTTGTGAAGTTTGATGGGCAGTATGCATTTGTATTAGCTGCACATGATTCCGCTGCGCATGAACGAGCGGCTGGGTTACGACAGCAGCTGCCTGATGCTGGAGACTATAATCCTGAGGCGCTGAGTGCGGTTACTGAAGAGTCCGCAGAGCTTGATGAGGTTGTGGGTGATGATCTGGCATTGGATGATGCTCTCGACTTCGATTTTGACTTGGACCTAGACTCTGCTTCAAGTGATACCTTGGCCGATGATGACAGCCTCGAATTCGACGGGGGCTTAGATCTGGATTTGGCTGATGTCGAGGTTTCAAGCACTTCTGACGAGGATTTAAGTTTTGATCTTGATTTCGATCTTGATGAAAACGTTTCCGCTGGTGCGGGTTTGACTTTGGAAGATGAGGCCTTACTTGCTGAAGCTTCTGTGGATGAGGATGCGTTCTCACTGGAGCTTGAGTTGGGTGATACGCACCTACAGGATGAGTTGTCGTTAGGTGGGGATTCAGAGGTGGATGGCAATTTTGACTTGCCTGAGCTGGATGATGATGTGGCCTTGCTTGACTCTGAGTTTGATCTCGATGCGGATGAGGTTGTCGAAAATTCTCTTGAAGATTTAAGTGTTTTGTCGGATGAGCTGGGCGCAGAAGATGAGCCGGAATTATCCCTGTCGGAGCCAGGCACTGAATTTGATTTGGACTTTGACCTTGAGGCAGGTGCGTCTTCGTTAAACGCTGTCGGCACGGATGAGAGCTCGCTGGCGGCTGACCTTGATTTGGCATTAGAGCTGGATGATGCTGTTGATCTAGGTGAGTCTTTGGAGGTTGTGACGTCAATCGATGAGCTCGCTGATGACGATGATGATCACTTCGATATGGATCTAGGTGATGTCGATTTGGCTTCGCTCGATCAGGAGGTGGATGCACTGTCTGCGGACCTTAATATCGGTGATGATGACTTTTCGGCGCTTGTACTGGAAGAGTCTGTCGATGCTGGTGAGTTATCAGCGGCCGCTGAGGATTTGAACTCAGGTTTTGAATTGGCCGGTGATGAAGCGCATGGTCTTGATGGTTCAGGGGACGATGTGCCCGTCCTAGATTCTTTTGAGTCGGGTGGCGTTGAGCTTGACGCTCTTGAGTCGGACTTCTCTGAATTGGAATCTCCGGAGCTTCTGGAGCTAGGGGTGCCTGAATTAGAGGTGCCTGAACTAGAGATGCCTGAGCTAGTAGATTATGAAGAGCCTTCGGTTTTGGAAGCGGAGGCCGATGAGATTTCTGAGTCAGCTTTGGATCTCACTGAATCGGCACTGGAAGAATCTGTTGATGAGCCTGCTGACCTAGCGGTGGAATTTGCGGAATTCGATAGTGTGGATGCTGCTGACGACAACGCGTCTACTCTAGAACTGTCCGTCAGTGATGGTTTGGAGCTTGACGACGAGGTGACTACGGACACCACTGAGCCTGAATTTGACCTGACTGAGGACCTCGGGTTTGATAAGTTGCCGAGCACTGAAGAGGGTATGTTTGATGCCGCATTGGCCGATCTGCCTGAGCCTGAAGAGGCGCTGGAAGGTTTGTCTGAGCTTGCCGATGAAGAGGATGCTGAGTTGGACTTTCTTGCGGATACGGATGAGGCGGCAACTAAGCTGGACTTGGCCCGTGCTTATATCGATATGGGCGACCAGGAAGGGGCAAAAGATATTCTCGATGAGGTTATACAGGAAGGCAGTGACGAGCAACGCTCGGAAGCGGATGAGTTGTTGGCTCGCATGAGTTAATTGCCCGCTGCTTTTTTGTTTGACTTGGAGCCCTCGGCGTATTGCGCTGGGGGCTTTTTCTATACCGCTTTAGGAAAATGCGAAGGCTTTAGGTAACATGCTGCGCTGTTCTTATTAACACTTGTACAGGTAATTGCGAGTTTATGACTGATCGTTATCCTCCCACCCAGAAACCCTACACCCGCAATGCCGAAATACTCGAAGCTGAGGTTTACCCCGAAGGCATGCGGCGGGTCGCCTTGTCTGTTGAGTACAATGGAGCGGACTTTCATGGCTTTCAAAAGCAGCCGGGTAATACGGTAACCGTGCAGGGCGTATTGGAGTCGGCGCTCAGTCAAGTGGCCAACGAAACGGTGGCGCTGGTGTGCGCAGGCCGTACGGATGCGGGGGTCCATGCGACCAATCAGATTGTGCACTTTGATACGTTGGCCGTGCGTCCGCTGCGGGCTTGGACCCGTGGCGTCAATGCTCAATTGCCCGACAGTGTCTCGGTGCGCTGGGCGCAGGAAGTCTCGGCACACTTCCATGCGCGCTTCTCTGCGCATGCGCGCACTTACCGCTACGTGATTTGCAATACCGATACCCGCCCTGCGTTGGGGGCTGATTGCTTGACCTGGATTCGTCGTCGTTTGGATGAAAAGGCCATGCGCGATGCAGCGCAGGCGTTGGTGGGTGAGCACGACTTTACTTCTTTTCGTGCGGCGCAGTGTCAAGCGCATGGCCCTGTTAGGGAGATTCATTATTTAGACGTTGCGCGGCGGGGTGATTTACTCATTGTTGAGGTAAAGGCTAATGCCTTTTTACATCATATGGTACGCAATATAGTGGGCTCTCTGTTGGAGGTGGGGTTAGGTGATAAACCGGTTGCTTGGATGGAGCAGGTTTTGGCTGAGCGCAACCGCTGTAGTGCGGGGGTAACCGCAAAGCCTAATGGCTTGCACTTGGTGGAGGTTGGTTACCCTGACTCGTTGGCTTTTCCTGTTCGCTTGCCAGGTCCGCACTATGTACAGGAGCCGTTAGGGGCATTTTCGACGGGCTAGTGAATTGTTGGCGGGAAGCTGACTTGAAGGCGCAATTGGGGTGGATATCTGTTAGTATTCGGCGTTGATTTATGTGGCGCGCTCGAATTGTGACCGTTCGGTCTCGTTGGGGTCTTCTTGTATTTTGACTGACTTAACTTGTTCGGGTCAGTGCTCTGTAAAAGTGTGGGTGTTTTGCGGGTTAAGATTTGTGGTATTACATCGGTTGAGGACGCCCGCCAGGCAGTGGCCGCGGGGGTCGATGCTATAGGCCTTGTCTTCTACGACAAAAGTCCCCGCCATGTGGCGCTAGATCAAGCCGCACAAGTTGCGCGAGCGGTTGGTCCGTTTGTAACCGTAGTGGGGCTTTTTGTGAATGCCTCAGCAGAAGACATTGAGGCTGTACTGGCCGTTGTTGATCTGCATGTTTTACAGTTTCACGGTGATGAAACGGAAGTCTTCTGTCAGCAGTTTCAGCGCCCCTATATGAAAGCTCTGCGAATGAGACCCGAACTGGATGTGCTGCAGGCGATGTCTGCTTATCCGTCGGCCAGTGCGATCCTGCTGGATGCCTACCGGCCAGGTGTACCCGGTGGAACGGGAGAGACCTTCGATTGGTCCCGTATTCCTGAGCAAACCGATACCCCAGTGGTGCTGGCGGGTGGGCTAACCCCAGACAATATTGAGCAGGCATTGGCGGCGGTCCGTGTTTATGGCGTTGACGTCAGTGGTGGTGTTGAAGCATCCGCCGGTTGCAAGAACAGTGAAAAGGTCTCGGCGTTTATCGCTCGAGCCAAATTAAATTAGAAGCAGTCTAGTCAGATATTGTCTAGTCAGAAGCAGTGACGGAGAAACGTTGTGAGTTCAGGTTCAGCAGCCGATAAAGCGGTGATAGATTTTTCCCAGTTTCCTGATCCAAGTGGTCACTTTGGGCAGTACGGTGGTCGTTTCGTTTCTGAAACTCTTATGCATGCACTCGATGAGCTCGATGAGATGTATCAGCGCTTGAAGGATGACCCAGATTTCCAAGCGGAATTTGATAAGGATATGACGCACTACGTCGGCCGTCCTTCTCCTCTCTACCATGCTGAGCGTTGGACTGAGCAGCTCGGTGGTGCGCAGATTTACTTGAAGCGTGAAGACCTCAATCACACGGGTGCGCATAAGGTCAACAACACCATCGGCCAAGCGCTGCTGGCCAAGTACAGTGGTAAAAGCCGTATCACTGCGGAGACGGGTGCAGGTCAGCACGGCGTCGCGTCGGCCACAGTGGCGGCGCGTTTAGGTCTGAAGTGTGAAGTGTTTATGGGGGCCGAAGATGTGAAACGTCAGGCGCTCAACGTCTATCGCATGAAGTTGTTAGGCGCCAAGGTGCATTCAGTTGAGTCAGGCTCCAAGACGCTCAAAGATGCTATGAACGAGGCCATGCGCGACTGGGTGACCAATGTTGATGACACCTTTTATATTATTGGAACCGTTGCTGGCCCACATCCTTACCCGCTGTTGGTGCGTGATTTCCAGTCCATTATTGGCCGTGAAGCGCGCGAGCAGTGTTTGGCGCAGGCGGGCCAGTTGCCCGATGCGCTGGTGGCCTGCGTGGGCGGTGGCTCTAATGCCATTGGCCTTTTTCACCCATTCCTAGAAGACAGCAGTGTCGCTATGTACGGTGTTGAAGCTGGCGGCGATGGTGTTGAAACCGGTCGTCACGCTGCGCCATTGAATGATGGCATCCCAGGTATCCTGCACGGTAATCGCACCTACCTGATGGAGGATGAAGACGGTCAAATCATCGAGACACACTCAGTCTCTGCTGGTCTCGACTACCCAGGTGTTGGCCCCGAGCACTCGTGGTTGAAGGATATTGGTCGCGTGGATTACGTTGCGATCAACGACGATGAGGCGATGGATGCTTTCCGTACCTTGACTCAGGTCGAGGGAATCATGCCAGCGCTGGAGTCCAGTCATGCATTGGCCTATGCGGCAAAGTTAGCGCCAACGATGAGCAAAGATAAAATTATCATTGTGAACCTCTCAGGCCGTGGTGACAAAGATATTCTGACCGTTGCAGCGATGGACGGCATTACCGTTTAATTGGCGTGGGCTTGGTGTCGCCAAGCCCAAAATGCGCAATATAGAGTGAAGGTTTAGCACAGCATGAATCGAATGAATAAACGCTTGGCCGATACCCGAGCACAGGGTCGCAAGGCCCTTGTTGCCTACATCGTGAATGGCGACCCAGTATCAGAGGCAACCTTGCCAACCATGCACGCCATGGTGGCCGCAGGTGTTGATATTATTGAGTTGGGTGTGCCTTTCTCTGACCCTATGGCAGAGGGACCGACCATTCAGTTGGCGCACGAGCGCTCTCTGGTACACAAGACCTCGCTGCGCTCTACCATGGCGGTGGTTAAGGCCTTCCGTGAGACGGACAATGAAACACCTGTTGTGCTGATGGGCTATGCCAACCCAGTCGAGCGCATGGGCTACCAGGCGTTTGCAGAGTCCGCTTCAGAGGCCGGTGTTGATGGATTGTTAACGGTTGACCTTCCGCCAGAAGAGGCGCTGGCGCTCAACGTTGAATTGAAGAAGGTGGATATCGAAAATATCTTCCTGCTGGCGCCAACCACCACCGAAGCTCGTTGCGCCGATGTGGTGAAGCAGGCAGGTGGCTTTGTCTACTATGTGTCTCTCAAGGGTGTGACAGGTGCTGGTCACCTAGATACCGCAGAGGTGCAACGTAAAGTGGAAATGATCCGCGGTCTTACGGATTTACCCATTTGTGTTGGTTTCGGCATCAAAGACGCAGAGTCGGCAAAAGCCGTTAGCGCCAATGCCGATGGCGCGGTTGTGGGTAGTCTGTTAGTGGCAGAGATGGGGCGCTTGGCTGGGCAGCCTGTTGAAGAAATTGCTAGCGCAGTGGCCGCTTTAATTAAGCCATTACGTTTAGGTTTGGATGAATTAACACACTAAGATTTGTTTTCATCGTATTGGTTAATAACGATAATTTCCCCACATGATATGGGGCTAAACACAGAGATGTGAGCTATGAGCTGGTTAGATAAAATTGTTCCTAATGTTGTTCGCTCTGGGCGTGAGCGCGGTAGTAGCAAAGTGCCTGAGGGCTTGTGGCGTAAATGCGCCAAGTGTGCGGCGGTTTTGTATCGCCCTGAGCTAGAGCGCAACCTGGATGTCTGCCCTAAGTGTGAACACCATATGCGCATCGGTGCACGCAAGCGTTTGGGGATCTTTCTGGATGAAGACGGTCGTCAAGAATTGGCGACGGATGTTGAACCGATCGATCGCTTGAAGTTTAAAGACGTTAAAAAATATAAGGATCGCCTGAGCTCTGCACAAAAAGCAACGGGCGAGAAGGATGCGCTGGTTGCGATGCGGGGCACTCTGCAGGGACAACCGGTTGTGGCTGTGGCGTTTGAATTTGCTTTCCACGGTGGCTCCATGGGTTACGCCGTGGGTGAGAAGTTTACTCGCGCCGCAACGATTGCACTTGAAGAAGATATTCCGTTTGTGTGCTTCTCCGCCACCGGTGGTGCACGTATGCAGGAGGCGCTGATCTCCTTGATGCAGATGGCAAAAACCAGTGCGGTCATTGAGCGTTTGAAACAGCAGGGCACCCCCTACATTTCGGTTATGACCGACCCTGTTTACGGTGGGGTCTCAGCGAGCTTGGCGCTTCTGGGCGATATTAATACCGCCGAGCCTGGTTCCCGTGCTGGATTCGCTGGTCCTAATATTATTGAGCAAACGATTCGCCAGAAATTGCCAAAAGGCTTCCAGCGTGCGGAGTTCCTGCTGGAACACGGGGCTATTGATATGATTATTCCCCGTCATGAAATGCGCGAACGTATCGGTAGTTTGCTGGCAAAGTTCACTGAGCGTCCAGCCGCTTAAGTGAACGCGCAAAATATTTATTAAAGGGCCGCTCATTGAGTGGCTTTTTTTTTTGTCTTTGTTTGGATGGTCGAAATGCGGTTTCACACACTGGATGAATGGTTGCGTTGGCAGGAATCTTTGCATTCATCTGAGATCGATATGGGCTTGGGCCGAGTGCGTGAGGTCGCCAGCCGGATGGGGCTCTTAAAACCGAGCGCTAGGGTAATTACCGTCGCCGGTACGAACGGCAAGGGTTCCTGTGTTACCAGTTTACAGAGTCTGCTCAATGCTTCCGGTTATCGAGTCGCTAGCTATACCTCACCACACTTGCTGCGTTACAACGAGCGTATTCGACTCGATGGAGAGCCCGTTGATGACGCCTGTATTTGTGCGGCTTTTGAGCGCATCGACCAAGCGCGACAAGATCCGCTAGAGGGTGACATCAGTCTCACGTATTTTGAATTCGGCACTCTTGCAGCGATCAGTGTTGCGGCAGTTGAGGCGGTGGATTACCTAGTACTTGAGGTTGGCTTGGGCGGCCGCTTGGACGCGGTGAACATTCTTGATGCCGATGTCGCCGTTGTCACTTCGATTGCCCTAGACCACGAGGCTTGGTTGGGCGCTGACTTGACTGTTATTGGTCGGGAAAAAGCCGGTGTTTTCCGCGCTGGTCGTCCCGCGATCTGTGCCAGTGCGGATGTGCCGTCGTCGGTTCGTGCCTGGGCGGAAGAGATAGGTGCGCCCTATATTTCGGCTGAGGAAGGCCTGGGCTGGGAGTCTGAGGGCGAGACCTGGAGTTGGTCGGGGTTAGATCAGCAAGGGCGGCCGCTGAGCTTAGCTCATCTACCTGTACCTGCGCTGCCGCTTCCGAGTGTGGCCGCGGCGCTACAGGCTTTTGTTTGCTTGGGTGGTGACATGGGGGCAAAGCAGCGGGCTGCACTGGCTGACCTGTCTCTGTCGGGGCGTGCGCAACGTATTGAGCGAGCGGGTGTTTCTATTGTCTTGGATGTTGGCCATAACCCCGCGGCATCCGAGTATTTGGCTGAGCGCTTGGCGGCCGATGAGGTCGAAGGTAAGACCTACTTTGTGGTGGCCATGATGGCCGATAAGGACATGGGGGCCGTACTGGCTCCGTTGTTATCACTGGCACAGGGTGTTTTTCTCGCTGAGCTGCTTGGCAATACACGTGCGGCCAGCGTGGCGCAGATGCAGGCTGCCTTGGCAACTTGCCGTACCGCTAACCGTTTTGACGTAGCCGAGTCAGGTAGTGTTGTTGATTCGCTGGTTGCGGCACTAAATGCGGCCTGTAGTGGCGATAGGGTGGTTGTCACGGGTTCCTTTTTTACCGTGGCTGAGGCATTGTCATACTTAGGTTTAGAGGTTTAGAGGTTTAGAGGTTTAGAGGTTTAACCGGTTTTGGTTAAGCCTATTAATAGGCAGAGGGTTAAGCGGTGGATGACGGTTTAAAGCAGCGGGTTGTTGGTGCGGTGGTACTGCTGGCGCTGAGTGTTTTATTTGTGCCGGTGCTGTTTGAGCCCGAGTTTAAGCGGGAGTTGGACCGCACCAGTCAAATTCCTCCGGCGCTGGGTCTAACGCCACTGCGTGTGTCTGACCCAGTCAAGCCTGAGGCGATAGAACCTGCTAAGGCTGCGGCCTCCATGTATCAACTGGAGGATGCGGCGGAACCCGTTCCGGTGAAACCGGTAAAGGTCACAGAGCCGGTCAGGGCGGCACTGGTTGAAAAACCTACTCAAGCTCAGCGCGACCTTCTGGACAGTCGCGGGGTTCCTCAGGCTTGGGCCGTCCAGGTGGCGAGCTTTAACACAGAGGCTCGGGCAAGGGTGTTGCGCGATGAACTCTTGGAAAAAAGCTTTCCCGCCTTTACTCGCACACTGCAGACCACTAAAGGCAGGGTGACACGAGTTTATGTGGGGCCAAAGATTTTGCGCGAGAAGGCGCTTGCGGTGAAAAATGAACTGGATAAAAGCCTAAAAATCAATAGTTTGCTGGTAAAGTTTAAACCTTAAAGTGGTGAAATATATCTTTAAGCGCTAGCTGCTGGCGGCCATGATTTGCTAGAATCGCATGCCTAGCAAATGTGCGCACTGCGATAGAATCGGTTTGCTGGAACAAAGACCTCTTCGCCTCTGTTGTGGCGTGGTCAACTCGGACACTGAATGTTGAGCCGGTTCGATGGTTTTGAATGATGGCAATCGATGAACATGAAGAAGGCGCACTCTAACCGATGAATTGGGCAGACTGGACCATTATTGGCATTGTTGGCGTTTCCTGCCTGATTGGCTTGAAACGTGGATTTGTCAAAGAGGCTTTATCTCTGGCCTGCTGGGTAGTGGCATTCCTCGTTGCGGTTACCTTCCGAGCCCCGCTCTCAGCGCTGTTGGTTGATGCTATTTCGACGCCCTCTGTCCGGGAGATTACGGCTTTTGCGCTGCTCTTTACCGCTACACTTATTGTTGGTGCACTGATTAACTATTTAATTGGTGAGCTGGTTCGAATTACAGGGTTATCGGGTACAGATCGTCTCTTTGGCATGGTTTTCGGCGCGGCGCGTGGCGCTATCGTCGTCATGGCTATTTTACTGCTTGTGCCAGCGGTGGTGCCCATCGACCAAGATCCTTGGTGGCGACAGTCAAATCTAATCCCCAGCTTCTTGACAATGGAAGACTGGGCAAGACGCGCGAGTGATCAGTTTGTTGGCTTCGCGGTCAGTTTTTTTTAATATTTCATTTTCTTTAAATTTGTTTGAACTGAGGTAAGGCCAATATGTGCGGCATTGTAGGTGTTGTTGGTACGAATGATGTCAATGTACAGTTGTATGATGCGTTGACCATGCTACAACATCGTGGCCAGGACGCCGCGGGTATCATGACGTTTCATGAGGGCAAATTTGCCCAGCAAAAGGCCAATGGTTTGGTCAGTGATGTGTTTCGTACGCGTCATATGAAGCGGTTGATTGGTAATGTTGGGATTGGCCATGTGCGCTACCCGACAGCGGGCAGTTCAGGCCCAGCATTGGCGCAGCCTTTCTATGTGAATTCGCCATACGGTATTGCCTTGGCTCACAATGGCAACATCACCAACACCGAAGAGGTCAGCCAAGACCTTTATAAGACTGATCTGCGTCATATGAACACCGACTCAGACTCTGAGGTGTTGCTCAACGTTTTTGCTCAAGAGCTGTTGAAGATTAATAAGCTTGAGCCAACCCCAGGTGACTTCCTTGCTGCCGTGACAGGTGTTCATGGGCGGGTAAAGGGCGGTTACGCCTGTGTTGCTTTGGTCGGTGAGTATGGGCTACTCGCTTTTCGTGACCCCCATGGCATTCGTCCTCTGGTGTTCGGTAAACGTGAGCTTGAAGGGCGTGGCACTGAATACATGGTCGCCTCTGAGAGTGTGGCGCTGGATGTGCAAGGCTACGAGTTGATTCGCGACGTAAACCCAGGTGAAGCGATCTTTATCACCAGTGCTGGCGAATTCTTTAGTCATCAGTGTGTTGAACCCGAATTGAAGCCGTGTATCTTTGAACACGTCTATTTCGCTCGTCCAGATTCGATTATGGATGGCGTTTCGGTTTATAAGTCACGTCTTCGTCAAGGTGAAAAACTTGCCGAGAAAATTCTTCGCGAACGCCCAGAGCACGACATTGATGTTGTGATTCCAATCCCAGACTCTAGCCGAGTAGCGGGCCAAGCGCTGGCTCATAATATCGGCGTGAAGTTCCGTGAAGGTTTGGTGAAAAACCGCTACATTGGTCGGACATTTATCATGCCCGGTCAGCAGCAGCGCAAGAAGTCTGTACGCCAAAAGCTAAACCCAATCGGTTTGGAGTTTGAAGGAAAAAACGTTCTGCTGGTGGATGACTCGATTGTTCGCGGTACCACCTGTAAGCAAATCATTGAAATGGCTCGCGATGCGGGTGCGGCCAAGGTGTATTTCGCATCTGCAGCCCCCGCGGTGATCCACCCAAACGTCTATGGTATTGATATGCCATCGGTATCGGAGCTGATCGCTTACGATCGCACAACCGAAGAGGTGTGCAAGGAGATTGGCGCCGATTGGTTGATATACCAAGACCTCGACGATTTGATCTCTGCCTCTATTGAAGGCAACGACAACATTAAAGGTTTTGACTGTTCGGTCTTTGATGGTAAGTATGTCACCGGTGATATAGACGACGCTTATTTTGCGAAGTTACATGCCGCGCGTAATGATGATGCAAAGGCAGGTGATTCAAAACAGATAGACCAGGGCGACAACGCCGTTGTTGGCTTACACAATGATCACGATGCCGCCGAGGCAAGCTGAACATTGTTTTCGCTAAAAACGGCAGCCAGTAGGCTGCCGTTTTTGTTTGTGTTTCAGTATATTGGTGGGCATACCTGCGGGAAAGCCTGTGGCCTTTGATGTGAATAGCAGAGTAACCATGAACGATTTTAATGATGACCCTTATGTGAATGCCGGCTTGGACACCTTGGCCGTTCGGGCGGGCCAAACTCGCAGCGCGGAAGGTGAGCACAGCGAGCCAATCTTTACGACTTCCAGTTACGTGTTCGATTCAGCGGCGGCGGCGGCGGCCCGATTTTCCGGTGAAGACCCAGGCAATGTCTACTCGCGCTATACCAACCCGACGGTGAGGATGTTCGAAGAGCGCATCGCCGCGCTTGAAGGCGCTGAGGCTGCAGTGGCCACCTCGTCGGGCATGGCGGCTATTATGGCCACCTGTATGGCGCTGTTGTCTGCTGGTGATCATGTGGTGTGCTCGCGCAGTGTGTTTGGTACCACAACGGCTTTCTTTACGCGTTATATGGCTAAGTTTGGCGTAGAGACCACCTTTGTTGCGCCCACCGATTACGATCAGTGGCAGGCTGCTATGCAGCCCAATACTAAGTTGGTGTTTGTGGAAACCCCGTCGAACCCATTGTGTGATGTGGTGGATATTGCGCGCTTGTCAGTCATCTGTAAGGCGAATGATTGCCTGCTGGCCGTCGATAATTGCTTCTGTACTCCAGCGCTGCAAAAGCCGTTTGAGTTTGGTGCTGATATTGTCATTCATTCAGCCACTAAATACCTAGATGGTCAGGGCCGCTGTGTGGGTGGGGTGGTGCTTGGCCCGCAGGCGTTGATGGCTGATCTGGTGATCTTTTTGCGCACGGCAGGTCCGTCCATGAGCCCCTTTAACGCCTGGGTGTTTCTTAAGGGCTTGGAAACCTTGCGCTTGCGTATGGATG
>Ga0209292_1004885_pt1 | contig 13931 bp, 8 predicted proteins | sample GOMGulsemesocosm_2_FD_184634 | JGI IMG/M metagenome (GOLD analysis project Ga0209292, IMG submission 184634) | Methane-oxidizing microbial communities from mesocosms in the Gulf of Mexico - GOM9C Gulf of Mexico (SPAdes) (version 2) | ecosystem: Environmental > Aquatic > Marine > Cold seeps... | reverse complement strand
CAGTGATGCTGTGCAAGGATTTCATCAATTTCAAACTGACCGGTCACCGCACTAGTGACGTCTCGGATATGTCTGGATGCGGGTTGTTGCGGATGCCGGATTGTACCTATGACGACGATCTGTTGGCGCTATATGGGCTGGAAGATGCCCGCCCTATGCTGCCTTGGTTGTTTGATCCTGCGGATGTCGCAGGCACAATAAACGCCCAAGCTGCCGAGGTTACTGGATTGGCTGAAGGCACGCCCGTGGTGGGGGGCTTTTTTGATGTGGTTTCCAGCGCGATGGGATCTGGAGTGGTTGCCGTCGGTGAAGCCTCGATCATTTGCGGCACCTGGAGCATCAATCAGGTGTTTTCATCCACGCCTGTGGTTGACCCAGGTGTCTTCATGGTTGCTGGCTTTGGCCCTGACCGGTTCGTCAATATCGAGGCCAGTGCCACTTCGGCGGCCAATCTGGAATGGTATGTCCGAGAGTTCATTGAACGCGGCGAACATCACGACGACCCGTTTGGCTATTGCAACACGCGGGTGGGTGAGGTCACGCCTGCCGCTAATGATCCGTTTTTCCACCCGTTCCTCTATGGCTCGGGGCAGGGGGCTGAATACCGCGCTGGCTTTTACGGCATTGCCGGGTGGCACGGCGAAGGGCATATGCTGCGTGCTTTGTTTGAGGGCGTGATGTTCGAGCACCGCCGTCATATCGAGGTGTTACGAAGCGCCGGGGTACAGTTCAACTCGGCGGTTTTGTCGGGCGGCGGATCCCGCAGCCCTGTCTGGCCGCAGATGTTTGCCGACGGGTTAGGAGTACCGGTGACGGTTGCCGAGGCGCAAGAAACCGGCGCGCTAGGGGCTGCCATTGGCGCTGGCCTGGGCGTTGGGCTGTTTGCCAATTACGAGGCTGGCATTGCGGCTATGACCCGCAGCCGCGCCTCATTTACGCCGGATGCCGAGATGCAATCACATTTTGACCAACGCTACAGCCGCTATCTGCAGTTGAGCGAAGCCATGAAATCGTTGTGGACCCAGTCCTGACACAAAAATACACAAATGAGGAGTACAGCCATGCGCGCTGTTGGATTTTTGAAATCGCTACCGATTGATGCCGATGATAGCCTGTTTGACGTGGAACTGCCGGACCCAGAACTGGAGGTGAATGATCTACTGGTCAAGATCGAGGCCGTTTCGGTCAACCCGGCAGATGCCAAACGGCGCATTCGTACCGCTGTCGACACACCACACGAGACCCCGTTTATCCTTGGCTATGACGCAGTGGGCATTGTGGTTGAATGCGGTGCTGCGGTGACGGGGTTCAATCCGGGCGACCGGGTGTGGTACGCTGGCGATGCCAACCGCCCCGGCTCTTATGCGTCGATGCAATGTGTCGATCACAGGATCGCCGCCCATGCCCCCAAAAGCGTCTCACCCGAAGCAGCGGCGTCCTTGCCTCTGGTCTCACTGACCGCCTGGGAAATCCTGTTTGAGCGGCTGCAAGTGCCACAGGGCGAAACACCGTTTTCGCTGCTGATCATTGGCGGCGCTGGCGGCGTTGGTTCAATCACCGCGCAGATTGCCCGCAAATTGACCAATGCGACAGTGATCGCCACCGCCTCGCGCCCGGAAACCAACGAGTGGTGCCGTAAAATGGGAGCGCATCATGTGGTCAATCACCGCGATTTAGTCGCAGAAACGCGTAAGGCCGGGTTCGAGACCGTTGATTACATCGTGCAATACGCCGACACTGCCCAGCACTGGGATGCCATGTGTGAGCTGATTGCGCCGCAGGGTCGCATCGGCACAATTGTCGAGACCTCGGAAAATCTGGATGTCTCAAAGTTGCAGGGCAAGTCGGCCGCGCTGATGTGGGAGCTGATGTTCACGCGCTCGCTGTTTGGCACGCCGGACATGTACAAACAGGGGCAAATTTTGGCGCATATGGCGCGGTTGGTTGATGATGGCGTCATTGCCACGACAGAGACAAAGGTCCTGCAGGGGCTGTCTGCTGGGACATTAAAACAGGCGCATCAGATCATCGAAGAGGCTGCCATGATTGGTAAGTTGGTGATCAAGTATTGACTGCGAACAGCCGGATCTCAGGCGACACTGTGCGGTGCAAAATAACAACGTCACCAAAGCCATGAACCGCGCGGTGTCTTTCGGTTAGAAAAGGCGAAGAGTGCTCTCTGGATGCGCGGGCTTCACCTCTCAAACTGACTTGGCCAAGTTTGTCGGTGGGATAGCCAAAAACGAACACAAGACAAATGATAGAAACTCAGCGGCCTCGCATCACAGTTGCGGGGCCGCAGCTTTCACGCACAACAAGATCACCGTGCAGGAGTGTTTCAAATTCACTGGCCTTTTCGCCTGCCAGCTGGTCAAGAAGCTGTGCCATCGCCAGTTCCCCAACCTGTCCACGCGGCTGGCGAATTGTGGTCAGCGCCGGGGTGATGTTGTTGGCAAAGGGAATGTCGTCAAAGCCAATCACCGAGAAATCCTCGGGGATACGGTATCCACGCAGCTGCAAGGCACTGATGACGCCAATTGCAGTATCGTCATTGTAACAAAAGAATGCAGTGGGGAGGGTATCTTTGATAAACAGTCTCTCGACTGCGGCGCGGCCGCCTTCGCTGGATCCATCTCCTTCAACCCGCCATTCCGGCAGGGGTTCGGCCGCCTCGGCAAGCCCTTTGCGATAGCCATCCAATCGCAGATCAGACACAGCATCACTGCTGCGCGAGGCCACGTAGGCGATATTTCGGTGGCCCAAGGATATTAGGTACTCCGTCGCCATTTTCGCGGAGGCAACGTCATCCACTCCCACATAGGGCAGGTCGGTGCGGCTGACCGGGCAGGTAGCGGCAACCATCGGCGGCAGGGCAGCGGTCGAGCTGGCGGGGCTGCCCGCCACCGGCAAATGCCCGGTGAGCAGGATCAAGCCATCAACCATGCCCGAAGACAGGAACCGCATGTGGTTCTCTTCCAGAGAGATAGTGCCTTCGGTATTGCCGATCAGAACCCCATAGCCGCGGTCATTGGCGATTTTCTCTAGGCCGATCAGGATGCCGGGGAAGTTGGGATCAGCGATGGATTGGGTCAGTACCATAACCATGCGGGACCGCTGCATCCGCAGGTTCTGCGCCATAGCATTGGCAATGTATCCTGTGCGGGCAATGGCAGCGGTGACTTTCTTGCGGGTGCTTTCCGCGACCTTCTCTGGCTTTCGAATCGCCCGGCTGACAGTCGCAATGGAAACGCCTGCAAGTTTGGCAACGTCCTCGATGGTGGCTGGTTTTCCAGGAGGTTTCTGCAAGTCCTGTGATCCTCGGGTTCGGTGTGCTCGTGGCTGGTTTCGCCATTGTTTTGCAAGAGTTTAGATCGATCTATAGCGGCATTGTGCGCGACTGAAAAGGTTTACAACTGATAATGTAAAGGTTTACATCGCTAATGAAAAGGTTTACATCCGATTCAATTGCTCGCCAAATGACACCAAGGCGAGATGGGGGGGAAGTAATGCTAGACGGGGCAATCGAAACTGTTTCAGTTCTGAAGGCAGACCATATCAGCAAATCTTTTGGCGCGGTGCCAGTGCTGTTCAGCGTCAGTATGGATATCCGCCCCGGCGAAGTTCACGCGTTGATCGGTGAAAATGGTGCAGGTAAATCTACCTTGATGAAAATCTTGTCCGGATTTCATGCGCCAACTTCGGGCCGCATTCTTTTTGATGGGGTCGAGGTGGTTTTGCCGCCGGACGGTGAAGCCGAGAAATTGGGCATTGTGCTGATCCATCAGGAGCTGAACCTGGCCGAGCAGATGACAGTTGAGGAGAATATCTTCTTGGGTCGTGAACTGACCAGCCGAGGAATTTTGCAGCGCGATGAGATGCGCGAAAAAGTTCGCGGATATCTGTCAGACATTGGCGTCGATATTTCTCCCTCTACCCGGATCTCGGAGCTGTCCATCGCCGAAAAGCAGATGGTTGAGGTGGCCAAGGCGATCAGCCGCAATGCGCGTGTTTTGATCATGGATGAGCCCACGGCAGTGCTGACCGAGGCAGAAACCGAGTTGTTTTTCCGCCAGGTCGAGCGGTTGAAGTCTAAGGGTGTGGCGATTGTCTTTGTGTCGCACAAACTGTCTGAGGTGAAGCAGATCGCCGACCGGGTTACCATCTTACGCGATGGCCAGTGGATCGGTTCGCAAGAGGCAAAGGCGCTGACCCCTGACGCCATGGCGCAAATGATGGTCGGGCGCGAATTGTCGGATCTCTACCCGCCGATGCACGAGGCAGATGTCGATGCCGAGCGGGTGCTGGAGGTGCGAAATCTTTGTGTGACGGGCATTCAGGATGTTTCGTTTGATCTGCGCAAGGGCGAAATCTTGGGATTTTCCGGCTTGATTGGCTCGGGTCGCACGGCAGTCTTTGAAGCAATCTGTGGGCTGGCGCCCGTTGTGTCCGGGCAAATCCTGATTGACGGAACCGAGACACGTTTTGACAGTGTTGCGGCGTCGCGGGATGCGGGTCTTGCTTACCTGACCAAAGACCGCAAGGCCAAAGGTCTGCTGCTGAAAAAGCAGATGCGACCTAATCTTACTCTGTTTTCGCTGCCCAAGTTCACGCGCCGTTTTGGCCTGGATACTGCCGCAGAAGACAAGGCACTAGAGCGTGCAATTCGGCGTTTTGATATCCGCACCCGGGACCCAAAAATCGTCGTTGGCGACATGTCCGGCGGCAATCAGCAAAAACTGCTGCTGGCCAAGGTAATGGAGAGCGAGCCGCGTATTGTCATCATCGACGAACCCACACGCGGCATCGACGTCGGCACCAAGCAGCAGATCTATCACTTTATCGCAGCGCTGGCCGCCGAAGGCGTGTCGGTGGTGATCATCTCGTCCGAGATGCCGGAGATCATTGGCATCAGCCACCGTGTGGTGGTGATGCGTGAGGGGCAGGTGATGGGCGTGTTGAGTGGCGATGAAATCAACGAAAACGAAATCGTGCGCTATGCCGCAGGACTTAAGCGGGAGAGCAGGGGATGAGTGACGTGGCAGCAAATAACACAACCAAGGACAAGCGGATGCGGTTTGACATAAAGACCGCAGGTCCGGCCATCGCGCTCATTCTGCTGTGCATCATCGGATTTCTGCTGAACCCGGCGTTTCTGAGTGAAGGCAATCTGACCAACCTGCTAACGCGATCCGCCTTTATTGGCATCATCGCAGTGGGTGCGACGTTTGTGATTACTGCCGGCGGTATCGATTTGTCGGTGGGCTCGATGGCGGCGGCGATTGCTGGGGTTATGATCATCATCATGAACTCGGCCATGGAGACACTGGGCCCAGGAGTGGCCACAGTTCTGTTGGGCGGCGGTTGTTCCATTCTGCTGGGGCTAGGTGCTGGCTGGATCAATGGCGTGCTGACCACCAAGGGCAAAATAGAGGCCTTTATCGTCACTCTTGGCACCATGGGTATCTACCGCTCGCTGGTCACCTATTTTGCCGACGGCGGCACCCTGTCGCTCGACTTTGCCATCCGGGGCACTTACCGGCCGGTTTACTACGGCAGCATCTTGGGTCTGCCAGCGCCGGTCTGGGTGTTCATCGTGGTGTCGATCTGCGGCTGGTTTCTGATGAACCGCACCGCTTTTGGCCGCTATTGCACCGCCATCGGTTCCAATGAGAGCGTCGCCAAATATTCGGCCATCAAGGTCGATCGCATCAAGACCATGACCTATGTGATCCAGGGTCTCTGTGTGTCTTTGGCCACTATCATCTATGTGCCACGTCTGGGCTCGGCGTCTGCGTCGACCGGGGTGATGTGGGAGCTGGAGGCGATTGCTGCAGTGATCATTGGTGGCACCGTGCTCAAGGGTGGTTATGGCCGGATTGGCGGCACCATCCTGGGGGCCCTGATCCTGACCACCATCGGTAATATTCTGAATTTCACGGACCTTATCTCGAATTACCTGAACGGGACAATGCAGGGCCTGATCATCATCATCGCGGTGTGGTTGCAACGCGGCGAATGGGGCAAAGCAAAAGCCACCAAGAGCTAGGAGCCTAAGAACAACGGGGGAAATTCCCCCAATAGAACGACCCGGGCACCACCGGTGAGGAGCGGTGCGCCCAAAATCAACAGTGGAGGAGACACTATGAAAAACCTGAAAACCCTGAGTGCACTGGCATTGACCGGCGCACTGGCCCTAACCGCAGGCGCGGTCAGCGCTGAGACTCTTAAAATTGGCGTCAGCTATCCGACCCCAACCCACGCTTGGGCGGCTGGCATGAACTGGCACGCAGAGCAGGCCGAGAAACGGCTGGAAGCCTTGTATCCAGATATCGACCTGATCCTGATCAACTCACCCGATCCCAACGCCCAGGCCTCGGCGCTGGAAGATCTGGTGTCGGTGCATGGTATCGACGCACTGGTAGTGCTGCCGTTTGAATCCGAGCCGCTGACCGATCCGGTTCTGAACGTTAAAAAATCCGGCGCGCTGATCACGGTGGTTGACCGTGGCCTAAGCCAGCCGGGTATCGAAGATATCTATGTGGCGGGCAACAACCCTGAGCTGGGGCGTGTGTCAGCGGTTTATATGAAGGGTCGTCTGGAATCTGGCGACAATATCGTTGTTCTGCGCGGTATTCCCACACTGATCGATAACGAGCGTTTTGATGCCTTCATGGCTGAAATGGAAGGCTCTGGTGTCAATGTGCTGGATCACAAGCACGCCAACTGGAACCGCGATGACGGGTTTGAGGTGATGCAGGACTTCCTGAGCCGTTTCCCCGATATCGACGCTGTCTGGGCACAGGATGACGACATCGCTATTGGGGTTGTTGCGGCGCTGAAACAGGCTGGTCGTGACGGTGACGGCATGTTTGTTGTCGGCGGTGCTGGCATGAAGGAAACCATCAAATCAATCATGGACGGTGATACATTGGTCCCGGTTGATGTTCTGTATCCGCCATCAATGATTGCCACTGCGATGGACGTAACGGTTGCTGCTTTCAAATCTAATGGTCCGGTTGCTGGCCGCTATATCCTGGGTGCAACACTCATCACCCCGGAAAATGCGGCGAGCTTTTACTTCCCTGACTCTCCGTTCTAATCTTTAGATATTGAAGCGCAAAGGAAGGGGGCTGGCGAAATGGCCCCCTTCATTTCACGGGAGATGTTATCATGAAAACGATCAAAGGGCCGGCTCTGTTTCTGGCACAGTTTGCAGGCGACGAAGCCCCGTTCAATTCCTGGGCAAGTATCACAAAATGGGCAGCTGATTGCGGCTACAAAGGCGTGCAGATCCCCAGCTGGGATGCGCGCCTATTTGATTTGGCCAAGGCGGCCAGCTCACGATCATACTGCGAAGAACTGGTTGGCGTTGCCGCCGAGAATGGCGTTGAAATCACCGAGCTGTCGACCCACTTGCAAGGGCAACTGGTTGCGGTAAACCCGGCTTACGATCAGGCGTTTGACGGCTTTGCGGCTGAACATGTGCGCGGTGACCCCAAGGCCCGGCAGGCCTGGGCAGTGGAGCAGGTCAAGCTGGCAATCACCGCCAGCTACAATCTGGGCATCACGGAACACGCGACATTTTCGGGTGCACTGGCCTGGCCCTATATCTATCCATGGCCGCAACGGCCCGAAGGCTTGATCGAGACAGCTTTTGACGAATTGGCCCGTCGCTGGCGTCCCATTCTGGATCATGCGGATAACATGGGAGTGGATGTCTGCTATGAAATCCACCCGGGCGAAGACCTGCACGACGGCGTGACATTTGAGATGTTCCTGGAACGTCTGGACAATCACCCGCGTTGCAACATGCTGTATGATCCGTCGCACTATGTGCTGCAGTGTCTGGATTATCTCGACAACATCGACATCTACAAAGACCGGATCAAGATGTTCCACGTCAAGGATGCCGAGTTCAATCCGACTGGTCGGCAGGGCGTCTATTCTGGTTACCAGCCTTGGGTTAACCGTGCGGGCCGGTTCCGCTCATTAGGCGACGGACAGGTCGATTTTGGTGCAATTTTCTCAAAAATGGCGGCCAATGATTTTGATGGCTGGGCCGTGGTTGAATGGGAATGCGCTCTGAAACATCCCGAAGACGGTGCGCGTGAAGGCGCGCAGTTCGTCAAGGATCACATTATCCGTGTGACCGAACACGCCTTTGATGATTTTGCCGGCGGCGGCGCTGACGAAGCGGCCAATCGCAAAATGTTGGGACTGGGGGACTGACATGAGCAATAGCAAACCTATTCGTCTTGGCATGGTTGGCGGTGGTAATGATGCCTTTATTGGAGCCGTTCACCGCATTGCCTCGCGGATTGATGGTCAATTTCAACTGACCGCCGGGGCGCTGTCCTCAACGCCTGAGAAATCGATGGCATCAGGTGCGGCGCTGGGACTTGACCCAGACCGCACTTACGAAGACTTCAAGGCAATGGCCATTCGCGAAGCGCGTCTGAAAGACGGGATCGAGGCGGTGGCCATCGTCACCCCCAATCACATGCACTATCCGGTGGCGCGAGAGTTCCTGAAACGCGGTATTCACGTGATTTGTGACAAGCCGCTGACCTCGACTTTGGCGGATGCAAAGAAACTGGTGAAAGCGGCGGAAAGCTCGGACGCGCTGTTCATTCTGACCCATAACTACACTGGCTATCCGATGGTACGTCAGGCCCGCGAGATGATCGCCAATGGCGATCTTGGGGACATCCGTGTCGTACAGGCCGAATACCCGCAGGACTGGTTGACTGAGCCAGAGGACAATAAGCAGGCTGAATGGCGCACCGACCCGGCCCGTTCGGGCGCGGGGGGATCTGTCGGCGACATCGGCACCCATGCGTTCAATCTTCTTAGCTTTGTGACAGGACTGCAGACCGAGGTCTTGTCGGCCGATTTACAGAGTTTTGTTCCTGGTCGCCGGTTGGACGACAACGCTCATGTGATGCTGCGCTTTGAAGGCGGCGCGCGCGGGATGTTATGGTGTAGTCAGGTCGCGCCGGGCAATGAAAATGGTTTGCGCCTGCGGGTCTATGGGGCCAAGGGTGGGTTGGAGTGGGAGCAGGAAGATCCGAACAAACTGTGGTACACTCCATTTGGCGAGGCCAAACGTCTGATTACCCGCGGCGGCGCCGGCGCAGGTGAGGCCGCAAACCGGGTGTCGCGTACACCCGGCGGCCACCCCGAGGGGTATTTGGAAGGTTTTGCCAGTATCTATTCCGAGGCAGCCTTGGCAATCCGGGCTAAGCAGGAAGGGGCAGAACTGTCTGCCGAAGTGGTGTTCCCAACCGTTCAGGATGGGTTGACTGGTGTGCAGTTCATCCAGGCCTGTGTGAATTCATCCAACAGGAATTCAGCCTGGGTTTCCCTGTAGCGATTGAGACCAAAAGACAATAATGGCAGCACGGCGCTTTGGCACCTGCTGCCGTTTGTGATTTGACCTTCACACGAGATGTCAGCCATTGGTCCCAGATTGCTGTTTAGAGATCCACTTTGACAATGGCTTGGCCGTAAACCCATGGACGATGAGGCTGAGGAACACGGTCAGAACAACCACAAGGGCAATAACTTCCCCGCCGGGCAGATCACTGTCCAGCACGATGATGACAAACACGATACTGGCCAGGCCCCGAGGGCCGAACCAGCCCAAAAACAACCGGTCCTGAGTGGTGGCAATTGTGCCTGTCAGGGACAGGTAGATGGGCAGCATCCTGACAATGGTCAAGCTGAGCAATGCAAAGGTCAAGATTTGCCAGGTCACCAGCCCAATGATGCTCCCTACAACTGCGATGCCGAACAGCAGCCAGGTGAGCATGGCAAGCGTCTCGCCGATGCCTTCAGCAGCCACCACGAATTTGTGTTTTTTGTCGCCGACCAGGTAGCCAAACAACAGCCCGCCAGTAAAGGCGGCGATGTAGCCGCTTCCGTGCAGCGCGCCTGCCAGAGCAAAACAAGCCAGAGCCAAAGATGGCACAGTCACCTGCAACCAAACCTCGGTCAGCCAGTCCTGACGAATACAAAAGTTGAGCAGCAAGCTTGCGATCAGGGTCAGGCCCAATCCGACCATCAGGCCAATTCCGATCTCCTCCAGTACTACCATCAGCGGTTCAACACTGCTGGCGGCAGCCCCTGTGGCCTCTAGAGACATGGCTATGAAAATAAACAGAAATGGCACGCATATTCCGTCGTTCAGCCCACTTTCGGCGTTCAGGCTGGCGCGGATCCAGTCCGGCACCCGTTTGTCGGCGATCACTGCCTTGCCCAATGCCGCATCCGTGGCCGCAAGAATGACGCCAAGAATAGCGGCCTCATAGAGGCTGAGCACATCCAGTAACACCAGAGCCAGTCCAAAGCCGAGGATGATCACGCCGGGCAACCCGATCAACAGCATTCTAGCCGGGATTTTCAGCTTGGACCTCAATACAGCCAGTTCGGCATTTGCAGCGTCGCTGAACAGGATCAACACCAATGTCATATCTGCAAATACCCGAAGCTGGTGGCGCATGATCTCACCCTCGAACCAGCCCAGGACCAAGGGGCCCATCAGGATGCCTGCTGAGACAAAAACCACCGGTCCGGAAACCACGCTGCGCTCAATTCTCCCGGCGAAAATACTGTAGAGAAAGGCAAATATTGCCAGAATGAGGATTTCGTTGTGCATTCTAATATCCCGCCGCTGTCATGCCCTTAAAACTTGAACATGTTCCATCAGTTAATCCTTCATTTAACACCACGACCCCGCCGTGGGTCAAACAGGCAGGGCACAGCGGGCTTGCAACAGGCGGGAGTGTTGCGGAGAAAACAATCACGCCTGTTGCAGCAGGTTACTTTGACGATCTTTAGATTAGGTCTGAATTTTCGGCCTCAATATTTAGGCTTTAGACTTTCTGAGCGCCGCAGAACTTGATTAAGGGTCGATGAACTCTCTGTCGCTATGGTGGTTGGATGGTTCTGTTGTGAATCGGTATTCGATAAAGGTTGCTATGGTCTTTAGTCTTCAACCCCGCAGGTGGCTGGGTGCTCTGAAAAGCAGATCCTACCTGCCAGCGCTGGTGGCTTTTGTCGTTGTTCTTATAGCCTTTGTTTTCGCCGAAAAACAAAATGCGACCATTCACTATCAGAACAGCCGGGCCGATGTGCAACATGAGGCTGGGTTGATCGGTTCACGGCTGAAAGGGCAGTTGAGCGCTGATATTCAACTGGTGCGCGGCTTAGTGGCGGTGCTGTCAACCGAGCCGGATATGGATCAAGCCCGGTTCAGTCAATTGGCTGAACAGGTGATTGGGGCGCATGAAGAAATCCGCATTGTGGCAGCGGCTCCTAATCTGGTGGTGTCTCTGATTTATCCGATGGCGGGCAACGAGGCTGTGATCGGGCTGGATTATAACAAGAACGAGGCTCAGCGCGATGCTGCGTTTCGTGTTCGCGACAGTGGCGAAATGGTGCTTGCAGGTCCGGTGGACCTGGTTCAGGGCGGGCGCGGCCTTATCAACCGTTTCCCGGTCTTTGTTGGCCGCGGCCCGCAACGGCGGTTCTTTGGCATATTGTCGGCAGTCATTGATGTTGATGCGCTCTATGCTCAGACTGGCGTGACTGATCTGGACGCCGGTATCGAACTGGCCCTAATTGGTCGTGACGGCATGGGCTCAACGGGCGCATTGTTTCACGGCAATGCGGAAATAGCTGATGACGATCCTGTGGCGATTGATATCTCCTTTCCGGCTGGCAGTTGGCAGCTGGTGGCGCGACCGGCGGGTGGCTGGTCCACTCAGCCTGCAAACCTGTGGTCACTGCGGCTGGCGTTGTTCACCGCAGGCGCTTTGATCCTTTTTCCAACCCTTTTGGCAGGTCGGCTGTCTGCCGCACGCCAATCAGTTATCAGAATTCTAAAGGGACGCGAGCGCGAGCTAGAGGCGTTGTCACGGCGTCTTGAAGTTGCTGTTGAAACATCACAGATCGGAATTTGGGAGTATGAGCCCGATAGCGACCACCTGATCTGGGATCGGCGAATGTGCAGCCTCTTTGGTTACACCGGTGATCCCTCCAATCTTCGAGCCGATTTCTGGACGCAGCGTTTACACCCCGAGGATCAGAAGGCCTCAAAGCAGGTCCTTGACGATGCTGTGAGGGACGGGGGGGATTTTGCTGCCAACTTTCGTATCGTTTTACCAGACGGGGCAGTGCATCATATTCGGGAACTTGGTGTTTCATTTAAAGATAGTGCCGGTAAAAGGCGATTGATCGCGGTGAACTGGGATGTGTCCCAGGATGTGCAGCTGCGAGATGAGCTGATGCGCGCCAATCAAGCCTTGCAAAAACGCAATGGTGAGATGCGCGAAGGCCAGTTGGCCCTGGAACAGGCACATGCTGAGCTACAGGAACAACAAGCCGAGCTGCATCGGCTCTCGCTGGTGGCCAAACATGCTTCGGACAGCATCATCTTAACGGACGCCAAGACCCGGATCATCTGGGTCAATGATGCGTTCACAAGGGTAACCGGATACACGCCGGAAGAGGCGATCGGCTCGACCCCGGGCGATTTGCTCAACGGCCCAAAGTCCGACGCGGCGGTGATCCACGATCTCAATGGCCAACTATCTAAGGGTGAACGGTTTCACACCGAGATTTTGAATTACACCAAGTCGGGCAAAGAGATCTGGATCGACACCGATCTTGTTCCGATCCTGAACGACGACGGTCAGGTTGAATTGATTGTTGGGATTGAACGAGACATCACCGAGTCCAAAACCCGACAGCGTGAATTGGCCGAAGCCAAACTGGCCGCGGAACAGGCGGACCGGACCAAATCCGAGTTTCTGGCAAATATGAGCCACGAAATTCGCACACCGATGAATGGAATTATTGGCATGGCTGAGTTGCTGGCCGACTCTGATCTGGCGGCAAATGAGCAGCAATATGTGGATACAATCCAGGAGTCGTCCTCGGCCCTTTTGAAGATCATCAATGACATACTGGATTTGTCGCGATTGGAGGCTGGCAAACTCGAGATTTTGCCTACCAATTTCGAATTGCGCCATTGTGTTGAGAGCGCCATTGACCTGATGCGCCCCAAGGCCTTGGAAAAGGACATTTCGATTTTAGTCACCTATGCCTCGGGCCTGGCTGATCAGATGCGCGGGGATGACGGCCGGTTGCGCCAGATCCTAGTGAACCTGATTGGCAACGCGGTGAAATTCACAGCCCAGGGCGGGGTGACGATCAAGGTCGGCACCTCAGATGATGACCCATACCGGTTGCAGATCGACATCGAGGACACTGGGATCGGTATATCCGAAGATCAGGCGCGGCACATTTTCGACCGGTTTTCACAAGCTGATGCCGCCACTACCCGGGCCTTTGGTGGTACCGGGCTTGGTCTGACCATCTCTAGTGTTTTGGCAGAACGGATGGGTGGTGGCATTACTTTAAGATCTGAGTTGGGACAGGGCTGCTGCTTTAGTCTCTCTGTGCAAATGGCGCCGGTTCAGGGACCGGTGGCTGAGGTCGAGCCAAAAGAGATCGCGTCAACTTTTGTACTCACCGACAGCGTTGTTTTGTTGGCCGAGGATAACAAGGTGAACCGGCTGCTGATTAATAAATACCTGAATGATCAACCGCTTGAGTTGGTCGAGGCCGTGAATGGACGTGAAGCCGTCACCCTATGTCAGTCACATGTTCCCGACATCGTGCTTATGGACATGTCGATGCCCGAGCTGGATGGTATTGCAGCGACGCGGGAAATCCGGGCGCTGAATATTGTGCAGCCAACCATCGTGGCATTGACTGCAAACGCCTTTGAAAGTGACCGTGAGGCTTGCCTTGCGGCGGGAATGGATAGCTTCCTTTCCAAACCGATCAAGAAGGCCCATTTGCTCGAAACTCTGGCAACGCTTCAGGCCGAGCGTATAGCTGTCAGAAAGTTGCCATCGGTAGAA
>Ga0209292_1004872_pt1 | contig 13957 bp, 9 predicted proteins | sample GOMGulsemesocosm_2_FD_184634 | JGI IMG/M metagenome (GOLD analysis project Ga0209292, IMG submission 184634) | Methane-oxidizing microbial communities from mesocosms in the Gulf of Mexico - GOM9C Gulf of Mexico (SPAdes) (version 2) | ecosystem: Environmental > Aquatic > Marine > Cold seeps... | reverse complement strand
ATCATGTGAGTAAACAATAGTGCTTGTTAAATATTAAGGGTTTCTTAATGTTTATAACAAGCACTTAGCTTTACCCTGTAAATTATCTACTCAATTTTTCAAATAGTGGAAACGACTTTTTTATTTTCATAAAAAGTATTATAAGTTGTTATTTCTTCAGTAACGGCTGAGTATAACTAGCCGCATTATCATCTCATAATGCTGACTTTACCACATTGAACACTTGCCAATACAATGAAGCGAACGCTCTATTGTGCAGAACACTCAAAGCTCACTTTCCATCACCGAATCCCGTAATTCTGCGTTCTGTACCATTAAAAGTGAATGTTTAGCCGATAGTTAATTAATACAAAATAAATAAGTGACTGAAACTAAAGCACTAGGTTAAAAGGTAAGACTAAACGTCGCGCCACCTTGTTCGTTATTACGAACGGCTACCTTGCCATTGTGCGCAAGCATTACTTGTCTTGTTAAGGCTAACCCCACGCCAGAGCCTTCTTTTTTTGTAGTAAAAAATGGGACAAATATCTGCTGAATATTCTCAGGGACAATACCCTTGCCATTATCAGCCACTTCAATCACCACATGACCTCTGAGATTCAAAAAGGCACTAAGGTCGACCTTAGCGGATGGAGTATGGCTTAATGCTTGTGCAGCATTTTGCAGTAAGTTAATCAGTATTTGCTCGATCATATCAGCGTCTACAAAAATATCTAACGCTTGTGGAGTAATGTTACTGGTTAATTCAATGCCTTTTTCCTGCCAGTCTTGCTTTGTTAATGTTTCAACATGAGAAAATAAGGTTACCACTTGCATGACTTTTTTATTAGGAGAGGGCAGGCGCGTTAATCGGCGGTAACTGGTAACAAACTGCATCAAACCATCGCTTCGTCTGGCCACCGTTTTTACTGCACCTAAAATATCCTCTAATTCCTCTGTTATTTCCTCATAAGCTTGCTCGCTAATATTTTTGTTCTCTGCTGAGGTCACTCCTGCGCTAATGACTGGCAATGCCTGTGCTTTTTCTTGCACATCTTCGACAAGATCTACTGCGGTTTTAGCTAAAGAGGCCACAGGGGTAATACTATTCATTATTTCGTGGGTTAAAACACTCACTAGGTCTTGCCAAGCCTGTAATTGCGCAATGGCTAGTTCACTTTGAATATCTTGCATACTTAACAAGGTTTCGCGATGACTTGCGGTGATAACCTCAGTGGCAGAAATAATTAACTTATGCTCCATGTCGTCAATGGTGATATTTACTAAGGTTTTTTCTCCAGCGAGGATACTTTTAAGTTTCTTAGGAAAATTCTCATCAAATTGAGCCATATCATCAATATGACTAACCGCATTGCTACCAAATAACCGACGGACACTGTTATTCCATAGTGTTATTTTACCGTTTTGATTAATGCTTAATAATGGAACCGGCACATGTTCAATAATGGCTTTTATTTGGCGTAATTCTGTTTCTTGATTTGATCGAACTTGCTGGATACGCTGTAAAATATCACTAAACGTTGAGCCAAGATCCTCAAAGCCAGTGCCCATGGCTTTAAGCTCAAAACGTTGCGAAAAGTCAGCATGGCGAACCGCATCAAAAAACCGTACCAATTCAGCATTCGTTTTTGAGATAAAGCGAACTAACTCAGAAAACTGAATAATCAGCACAATGCATAGCAGTAATATAGTGGCGTGATAACCGTCATGAATAATCGCTTGGGTCAATAATATCAGTGTTAGCATTGCTAACACTGTGCGTGCGGTTATTAACAGTGAGAAGCGTTTAAAGTCCATGTTTTTCCATCCGTCTATAAAGGGCGGCTCGTGTTAAACCAAGTTCTTTGGCTGTATGGCTAATATTAAATCTATGTTTTTTAAGCGCTAGGGAAATAGCACTTTTTTCTAATTGCTCTAAGTTAAGCTCTGCTGGCAATACCTGCTCAGCGTCTGTTGTTTTGGATGACTCTGGTTTAGTGATTGACGTTACTGGTACCGAAACAGATTGATGGGACTGTTTATTGACTAGGGCTTCTAGTTGAAAGTCACTTGGCTCTAACATTGGCGACTGACTTAATATCATTGCTCGTTCAATGGCGTGTCGCAGCTCTCTAATATTACCCGGCCAAGCATAGGACGAAATTGCGGTTAATGCCGCATCACTTAACTGTTTAGTTGCTTGGTTTGCTTGTTGATATTTTTTTGCATAGAACTCGACATAATGGTGAGCAAGCAATACGATATCGTCGCTACGTTCTCGTAGTGGTGGTAGCTTTATTTCTACCGTGTTGAGCCTAAACAATAAATCCTGCCTAAAATGGTTTTCATCTTTTAATGCCGCTTCACTTAAATTGGTAGCGCACACTACCCTTACATTAAACGGAATTGCTTTGTTTTCGCCAAGAGGTATTACTTTACGTTGCTCTAATACTGTCAGTAGTTTTGCTTGTAAATGCAGTGGCAAATTGCCTATTTCATCTAAAAATAAGGTGCCGCCTTCAGCGGCTTGTAAACGGCCTACTCTATCGTGTTGAGCCCCGGTAAAGGCGCCTTTTTTATGACCAAAAAGTTCGCTTTCAAATAAAGTTTCACTAATCGCACCTAAATCAACAGACATAAAAACCTGATGAACACGGGGACTTTGCTGATGAATTTCACGAGCAACCAGCTCTTTGCCGGTGCCATTTTCACCAAGTATCATCACATTGGCATCGGTTGGCGCGGAGCGAGCAATTAAGGATTGAACGTGCAGCATCTTATCTGACTGTCCTAGCATATTTTGCTGATTGGCCGAATTACTTGCCTGAACCAATACCTTGTTTGTTTCACGTAGGGTTTGTGTCTCACTACGACTTCTACCCAGTAAAACAGCGGTTGATACGGTGGCGATCACTTTTTCATTTTGCCAAGGCTTGGCAATATAATCAGTTGCCCCTAACTTCATCGCTTCAACAGCAACATTAACACCACCATGGGCAGTGATCATGATGATGACACTTTGTGGGTTAATTTCTAATATTTTTTGCAACCAATAAAAGCCTTGGGCGCCTGAGCTTTCACCCGGACCAAAGTTCATATCTAAAATAATGGCATCAAATTGTTGATCGCTGATAAAACGTGGAATTTGTTCTGGCACATTACAGGTACTTACCTGAGAAAAGTGGCGTTTAAGCAATAACTTTCCCGCCGTTAAAATATCTTCATCGTCATCAACAATAAGAATTTTACCTTCTTTTTTCACGTACTAACTCCCTGATATTTAAATAAGTCATTGAGGATTATAACTCACAAAGTGTTCATTAACGTACACCTACTGTTCATTAACGTACAGTTTTATTGTTCGGTTTATTTACTGATTTTAATAAAGTTGAATAAAAACAGTTAGATATAAGTTGGTATGATTATTGGAATGTAATGATTAAGTTTATTTACAAGTTCCCTCTAGGGCAAAGCATTATGACAAAAAACAACGCAGCGCTAACACCAGCAACACCTATCAGCCCAAACACGATGTCAGGCGCGGTTTCAGGTGCAGGTATGGATCGTAAAGTAGCAACAAGTACCAGCCCGTTGAAGAAGTGGTTATCATTTGCAGCAGTAGTTGTTATCGTAATTTTTGCTGTCTATATGATTGCCAGTAAAAGTACCGGTAAGGTGTTATCGGTAGATAATAGCCGTATTGTTGTCTCTAAAGTCACTTCTGGCGTATTTGAAGATTTTATTCCAATTCGTGGTCGAGTTACCCCGGCAAAAACCGTCTATTTAGATGCCATTGAAGGTGGGCGTGTAGAGAGAATACTGGTAGAAGATGGCGCCGATTTAACCGCAGGCAATCTCATTGTTGAGCTATCAAATGCCTCATTACAGTTGAGTGTTTTGGGTAATGAAACACGGGTAGCTGAGCAGCTTAATAATATGCGTTCAATTGAGCTAAGCCTTGAGCAAAATCGCTTACAGCATAAACGTAATATTGTTGATATCAACCATCAGATTAAGTTATTAACACGCCAAGTAACTCGCTCAAAATCACTTATCGCAACAGGGGCGATTACTAAATCACAGATGGAAGATACTGAAGATACGCTCATTTGGTACAAAGATCGTCTTGCCTTGACCCTTGAAAGTCAGCACTCAGATGCGCGTATGCAGGGTGAGCAATTAACCTTTTTAAAAGAAACCAGTAGCCGCCTTGAAAGCAATCTCGCTATCTCACGTCAAAACCTAGATAACATGAATGTTAAAGCGCCTGTCGCTGGCACCTTATCAGGTTTTAATGTTGAAGTAGGTCAAAGCATTGCCCGCGGTGAGCGCCTTGGTCAAATCGATACACCAAATGATTACAAACTTACCGCTTTTATCGATGAGTTTTATTTAGGCCGAGTAGATATTGGTCAAACAGCTACCTATAAAGATTACGCATTGGTTATCGCAAAAGTTTATCCACAAGTGCAAAACGGCCAATTTGAGGTGGACTTTAAATTTGTTGCTGCACAGCCCAAAGGTATTCGTCGTGGCCAAACCATTCAAATTAAGCTGACTTTAGGTGATGCCAGTGAAGCAATATTAATCCCTAATGGCGCATTTTTTCAAGATACCGGTGGTAAATGGCTGTTTGTTGTTAGCCAAGATGGCAGTGAAGCCGTTAGACGTAACGTACGTCTAGGCCGTCGTAACAACCAATTTATTGAAGTGATTGAGGGCCTTGAATTGGGTGAACAAGTGGTGACTAGCCCCTATAGCAGCTACCAAGATATGCATCGACTGAACTTTAAGTAACGATTAAAAAATAAAACGTATTTAACTATTGAACCGAACACGACAAGACTCAAAAAGAGCACAAGGAAATTATCATGCTAAAACTACATAACTTAACCCGCGTTTATCAAACAGAAGACGTAGAAACATCAGCATTAAACAATGTAAACATTGAAATAGCTAAGGGAGAGTTTGTTGCCATTATGGGACCATCGGGTTGTGGCAAATCAACCTTACTTAATACTATTGGCATGTTGGACTCACCCAGTAGTGGCGATTATATATTTGATGGTGAAAATGTCGCTGGTTATTCAGAAAGTCAGCTGTCGGTAATTCGTAAAAAAAGTATCGGTTTTATCTTTCAAAATTTCAATTTAATTGATGAATTAACCGTGGCAGAAAATATTGAATTAGCGCTTATCTATCACAACATTCCCGCCGCTGAAAGAAAAAGTAAAGTAGCTAAGGTTATGGATAAAGTAGGTATTGCCCATCGTGCTAAACATTTACCTAGCCAGCTCTCGGGTGGCCAACAACAGCGTGTAGCTGTAGCACGTGCTGTGGTTGGAGATCAAAAAATGATCTTAGCGGATGAGCCAACCGGTAATTTAGATAGTGCTCATGGTCAAGAGGTGATGGAAATGCTGCAAGCACTTAACGAAGAGGGCACTACCATTGTCATGGTTACGCATAGCCCTGCGCATGCAGATTATGCCAGACGTACTATCAATTTATTTGATGGTCATGTGGTTGCCGAGAGTGTTCGCGTAGCTGAGCAAATAGCTTAATTGCTCATTAGGAGAATTTTTTATGTTTCATAATTACCTTATTACCGCATGGCGTAATATTATTAAAAACGGAATTTTTTCTGTTATTAATATTTTTGGTTTAGCGATTGGTTTGATGAGCTGTATTTTAATCATGTTATTTGTTCGTCAAGAAACAGGCTTTGATACTTGGTTAAAAGATCATGACCGTTTGGTGCGTATGCATACCGCTTATTCTATCCCCAACCAAGAACCCTTTGATACTGTGCGATCTGCGGGCAGCATGATGGAAGCGATCCGAGATTATGCTAAAAATGAAATTGAAACTGGCGTACGTTTTATTCAGTTTGGCATGACGGTTAGACAAAATGAAAATGCTTTTCCAGAGCAATTTACTATGGTTGATGGCAGTTTCTTTAACCTATTCGATTTACCTTTTATTCATGGATCAAAAGAGTCCTCTTTTAATAAACCGATGGATTTGGTTATCACTGAAGAATTGGCATTTAAGTACTTTGGTAAAAGTGACGTAATTGGTGAGACACTCACCGTCTGCTGTGTCGCGGGAAATACGACTACCTTAACTATTACAGGGGTTATGCAAGACTTACCTGACGCCACACATTTAAATACCGATATGGTGATTTATTTACAACCAGCGTTATTTAGTGACAATGATGGCATGTTGAATACGTGGACTAGCTTAAATGTGTATACCTATTTTAAATTAAACCCAGGTATTAGCCCTGAGCAATTGCAAGAACGTCTAACGTATTGGATGAATAATGAAAGTCCGTTGGTAGAGATGTTAGTCAATATATTAGGTAGTCAAACGGATGGTAAAAAAGTGACTGACTTTGTTAAGCAGCGCATCATGCCTGTGGCCGATTTACATTTGCACGCTAAAAGTCAGGCGGGTAATGGCGCAGATCTTACCCCTATGGGCGATAGTAAAATGATCACCACCTTTATTATTGTTGCTGGTTTAGTGTTATTGATTGCTTGTATTAACTTTATGAACTTATCGACGGCTAAAGCGAGTAAAAGAGCACGCGAAGTGGCCATGCGTAAAGTACTGGGAGCTAGCAGAGCACAAGTCGCTATTCAATTTTTAGGTGAAGCTATTGGCTTGGTCCTATTATCATTATTGTTTGCTTTAGTCGCCGTTGAATTAGTGTTACCGCTTTACAATGAAGTATTAGGTAAAGAGTTAACCTTAGGTTTATTAGATGATCCGAGCTTATTACTAACACTCATTGCACTCGCTGTTTTAGTCGGCATTGGTGCTGGAATATATCCGGCATTGTATTTATCACGCTTTTTACCCGGACAAATTTTAAAATCGAGTAAAAGTGTTGAGTCTAAGAGCTCAACTAAATTTAGAAGTGTCCTGGTAGTTTTTCAGTTTGCTACTTCCATTATTTTAGTTATATCGACCTTGGTGGTTTATGGCCAAACGATATTTTCTAATAATATGGACGTTGGCTATGAAAGTGACAATAAGCTGGTGTTAAATATTCGTAGCGCAGGTGATAACTTAACTAGCTTAAAACAAGAGCTACTCAATTTACCTGAAGTGACTAGTGTGGTTTTTTCTTCTGAAGCACCATCGCAAGATAACGAAAATAATAATAACTTTAAACTATTAGAGCCACATGCCAATGGTGGTGCTAATGAAGCTGAGCTAGTGAACTACCATAATATGGGCTATGGATTTTTTGAAGCTTATAAAATTAAACCACTGGCGGGGCGTTTGTTTGATGAAAACTTTGGCTCTGATACCGCCAACAAAGTGGCTGAAGGTGATGTGGGTCAAGCAAGTGTCATCCTTAATCGTTCCGCTTTAAAGAAGTTTGGTTTTAGCAGCGCAGAAGAGGCTATTGGTAAAACCTTAGAAAGTGATATTCGCGGTAAACAGCATTTAACCATTATTGGGGTAATACCCGATGTTTACTTTCGTTCGATTAAATTTGGGGTAAGAGCTTCGGTTTATACCCTTAATCCTGAGCGTTTTCGTGTCGCGAATATATCTTTTAATACTAATAATGTACCTAATTTGATTACCACGATTGAAGAGGTATGGAAGAATAATGTACCGATGCAGCCGATAAATATGCAGTTTTTAAGTGAAATGATGACGGCGCAATATCAAGATGAATTAACCACCGCTCAGTTATTTTTAGTATTTTCACTGATTGCGGTGTTAGTGGCATGTTTAGGGCTATATGGCTTATCAGCCTTTACCGTAGAGCGAAGAACCAAAGAAATTGGTATTCGAAAAGTTATGGGCGCCAGTGTTAAAGATATCGTTACCTTACTTATTTGGCAGTTCTCAAAACCAGTCGTTACCGCTAATTTAATTGCCTGGCCTATCTCGGCCTACTTAATGCTGACGTGGTTAGAATCGTTCCCTTATCGCATAAATACACTTTGGTTAGTGCCAATCTGTTTGGGTGTTGGTTTATTATCACTTATCATTGCTTGGAGTACTGTTGGTGGTAATGCCGCTAAGGTTGCAAGGAAAAATCCGATTAAAGCATTGCGATATGAATAAGAATTAAGGCTTAACAAGGTAGAGAACCATCAATATACGACAGTTAAGTTTATCCTTCACTGTCGTGGGTTTTCAACTAAGTTGGTAGGTGAGTAACTTAGTTGAAAACTCGCATTTAACTCGATATCAAACAAGATCGATACTGATATAAAGAGTATTAAACATAAAAAGTGACTTTCTCTTTGAGTAGTCAATTTGTTTATTAAGCTGATGAAATCGCACTTAATTAATCTGAATTAAGAAGGTTGTTGTTACTTTATATTAAGAAATTTTCTTGTTGGCTACAATGAGGTAAAACTAAATTTCTATAGCGGTTTGAGACACATTCCCCTTTAAGAATTATGAATAGTTTATTTAAATAGGATGTACTTTTGATGATAAATACTCAGAAATATCTGCTCCTATAATTACCGTTCATAGACAAATTATATTTGTATTCGCGAACTATTCATCATGTTGCGAGTAAAAAAATTAAAGTAGTAATTAATTTTTTATCACTGAATAGTCGTTGATGTTTATACGATATCAGCTTACTATTCAAATAATAATGATTGTCATTCCTGTTCCCGGTTGCATCCTTGTCACAAATAAACATTCTATTAATCGAAGATGATAATATATTAAATAATTATCTTGCTGACTTATTAGCAAAATCTGGCTACCTAGTTAGCCAATGCTTTGATGGTCTTACAGGGCTTAAAATAGCGCAAACTCAACAACACCAACTAATTTTACTCGACAAAATGCTGCCTAAACTAGACGGTGTTTCACTGTTAAAAACGTTACGAAAAACGAGTCAACAACCTGTTATTATGGTGTCAGCTAAAGGGGCTGAAGAAGAAAGAATTATCGGCCTAAGTCATGGCGCCGATGATTACATAGCTAAGCCATTCAATTCTCAAGAATTATTATTACGCATTGAAAGTATACTAAGACGCAGTCAGCCTGTACTACTCCCAAAACAAAATGCAGAAATCACCGTTGATGGGTTAACACTCAATGCAGCTAAGCAAACAGTTTGTGTGAATGAGCAGCCAATCGAAGTTACCACGATACAATTCAAATTACTTTGGCAGTTAATTTCAAAGCAAAACAAAACCGTCAGTAAAGCTGATTTATATCAATCCGTTTTGAATAAAAAGCTCGGTGCATATGATCGAAGTTTAGACATGCATTTAAGTCGCGTTCGTCGGAAGCTCACCGAAGCTAATTGGCTAGGTGAGCGCTTGCAAACTGTGCATGGCAAGGGATATTGCTTTAAATGAATAAACTACCTCTTTGGAAGTTATGCCTCATTATTGCCACTGGTTTAGTGGCTTTTTTTTATATTTTAAGTGTGCTGACCACAAGAACAGAAGAGGGGATGAGTTTTATTGCTGAAACTGATCGTAATCAATTAAAAGCGTGGGGGAAAGAAGCTGAACGGCTATACCTATCAGGTGATAAGGTTGCTCTTGATGATTGGTTAACGGCGTTAAAAAAACAAGAAAATACTTGGCTTGCTATTGCTAGTTTTAATATTGAGCATATTGGAGGTGAAGATCTTGAAGAAGTATTAGCAGACGGGCGGCACTTTGGCCGGAGTGTCGATTGGAAAATACATTTATATTTTGAAGTAAACCCAGTCATGGAAGTACTATTCAGTGAGGCTAAAGGCAGCTTTTTGATTAAACTTCCAAAACGAATGAGACCTGGAGAATATTGGTTAACTACTCGCATCATCATGCAAATACTGTTACCCATGACCCTATTAATATTGTTATCCACCTTATTGTATCGACACATTATTACACCACTTCTACAGCTGGATAATGCTGCTTCTGCTTTTAGCCAAGGAGATTTTAATGTGAGGGTTAGAAAATTATTGGGCAATCGTAATGACGAGCTTTCTCATTTGGCATCAACATTTGATCAAATGGCGATAAAAATTGGTGAGCTAATTTCAAATCAACGACAACTTATTTCAGATCTATCTCATGAGCTACGTACCCCATTAACACGCTTGGATATTGCCGTTAATAACTTTGATACCAATAACAGTAGTCAGCACCTTGACCGAATAGCGAGAGAGTCTAATCACATTCGAAAACTGGTTGAAGATACCTTGACCTTAGCGTGGCTCGAAAATGAAAAACCCATAATTAAACAAGAAGACGTTGATTTAGTTGATTTACTCGATGTGGTTATTGATGACGCTAAATTTGAATTTACAGACCGTGAGCTAAAATTCACATCACCAAGTAATGCAGTAATACAGAACAGTAGCCATAAAGCGCTAGGGCCGGCTTTAGAAAATATCATACGTAACGCTTTGCGCTACACTCCTGTGAGTAAAATGGTAGCTGTGACTTTAGAGCAACACCAAGATAACTTTAGTATCAAAGTTATCGATCAAGGGCCGGGTATCCCAGAGCAGTACTTAGACAAAGTCTTTCACCCCTTCTTTCGGGTAGATAATTCACGTATTGCAGGAAATGATAGCTTTGGGTTAGGGCTAGCGTTGGCAAAGCGTCATTTACACAGTGTAAGAGCAGATGTAACCGCAGAAAATAAATTGCATGGCGGCCTGATTGTAATGGTAATGATTCCCATTACCTAAATGTAACAAATGTAAAAGTAGTATAAATACTCGAGTTAAATAGTAATAATTCTCATTAATGTAACTTTAGTTAACTGAGAAGTAATCCATGTCACATCTTTTAAATAATAATAACACCTTTAAAATAACTATCCTGAGTGCCGCTATTATTGTCGCTTGCACTAGTTCAACCGTTTATGCAGAGCAACAGATAGATGAATCAGAAGAAAAGAAAATAGAAAGAATTACAGTTGTTGGTGCTACGACAAATACAGAGATCACCGCTGAGCAATTAGAGAAATATCAAGCAAATGACTTAGAAGATATATTTCGCCATACCCCGTCAGTAACAGTGGGTGGTGCTTTAGGCATTGCACAAAAGATTTATGTGCGAGGTCTTGAAGATTCGATGATCAACGTTACTGTTGATGGTGCTCCACAAACAAGTACCTTGTTCCATCACATTGGCCGAGTAGCAATAGAACCTGAGTTATTAGAAAGTGTTGAAGTACAAGCTGGTGCTGGTGAAGCAACAGCAGGTACAGGTGCAGTAGGTGGTGCTATTCGCTTTAAAACGAAAAGCGCTGATGATTTACTTGGCCAAGATGAAAAATTTGGCGGTATTGTGAAAGCAAGTTACATGTCTAATAGTGGCCATAAAGAAAGTATTACACTTTATGGCGAAGCGACAGAGGACATTGGTATTTTAGCGTCATATGTCAATGTGGACCGTGACAATAGTAAAGATGGTGATGGAAAAGAAATTCCCGGTACTGCCGCTGAGCAAACGTTGGCATTTGTAAAAATGAATGTAGCGTTAACTGAAAATCAAGAGTTAACGTTAAGTTACGAAAACCGTGAAGAAGAAGGGAAGTTTGGTAAGCAAACCAATTGGGCTCCTTTGGAAGATGCGCCACTGTTTCAATCTTGGGGTGAGCGCGAAACTATGGTATTAAATCATGCTTGGTACCTAAATGATTACGTCAATCTCGAAACAACCCTTTACAAAACTGATTCATCTTTTAAGCGTGAGCTTTACACTTGGATTGGTGCTATTGAAACGACTGGTTTTGATATTCGTAATACTAGTGAGTTAGGTAACCATACAATAACTTATGGTGTTGAACAAAAAGTAGATGAGGTGAATGCCCACTCTTATGAAACCTTCGGTGGTATTTACGATGAGGAAGGTACGGTAACAGGTATATATGCACAAGATCATTGGCAATTAACAGATGATCTTCTACTAAGCTTCGGTTTACGTCAAGATAGCTATGAGCTTGATCATCAAGGAACTGGAATCGCATGGTCAAAAATTGATGGTGTTTGGTATGCCGAACATGATCCGGCTATGGACCAGTCATTTTCTACCGAAAAGCAAGACGGTATTAGTACAAACTTTGGTTTAGTTTATAGCATTACTGAAAATGTGAATTTCTCTGCTGGTTATGCCGAAGCACTGCGAGGTAGACAGATTGCCGATGCTTTTACTATCGGTGAATTGACCTTTAACGAAAACTTAGAGCCAGAAACAGTTGCTAACCATGAAATTGGTTTGGAATATAATGATGGCACATATATTTTTGAGGCGTCTGCTTACTTAAGTGTGATTGATGATGTTGTTTTCGATAAATTTAAAGGCCGAGAGGGTGTTTTTTATGAAAACATTGGTGAGTTAGAAAGCAACGGCTTTGAGTTAATGGCTGGCTATCAAGCAAATAACTTTGACATACTCATTAGTTATAACCACAACGATGTAGCATTGAATAACGCATCATTTATGTGGGGAGATGAAACCGTTGTTTTAGATGGCGTTGACTTAGAGGCCTATGAATATGGTGGCTTAGCTAATGCCATTGGCGATTCAATTAATGTTAGCTTTAACTATGAAGTTAACGACCAACTAGCAATGGGGTTGAATGTTAATTATGTCGCTAGCTTAAATGATATCGAAGTATTTCATCGTACGGTTGAGCTAGGTTGGGCTGATCAAGTAGAAACAATAGATAAGCCGAGCTACACGGTTGTTGACGCATATATTAGCTATCAACCAATCGAAAACCTTAGCTTAGATTTAGCGGTGCAGAATCTACTTGATGAGTCATATAGAAACCACGGTAGTGTTGCTGATTATGGTCAATTGGGTGAAGGCTTTGATGATTATGATGGCGTTGTTGGTATTAAAGAGTCTGGTCGTGACATTCGTTTAACTGCATCATTCACATTCTAAACGCTGTCATGACATTTTTTAGAAATAACGCAGTGTCGATTAGTATTCTGATTCGAGTATTAGTTGCACTCTGCGGCGGTTTTATCTTAGCAAATTTAGTCGCAATATTAATTGCTTATCTGTCAGTAGATAATAAGGTTGACGGTATAGTAGCCGGAATGATGGTCAGTTTCTTTGTCTATACTGCTGTAGTTATATTAGTGTTTTCTGCCAAATCAGCATTAAGTGCCTCACTATATATCGCGTCTTTCTGCCTAGTCATCTTTGCTGTTATTTCTTATATTGATATGGTTGCTACATAATGAAGCCTCGTTTTAGACAGTCGATGAATTGGTTGCATACATGGACTGGTTTTATTTTTGGCTGGTTGTTGTACTTTATATTCGTCACGGGTAGCGTCGGTTATTTTGAAAACGAAATAGACCGTTGGATGAAGCCTGAAATGACGATCGTGAATCAAGTCATTGATGAGCAGCAAGTCCTAAAATCGGCAGAATATCATCTTAATATATTAGCCGCTGACTCCCCTGAGTGGTATATCAGTTTTCCTGCGGCACGTAGTCCTTTTATTGGTATTTCATGGCTTCAACTTGCTAATAGTGAAACCAATACACCAAGAGCATGGCAGGAAAAAAACCTTAACCCTAGCGATGGCTCCGCCGTTGATGTACGTGAAACAGGGGGAGGGAGAACCTTATATCGACTGCATTACAATCTGCATTATGTACCTAAAGTCGTTGCTTACATACTGACAAGTGTGGCAGCTATGTTGATGTTGATTAGTCTAATTACCGGTGTAATTATTCACAAGAAAATTTTCATTGAATTTTTCACCTTTAGAGCCAAAAAAGGTTTACGCGCTTGGTTGGATATTCACAATATATTTAGTGTATTACCGTTACCTTTTCATTTAATGATCACTTATAGCGGATTATTACTCTTGATGGGCATATCAATGTCGACGGTAATAGATACAACTTACGGTGAAGGCAGGAAGAACCACAATCAATTTTATAAAACAGCTCACCTAGACATAAAAGAACAACAATTCCTCAAATTACCTCCAAGTGAGT
>Ga0209292_1004870_pt1 | contig 13965 bp, 11 predicted proteins | sample GOMGulsemesocosm_2_FD_184634 | JGI IMG/M metagenome (GOLD analysis project Ga0209292, IMG submission 184634) | Methane-oxidizing microbial communities from mesocosms in the Gulf of Mexico - GOM9C Gulf of Mexico (SPAdes) (version 2) | ecosystem: Environmental > Aquatic > Marine > Cold seeps... | reverse complement strand
CTTTCAGTTTAAAGGGTATTCATCTTTCGCCTACTAGGTAGAGGAAAGTGGCGGAACAGACGAGACTCGAACTCGCGACCCCCTGCGTGACAGGCAGGTATTCTAACCAACTGAACTACTGCTCCATTTCTCATGTTCTTTAGCCACTTCATGTAAGTGGTGGGTGTGGAGAGGTTCGAACTCCCGACATTCGCCTTGTAAGGGCGACGCTCTCCCAACTGAGCTACACACCCGTGCTTTTTAAACCTTTCAGTTTAAAGGGTATTCATCTTTCGCCTACTAGGTAGAGGAAAGTGGCGGAACAGACGAGACTCGAACTCGCGACCCCCTGCGTGACAGGCAGGTATTCTAACCAACTGAACTACTGCTCCATAAATCATGTTTTTAACCACTTCATGTAAGTGGTGGGTACGAAGAGATGTCACTCTCAACATTCACCGCAATGGGTGTCGCCCTCCCAACTGAGCGATACGCCTGATAATATCAGGTGTTGGTGATAGTAATGGTGCCGACACCAAGAGTCGAACTCGGGACCCTCTGATTACAAGTCAGATGCTCTACCAACTGAGCTATATCGGCATTAATACTATTACAATCATTTAAGCGCTTGATTAATGGTGCCGGCACCAAGAGTCGAACTCGGGACCCCCTGATTACAAGTCAGGTGCTCTACCAACTGAGCTATACCGGCATTAAAAATCATTCTATTTTCACAAAACACCATTTAAATGGTGCCGGCACCAAGAGTCGAACTCGGGACCCTCTGATTACAAGTCAGATGCTCTACCAACTGAGCTATACCGGCCTTGCGAAAATATTTAGCTAATAAACTTACGTTTATTTTTTACCAGAATAATGGTGCCGACACCAAGAGTCGAACTCGGGACCCTCTGATTACAAGTCAGATGCTCTACCAACTGAGCTATATCGGCATTTCTTTTTCTGGTCGGGACGGCAGGATTTGAACCTGCGACCACTAACACCCCATGCTAGTGCGCTACCAGGCTGCGCTACGCCCCGTTAACCACTCACAACACACAACTTTTTTAAACGTTCTGTCTGTGTCAGCGGGGGCGTATATTACTATAAGCAATTTAAAAGGGAAGGCTTTTTTTCATTTATTTTAAATTAATTTCAATATTGATTATAAAAACAACAAAACCGGCATTTGCCGGCTTTGTTGTTGATATAAAAGACTATTCTTGCATGTAATTCTCGACTTTGGACTTTAATTTCTGCCCTGGTCGAAAGGTTACTACGGTTCTAGCCGTTATCGGTATTTCTTCACCTGTTTTAGGGTTTCGCCCAGGACGCTGACTCTTTTCTCTCACTTCGAAGTTACCGAAGCCAGATAGCTTCACTTGCTCACCCTGTATCAGCGTTTCTCTAACAACATCAAAAAAACTTTCTACCAAGTCTTTCGAGTCTTTCTTAGATAGCCCTACTTCATCTACCAAGTTCTCTGCAATATCCGCTTTCGTCAACGCACCCATAGAATTACCCCCTTACAACAACCCCTAGCTGCTCTTCTAAAGCCGCTAACACTTGCTCAACAGATTTGTTTATTTCGTCTTCACTAAGAGTGTGCGAAGGATGTTGCCACGTCAAGCCTAAAGCAACACTTTTTTTCGTGTCATCAATACCTTGGCCCTGATAAACATCAAAAACAGAGAGCGCTTTAAAGGCGTCACCAGCCTGCTCAGTGATAATGTTTTGCAAGCTAACAACAGGTGTATCCCTATCAGCCAGTAAAGCAAAGTCACGACGCACCTCTGGAAACTTAGAAACAGGTCGATAGACTGGTAGTTTACCCACCAATACAGCATCGAGATTTAAATCAAACAGGTAAACCGCTTGATTACAGCCTAAGGCTTTAGCGAACTGCGGATGTAATTCACCAAACACACCCACTTCAACACCTGCAATCATAACTTTGGCAGAACGACCCGGATGCAAATACACCACATCAGCACGCTCATAACTTGGTTTATCACCATCATTCAATGCAAACAGTGCTTCTATGTGAGCTTTAACATCATAGAAGTCAACGCTATCACTATTATGATACCAAGCCTCAGTCTCACGAGAACCGGCAATCAAACCCGCTAAGCGCTCCTGCTGATCTAATTGATCCAATGCGTCAACACTACCTATAAAGCGGCGACCCGTTTCAAATAGTCGCACACGACTTTGCTGACGATTCTGGTTATGAAGGTAAGCCTTCATCAATCCAGGAATCAAACTAGGTCTCATGACACCCATTTCTGCAGAAATGGGGTTTGCTAAAGGCACAGGCTCAACATCAGGCACAAACTGTAAGCTAGACTCTTTATCAATAAAGCTATAGGTAATCGCCTCTTGGTAGCCTTGAGCAACTAAGGTAGAGCGCATTGTTTGAATACTTGTTTGCGCTTCAGCGACAGGCGTAAAGTTAACCGCTGCCGTTGGCATATTTGCAGGTATATTTTCATACCCATAAATACGCGCCACTTCTTCAATTAAATCCGCTTCGATCGCAATATCAAATCGATGACTAGGGGCACGTGTCACCCATTGTGTATCAGTCACCTCTATCATCTCAATATCAAGACGCGTCAAGATGTCTGTCACCAAATCTTTATCGATTGAAACAGCAAGGTACTGATCTAACTTAGTACGACGTAAAGTAACCTCATTTGCTTTTGGCAAATCAAGATCACTAACTTGCTCACAAACAGGGGCAGCTTGCCCACCCGCAATTTCAAGAATCAAGGCTGTTGCACGCTCAATCGCCTTATTTTGCAATTGTGCATCAACACCACGCTCGAAACGATGAGAACTATCTGTATGAAGACCATATGAGCGCGCTTTACCCGCTAATGAAATCGGTGCAAAGAATGCTGCTTCTAGGAAGATATTAGTCGTTTCCTGGCTAACGCCCGACCCTTCTCCACCCATGATGCCAGCCATAGCCAAAGGTCTAGATGTATCAGCAATCAATAGGGTATCTGATCTTAGGCTTATTTCCTGACCATCTAATAAGGTTAGTTTTTCACCTTCTTCTGCCATACGAACTACAATAGATTCAGACAGCTGGTCTAAATCAAAAGCATGCATAGGCTGCCCAAGCTCTAACATCACATAGTTTGTCACATCAACAATAGGATCTATTGAGCGAACACCACTGCGACGTAATTTTTCAGTCAACCAAAGCGGAGATTCAGCACCGACATTAACACCCTTAATAACACGCCCTAAATATCGAGGACATGCATTTGCAGCCTGCACATCAACATTAAAGGTATCTTGAATTTCAGCGGTGACAGGCACGACGTTAACCGGTGTTAAATCAGTCTGATTAAGCACACCGACTTCACGAGCCAAACCATGAATACTCAAGCAATCACTACGGTTAGGTGTTAAGTCAACATCAATGATGGCATCATCAAGATCCAAGTACTCTCGAAAATCAACGCCAACAGGGGCAGATTCAGCCAACTCTAACAAACCATCAGAGTCATCACTTAAACCTAATTCAGATGCTGCACACAACATACCAAATGATTCAACTTGACGTAGTTTCGCTTTTTTAATTTTAAAGTCTGGCCCTAATACCGCACCTACTTTAGCAAAAGGAACTTTAATCCCTTCTCTAGCATTAGGCGCACCACATACTATTTGAAAGGTATCAGTACCATCGCTCACCTGACACACTTTCAACTTATCCGCGTTAGGGTGTTTTTCAGCAGATAAAATCTGACCGACAACCACACCTGAAAACACTTCAGCAACAGCACAAACCTCATCAACTTCCAAACCAGCCATGGTAATCTGACTCGCCAGTTCATCTGTCCCGATAGCAGGATTGACCCATTCTCTTAGCCAATTTTCACTAAATTTCATATCAATTATCCTGAGTCTTTAATTACTTGAACTGTTTAAGGAAGCGCAAATCGTTTTCAAAGAACATACGTAAATCGTCAACACGGTATCTGAGCATGGCAAAACGCTCTACACCCATACCAAAGGCAAAGCCCGTATATTTCTCAGAGTCAATGCCAGACATTTCCAATACTTTTGGATGCACCATGCCACAGCCTAATACTTCAAGCCAAGAACCCTCACCTTTACTGTTAATGCGCCAAATATCCACTTCAATGGATGGCTCAGTAAAGGGAAAATAACTCGGACGAAAACGTGTTTTAACGTCATCTTCAAAAAATACGTTTAGAAATTCTTGTAATACCCCTTTCAAATCAGCGAAAGAAATATTCTCATCAATCAACAAACCTTCAACCTGATGAAACATAGGCGTATGAGTTTGATCAGAATCGCAGCGATAAACACGACCTGGGCAAATGATACGGATAGGCGGTTGAGTTTGCTCCATGGTACGAACCTGCACTGGCGAGGTATGAGTACGTAACACGGTGTTTGCGTTAAAGTAGAAAGTATCCTGCATCGCACGCGCTGGATGGTGCTCAGGAATATTTAACGCTTCAAAGTTATGATAGTCATCTTCAATTTCAGGCCCTGCCGCCACATCAAAACCAATGCCGCGAAAGAAACTCTCAATACGTTCTTGCGTACGAGTGACTGGGTGCAATCCACCCACCTCTTGCCCTTTACCAGACAAGGTAATATCTATTGTTTCTGTTGCAAGCTTTGCATTTAATGCAAGCGCTGCCAAAATCTCTTTACGCTTTGCTATTTCAACTTGCACTTGGCCTTTCGCTTCATTAACAAGCTGACCAAATTTGGGACGGTCTTCAGCGGATACATTCGCAAGCTGTTTAAGTAAAGCGGTTAACTCGCCCTTTTTCCCTAAATAACGCACACGAATCTCATCCAGTGCAGATTCGTCATCAGATGCACTGACTGCATCAAGTGCATCTGCCAGTATCTGCTTAAGGTTTTCCATTTTTAAACTCCCAAAAATAAAATAGGGGAAGAGCATAGCTCTTCCCCTATCAAAGACTGCATTGAGTTGGCTTTAAACCTTGCATCAAGTCGATAACAATATAACTTGTTAAACATGACACAGGAAAAAAACCTCCTCTAAAGTGCTACGTCTAAAATTAAGCCAAGCTAGCTTTCGCTTTTTCAACGATAGCAGCAAAAACTTCTTTTTCGTACACAGCAAGATCAGCCAACACTTTACGGTCGATTTCGATCATAGCTTTTTTCAAGCCAGCGATGAAACGGCTGTAAGACATGCCATTGATGCGTGCAGCAGCATTAATACGAGCAATCCATAAAGCACGGAATTGACGTTTACGCTGACGACGGTCACGGTACGCATATTGACCAGCTTTAATAACCGCTTGTTTCGCTACACGAAACACACGGCTACGAGCACCATAGTAACCTTTTGCTTGCTTTAAAATCTTTTTATGACGGCGACGAGCCTGAACACCACGTTTTACGCGAGGCATAATATAAACCTTTTACTAATTAAAATTGAGTTAAAAAACTACTAAATGTACGGACACATACGAGTGATCAATGGAGCATCACTTGCAGCTACTTGGTTCATAGAACGAAGATGACGTTTACGTTTAGTAGACTTCTTAGTCAAGATATGACTAGTATGAGACTGCTTATGTTTAAAACCATTCGCTGTACGTTGGAAGCGTTTTGACGCGCCACTGTGTGATTTAATTTTTGGCATGATAACACCACTCTCGCATTCGTTAATGTTAATGTAATTATTAGCCCCTTATTGCTAAGAGGCGTTTAATTACTTCTTCTTTTTAGGGGCCAGCACCATAGTCAATTGACGACCTTCCATTTTCGCAGCTTGCTCTACTACACCATATTCACCTAAGTCTTCAGCGACACGGTTCATAAGGTGCATTCCAAGCTCCTGATGGGCCATTTCACGACCACGATATCTTAGCGATACCTTAGCCTTATCCCCTCCTTCTAGGAAACGTATCAGGTTGCGGAGTTTTACCTGATAATCTCCATCCTCCGTCCCTGGACGGAACTTAATTTCTTTTACTTGGATCTGCTTAGCATTTTTCTTTTGAGCTGCTTTCGCTTTCTTTAGCTCAAATATATGCTTGCCGTAGTCCATAATTTTACAAACAACTGGTTCAGAGTCAGCAATTTGCACTAGGTCAAGCTTCTCTGCTTCCGCTGCTGCTAACGCTTCTGCAATCGAAACGACACCAACTTGATCACCATTAGAAGCAATCAATCGCACTTCAGTTGCTTGAATATTCTCGTTGATTTCTGGTCGCTGCTTACTCGCTTGACGACCACGATTCATATTACCTTTTATAGCTCTATCTCCAATTTTTGTTTACGACTACGGCGGGCAACTTCAGCATGAAGCAATTCCTCAAAATCCGTAATACTCATGACACCGAGATCTTCTCCAGTACGGGTACGAACGGCAACTTGTTGTTGCTCCACTTCTTTATCCCCTACTACAATCAGATACGGCACTCGTTGTAGAGTGTGCTCGCGAATTTTAAACCCGATCTTCTCGTTTCTCAAGTCAGTTTTCGCTCTTAATCCGTTAGAATTAAATCTTTTTACTAATTCTTCGCTATATTGTGACTGACGATCAGTAATATTCATCACCACAACCTGTTCAGGTGACAACCAAGCCGGGAACGATCCTTCTGTCTCTTCAATCAAAATACCAATGAAACGCTCTAACGAACCTAAAATGGCACGGTGTAACATGACTGGCGTTTGACGCGTTCCATCTTCAGAAACAAACTGCGCACTTAAGCGTGAAGGCATAGAGAAATCTGCTTGAATAGTACCACATTGCCACACACGACCAATGGCATCTTTCAAAGAAAACTCAATTTTAGGACCATAAAAAGCACCCTCACCCGGCAATTCTTCCCAATCAAGATTGGCGGCATTCAATGCGTCAGCCAAGGCCTTCTCAGATTTATCCCAAACCTCATCAGAACCCACCCTTTGCTCTGGACGAGTTGAAAGGCGATAAATAATATCAGTAAAGCCAAAATCATCATAGATCTCATGAAGCAGGTCAATAAACTCAGACACTTCTTGCTGAATCTGATCCTCCATCACAAAGATATGACCATCATCTTGCACGAAATTACGCACGCGCATAATACCATGCAAAGAACCGGATGGCTCATTACGGTGACACGAGCCAAACTCTGCTAAACGCAACGGTAAATCACGGTAACTTTTCAGCCCTTGATTATAAACCTGAATATGACATGGGCAGTTCATTGGCTTAATCGCATAATCACGATTTTCTGAGTGAGTGGTAAACATGCCACTATTAAACTTACCCCAGTGCCCTGATTTCTCCCACAAAACTCTATCTACGATCTGCGGCGTCTTAATCTCTTGATAATTATTGTCGCGTTGCTTATCACGGATATACTGTTCAATAATTTGATATAAACGCCAACCCTTTTGATGCCAGAAAACCATTCCAGGCGCTTCTTCCTGCAAATGGAAAAGATCTAATTTTTTACCCAATTTGCGGTGATCACGCTTTTCAGCTTCTTCCAAACGATTCAAATAGCCTTTAAGCTCTTTTTTATCATTCCAAGCTGTACCATAAATACGTTGCAACATGGCATTGTTAGAATCACCACGCCAATAAGCACCCGCCAACTTCATCAATTTAAAATGACGTAATACACGCGTATTAGGTACGTGAGGTCCACGACACATATCCGTGTATTCTTCGTGATGATATAGACCAACAGTCGAAATTGAATCATCTAGACCGTCAATCAACTCAACTTTATAATCTTCACCACGCTCAGCAAACAAAGCTCTTGCTTCAGCAACAGGCGTCATACGTTTATTTACGTCGTAGTCTGTTTTGACAAGCTCGGCAATACGCTTTTCGATTGCTGCCATATCTTCAAGCGTAATAGAACGCTCATAGGCAATATCGTAATAAAAGCCATTTTCAATGGTTGGTCCAATCGCCATTTTGGCAGTTGGAAAAAGCTGTTTAACAGCATGACCAACAAGGTGAGCAAATGAGTGGCGAATAATTTCCAGCCCTTCCTCATTCTTACCTGTCACAATACTTAGGTCTGAATCTTGTTCAATTAGTTCACATGCATCAACCAACTCACCATTGATACGTCCGGCAACGGTTGCTTTCGCTAATCCAGGACCAATATCTTGAGCCACTTGCATTACTGTGACAGAACTTTCAAAAACTCGTTGACTACCATCAGGCAGAGTTATTACTGGCATTTTATTCCCCTATCGAGGTCAGTGGTGCTCGATACCAGAGAGCACATGGAAATTTAGGCAAGTAACCTAACATTTTCAGGCCAAATATGCGACTCAAATATGCAAATACCAGTGAGTATTTAGCCAGTTTAAATTTAACTCAAAAATCAACCTATTTTTCTTTTCATAGCCCATAGACTTTATTTTTTTCCAAGGTAAAATTGCACACTGTTTCACAACAATCTCTAATCAATACTTTAAAGGCACTATGGAATTTAATTTACTTGAAAATTACTGCATTGAGACTACTCAATCAGAACCTGACTTATTACTTGAGCTCATCGAGAAGACTTATTCAGACATGGGCTACCCCAATAAGTTATCAGGTAAAACCATTGGCCGTACGCTCAAGCTTCTTGCAAGCTTAATGCAACCTAAAAAAGCATTAGAGATTGGTATGTTTACAGGTTATTCAGCACTATCTATAGCTGAAGGTATGCCTAGCGATGGACAGCTTATTTGCTGTGAAACCAACCCCAGAGCGATTGAATTTGCTCAATCCTTTTTTGATCGAAGTCCAGATGGACATAAGATCACACCTATTTTCGGACCTGCACTAGAAACCATTAGCACTTTAGAAGGTAATTTCGATTTTGTTTTCATTGACGCTGACAAACGCAATTACCTTAACTACTATGAGTCAGTGGTTCCTTTAGTTAGGTCTGGCGGTCTTATTGTGATAGACAACTCAGTTTGGCAAGGGCGCGTCTTACAACCTGATGAAGCCAGTGATCATGCTGTTGTCGCAATGAACCAACGCATACTTGAAGATGAACGTGTAGAAAACGTTCACTTAAATGTTCGAGATGGGTTAAATCTCGTTTTAAAAAAATAACCCCTACTTAACTTAAAGATTACACACCTACCACCGCCATTAGCTTGGTAGGTGATGTAATACTTTATGCTATTCAAAAGATAAATCGAAAGAGGCAGCGATTTTGGTCGTTTTTAAAATTACAAATAACGAAACAAACAAAAACTACATTGGCACGTCATTTAATGATGCCTTTCAACGCTTTGAACAGTATGTTGATGCTGCTGGAGAAGGGTTAGACTTCCCTCTGTATGAAGACATTCGCACCTATGGTGCTGATTCTTTTTCTGTGGAAGAACTATACGAAACCAGCGATAAAGAAGAACTATACGAGCTTGAGCAAGACTATGTTGCTATATACAGCGGCGTTAGTCTTCGTGGTTACAAGATTGGTCAATCTACTGCAAAACCTGTACTTACAGGGTTTGGTAAGAAAGCTAAGTTTGATGCTAACGGCGTTTCTACGACAGAAGTCCCTAAAAAGACGACGCGTAAAACAACAAAGAAAGCAACAACAGCAACCAAGAAAGTGCCTGTCGTCGCTAAAAAACCCAGCTCTATATTTGGTGAATTAATTGGTGAAGATCGCCTAGACGGCCCTTCAACAGTCTCTATAGAAGACGTTAAAAAGCCGACCACTATTAGCAAACCAAGCTCTAGCTCTAAAGCACCTAGCAAAGCCAGCATTCAAAAAATGCTTCGTGAAGCTGAGAAAAGCGCGAAATCAGAACGCGATGAAAAACTGAAATCTGCCCAGCAAGAGCAATCAGAAGAAATGTCACTTATCATGGCTAAAATTGATATGACATCAAAGTCAGCTACCTCAGCATTTCGTCGCCGTAAAAGTTAATTTTCATTAGCTAATAAACGGTCACAAAAAAGCCCAACCTAGTTATCTAGGCTGGGCTTTTTTGTATCCTGATTTCAAGAGAGACAGCTCCCTCTTGAAATACCAGACTTATGAACGCGCTTTACGCAAAGTATCCGAAATCAAGAATGCTAACTCTAATGACTGATCAGCATTCAATCGAGGATCACAATGGGTATGATAACGATCCGCTAAATCAGCCTCTGTTACCTGGAATGAACCACCCACACACTCAGTGACATTTTGACCTGTCATTTCAAAATGCACACCGCCAGCATAAGTGCCTTCAGATTTATGCACTTCAAAGAACTGCTGTACTTCACGTAAAATACTGTCTACACCACGGGTTTTATAACCGTTAGACGCTTTTACCGTGTTGCCATGCATAGGATCACTACTCCATACAACTTGTTTGCCTTCACGTTCTACCGCTTGAATCAGCTTAGGCATACCTTCGGCAACCTTATCGGCTCCCATGCGCACAATAATATTCAAACGACCTGCTTCATTTTCTGGATTGAGTGTATCAATCAAACGAATTAAGTCATCAGGATCCATAGTAGGTCCCGCTTTAACTCCAATTGGATTTTTTACACCACGTAAGAATTCAACATGTGCACCATCTAATTGACGAGTACGATCACCAATCCAAAGCATATGTGCAGAGCAGTCATACCAATCACCGGTCAAACTGTCCTGGCGTGTTAGTGCCTCTTCATAAGGCAGCAATAGCGCTTCATGAGAGGTATAAAATTCTGTCTCTCTTAACTGAGGCACGCTAGAATCAAACCCACATGCTTCCATAAATTGTAATGACTCATTGATCTTAGACGCTATGGCACCATAACGCTCACCAGCAGGACTATTGGCAACAAAGTTTGAATTCCATTTTTGCACTTCATGCAGATCGGCAAAACCACCTTGAGCAAAAGCACGCAACAAATTCATGGTTGCTGAACTTTGGTTGTAAACACTCATCAAACGCTCTGGATCAGGAATACGCGCTTTTTCGGTAAAATCAATGCCATTAATGATATCGCCACGATAACTTGGCAATTCAATACCACCAATGGTCTCTGTATTAGCCGATCTTGGTTTAGCAAATTGCCCCGCCATACGACCAATTTTGACAATCGGACACTTACCCGCAAATGTCAGTACAACCGACATCTGCAACATCACTTTAAAGGTGTCGCGAATGTTATTGGCATGAAACTCAGCAAAACTTTCTGCGCAGTCACCACCTTGAAGTAAAAATGATTTTCCTTGCGCTACTTTTGCAAGGGCACCTTGTAACTGGCGCGCTTCACCTGCAAACACTAGAGGAGGCATTGCTGATAATTTATCTTCTACCGCTTTCAAATGCGCTAAATCTGGATAAATTGGCTGTTGTAATGCTTCTTTTGTTCTCCAACTAGTGACATCCCACTGACTCATATCTTCTTCAACCTTCTAATTCGCTTTCTCTTTTTTCATCTTTATAAAGCAACACCTTAGCGTGCTACTACCCACAAAATTTCTGCATCTTCTTGCGACAAAGACACCAATGCATGGCCCATCGCAGCATCATAATACACGCTGTCGCCTTCATTTAGTTCGATTGGCTGATAAAATTCTGAGAAAAAGTTTATCGAGCCTTTTAATACTAACAAAAACTCTTCACCATCGTGTCGGACCCACTCTTTAAACTCTTCGAACTGACGCGCTCTGACTTTCGTTTTAAAGGGCACCATCTTTTTACGACTAATAGACGGGTTCAACAACTCATGTTCATACGTCGCTGTAGGATGGGGTTCACCCGACCCTTTACGCGTGACATCACGACGTCCAGCAATAGAGTTAGGTGTTGTCTCAACAAAAAGCTGCGGCAGATCCATGCCCAAGCCTTGAATTAATTTTTGAACGATTGTAAAACTGGGTGAAACTTGATCATTTTCAATCTTAGATAAAGTTGACCGAGCAATACCTGTTCGTTTACTGACTTCTTCTAATGTCCAACCTTTACTCAAACGAATTTCTTTCACTCGTTTGCCAAGTTCTAGCGGTTCTACAAAATTATCTGGCTCTGCTGCTTTAGCCGTTTCAAGCGATGGTCGACTTACCATAATGCACCCTTAAACTATCAAGAGACAAAGTGTACTAAAACTAACGCCGTTAACCTATTCAGAAATAGGCTTTTTATCACCACATAACGACAAAGACCTGCAATTGCAGGCCTTCGTTCTATTTATTAAGTCTAATTAAGGAAAAAATCAATTACTAGCCATCAATATTAATGGTGTACTCCTGATCGTTATAGATAATAGACACTGAGTCAGAGTCAAAGGTCGACGTACCACCGGTCGACTCATCACTAAATGTAGCCACATCTACACCTTCAATTTTTACAGCTCCATCTGTCGCGGTGACATGACTTGATAAGAAATCAGCAATCGCGTCAGTCGTGGGGTTATTACCAAGTTCACTCTCGTAACCAGACAATAACTCAGTAATATCAAGGGAGTCTTCCGCCGCATCAAAGTCTGTAATGGTGTCACTAGTATCATCAAGGATAAACATATCTGAACCAGTACCACCTGTTAAGGTATCACTGCCAGTACCACCAAATAAGGTATCGTCATCAGCGCCCCCTAATAAGGTGTCATTTCCGCTGTCGCCGATAAGAATATCATCTCCAGCACCACCATCTAACTCATCCGGACCATTGCCTCCTTCGAGTAGGTCATCGCCAGTACCACCATCTAAAACATCCGGACCATTGCCGCCGAGCAAATGATCATCTCCAGCACCACCGGATAATGTATCTTTGCCATTTCCACCATCCTCATAATTATTATCGCCTTCGACCAAAAACGAACTTTTAAACGCATCGACTTGTACTTCTAAACCAAAAGCAGTGCCGACATAAGCAGAAACATTTTCAGGCTCAAAAGTAATAGATAAGGTGCTCGTTACGGAGTCGCCATCATTATCAAACACTTGATAAGTAAAGGTCTCAACAATCGTATCGGTGACATTGGCATCATCAGCCACTACAAAGCTGTACGTACCATCAGCGTTGGTTGTCATGGTGCCATAATTACTTGAAACATCACCCCAAGCGACATAATCAAAACCATCAGCACCGGCATCTGCATTAACCGTTCCGACAATGGTTTCATTCGTTTCTATATGCGCTACCAGGTTGTAGCTATCGCTATCACTTTCAGCCGTATTAAACGTATTAACCGTTGTGCCACCATTATTAAAACCATCAATAACCAAGGTATACGTTTGACCATCAACCACGACATCGACACTTTGCGTCGCAACCGTAACAATGTCGTTACCATTACCCGATGAATTGGACGTTTCATCATGAGTCACTTGAACACTAACAGTGACGCCCTGAACGAGTGTTCCATTAATTTCTATGTCAAAATTAACGTCTAAACTTGCACTTTGAAGCGAGCTGTTTCCAGATGTAATGGATTCGTTAATATGATTAAAACTTAACACACTAAAACTAGTGTCAAGTTCAACAGAATCACCGACTGTCGAAGCAAATCCTGTGTTGTCTGTTAACTCATAAGCTGACGCATCATCCGTTCCAGAAGCATCGCCCCAAAACAAACTATCAATTAAAGTGTCATCGTCCGTATTAGATTCAGTTACCTCATCTTCATCAGGAGAATACGTCGTACTTGAAAAGCCAGCTTCAAGATTTTTAACGGTTATCGTTGGTGATGCAGTCCCAAGAGAAAGAGTCACGCTGGTATCAATAGAATCTGGTGAATCATCAGCAATACTTATGTTTACTGTTTCGCTTGTATTGTTAGTACCATCACTCACCACAATATCAAGGTCGAAACTAAGACTGTCCTCTGTACTGGTATCTGAATGATCAACTGGCCCACTTAGTGTGGTGGTATAAGACGCGACATCACTTTCATTTGGATCACTTGCCTCTACTCGGATAACTTCAACGCCATCGGCAGAACCAATCAGTGTTGCCGTACCCGAACCCGTCCAAACAATCGCAACACCATTAGAAGTCAGGCTAGTA
>Ga0209292_1004869_pt1 | contig 13965 bp, 10 predicted proteins | sample GOMGulsemesocosm_2_FD_184634 | JGI IMG/M metagenome (GOLD analysis project Ga0209292, IMG submission 184634) | Methane-oxidizing microbial communities from mesocosms in the Gulf of Mexico - GOM9C Gulf of Mexico (SPAdes) (version 2) | ecosystem: Environmental > Aquatic > Marine > Cold seeps... | reverse complement strand
CCCAGGACTTGAAATGGCAGAGCCTGAAATTAGATTAACACCTAATGATAGGAATATCTTAGAGCAAGGTTGGGATCGCAGAGATGTTGGCCGAGTTGTGCGTACTTTAGGTGATGGTTTGTACGTTGGTGAGTATTTTAATGGCACTAAACGTTTAAATATGATCTTACGTGCAGATGGTTGGAGCGATCCTGATTCATTAGGAGAAGTACCTATTGTGACTGGTAATGGTGCAATTAATCAGTTATCAGAGCTAGTAACGATAGATAGAACCGCAGGGCCTTCCCGTTTAACAAGAATTGATGGTAATCGCACTATCAGTATTAATATTAATCCACCACAAGGTTGGTCTTTAGAAGAAACAATCGCAGTACTTAAAGAACAAGTTGCACCAAAAGTTGCGGCAGTAATGCCTGCTGATGGCAATGTTATTTATGGCGGTAGTGCCGATCAGCTTGAAAAAGCCATAGGCATTATGAGTGAAAACTTTGCCTTTGCCTTAGTGATTTTATTTCTATTGATGGCTGCTTTATTTCGTTCAGTGAAAGACAGTGCCTTAGTGGTGATCACCATTCCTTTAGCAACTGTTGGCGGTATTTTAGCGCTGCAGATTCTTAATCTATTTGTATTCCAGCCTCTGGATTTATTAACCATGATAGGTTTTGTTATTTTGCTTGGTTTAGTTGTTAACAATGCAATTTTACTAGTCCATCAAACACGTTTAGCACAGCAAACAGGTTTATCTAGAGATAACGCAGTACAGCAAGCACTTACTTTACGCTTAAGACCCATATTTATGAGCACAGCAACCAGCTTTTTTGGCATGTTACCGCTGTTACTTGTACCAGGTGCTGGTAGTGTTATTTATCGTGGTTTAGCGGGTGTTATTGTCGGAGGGTTAGCAGTCAGTACTGTTTTTACAATCGTACTTTTACCCTGTTTATTAAGGCTCAGTGCAAAAGATTTTGGTTTTAAGAAATCGTTAAAAAGTGATTCGAATTTAGTACCTGTAGCAAATGTTGCTGCTGACAAATAATTTAAGGAATATCTCATGAAAAAATTTACTATGAGTTTAATATTAGCAGGAATGTTAACAAGTACTATTGTAATGGGTGCAGGCGATAAAGATGCCAAATTGGTAACTGTAGAGACAGTTAAAAATGAACAAGTTAATCCAACAACTTGGTTACCAGGTAATGTGATCAGCAGAACCAACTCGCCTATTTCAGCAGAACAAACAGGGCAATTATTATGGGTTGAAGATGTAGGTGCTAAAGTTGAAAAAGGGCAGGTTATTGCGTCAATTGATAATCGGCATTTGAAGCTACAATTAGCCCAAAGGCAAGCACAATTAAAGCAATATCAAGCAGAAGCTGATTATTTATTAAAACAAAAAAAACGCATGTCTAAGCTTAATAAAATGAATAATACCGCATTGAGTGAGCTTGAACGTATCACTAAAGATTTAGCCGTTTCACAAAATGAAGCACTGGCATTAAGTTCTCAAATTGCTTTAACGCAATTAGCCATAGAAAAAACCCATATTAAAGCGCCTTTTACTGGCAGTATCAGTCAGCGTTTTGTAAATGTTGGTGAATTGATTTCAGTAGGGCGTCCTTTAGTGCAACTAGTTGATACACATCATTTAGATATTAAGATTGCAGCACCCATTAATATAGCGCCTTTTTTAAAAGAAAACAGCAAGGTAATGGTTAAATGGCAGCAAAATTTAATTGAGTTACCAGTGAGAGCTTGGAGCCAAGCGGGGGATCCATTATCACGCACTTTTGATGTTCATTTATCAGCAGATGGCTTAAATCTTGTATCAGGCTCTGCTGTGACGGTTTCTTTACCAAAGAGTGCAACAAAAATGGCAACCTTAGTGCCAAGAGATGCACTAATTGTGAGAGAAAAAGAAACATTCATTTTAACGGTTGATGAAAACGACGAAGCGCAAAAAATAAATGTATTAGTGGGCTTAGGAATTGGTGAATGGGTATCTGTATCGGGGGATGTTAATGCTGGTACAGAGGTGATTATTCGTGGTGCTGAGCGACTACAGACAGGTGAAAAAATCAGACGTCAGAAGGATTTAGTCGCAAAAAGATAAGGCTAATAACCTAAATGAATAAATGTGTCTGATTTAAAACAGTCGCATTTATTTGTTTATTTGAAGACTAAAGTAAATAGACCTAACACAACAAAACTGATACCTAATAGTTTGCTGAATTTATCCCCTAAGGGAGCTGATTTTTCAATTATTACAATCACTGTTAGCGCAAAAATCCACTTTAAATCCATAACGCCAAATACAAATAATAAAGCCATTAATGACCAACAACAGCCTATGCAATATTGTCCATGTTTGAATCCAATTTTTATCGCATTTACTGTGCCTTCTTTCCATTGTGTCATGATGAAACTAAGTGGAGAACGACATAATTTAAGGCAGCGTTGTTTGATTGGCAGCCATTGATAAACACCCGCAATGATCAGCAATAAACACGTAAACCATTTTTGTCCACTGATCATCATAGGTGTTAAAATTGATAAATGGTGGAACCACCACTGAAGAACAGTAATAATTAAGCTGTATAAACTCCACGCTAATATATAACCAAATATAAAATAGAGTGTATGAACATATTTAGTATCTCTGGCTTGCCTTTTTTGATTCATTTTCTCAATTAATAATACAACAGGCAATGCAGATGGCAGCATCATGCCTGCCATCATAATAGCCCACATAAAAAACAGCATAACAAGGTCGAAAGCGCTCCATTGTGACACAGGAGTCATATTCATCGTCATTTCAACCAATATATAATACCAACTCATTACAATTAAAGAAGTTGTTATGAGCAATGCTGTATTTTTATGACTGAAGATTTTGTTAGCTCTATGCAAAGTTAATTAGCCCATTCAACCTGTGCTTTAGCTGCAAAGCGACCAACATGTGCAAACTTAAGACCGTTATGATTGATCGACATCTCATCTGTTGTGCCTATGATGCCATCATTCCAGAAAAAACCGCCATCAGGATAGGTGATATGCACATTTTGATCTTCCCCATTCATCGGGTTTTTTAAAGGAGTATGTTGTACTGTTAAAACGCCTTGTACAGAAAATGACGAATATTTATCATCAACATTCATAGATATATTTTTAACTAGCGGGCCTTCAAAATCACTAAAAGTACCAGCTAAAGCCTCAAAAGGCATGCCACCTGCTTGTCCTGAAAAAATAGTTGCGACAGATGTGACTTGCTCTGGTGTTGCTGAACTATCAATAAATAGCGCGCCTTTGCCATTACCTTCATGAATTGCTTTAGGCCAAGCTGCGGCAAATACAATTTTTAAACCGGCTAAATCTTGATTATCAAAATGTCCTGCTTTAACGTAAAAACCCAAGAGCGCTTCACACCCTCCACTGTCACTGTCAGGGTACCCTGAAAATTGACACCCACAACCATGACTACAATTACAACACTCTATTTGATGCATTGATAATGCCCATTTTTTATCAGACATAGCGTTCACCATAAGTTTTGAACAAGAGTTTAAAGTATAGTTAAGATTGAATATTTGGTAGGAAATTACATGGGGGATAGATAGTAAAAAAGACGCATAAAGCGTCTTTAATTGATATTTTCATCTAGACTTTATAAAGCTTCGATAGTTGCAACTGCTTGACTAAATGCTGATAAATCAAGTTCTAGACATTCGCCTTCTTCTTGCCAGTTAACACCGATGATAACACCGTCTTCACTTAAATCTTCAACCCAAAATTCAAGCCATTCTGCAACTGATATTTCTGCTGGTGTATAGTTTTTCCATTCATCAACACAGTGAAGTTGAGCAAGCTCACTACTTGACCATGTTGGCATAACATCAGCGTTTTCAAAATTAATAGAATCTAACACAACCCAGTCTTCACTTTCTTTGTCTTGAAGAGCCCAAAGTGTTTGAGTTGGTTTAACAGCAGCTAAAAAAGTGCTCAGGATTTGGTTGTTATCTGTCATGGTTGGCTCATTTAAATATAATTAAGAATAAGATTATACTGGGAAGTGTTTTAATGAACAAATTAATAAAAGGTTACATAAACTGAAACTTATATAGAGAGATAATTTTATTAATCTATAAACCTCAGTTCTCTATATGTCCATAGCGCAATACTTATCTTCTAAATCGGCATATTCATCACTATTGATACCTAATACATCAAGTACATCCTCACCAATGAATTGCCAATCAAAAGATTGCCTAAATCGATGTTTTCTTTCAGTTATATTCTCTGCAATTTTTAACGTGGCATATATTAATTGTTCGTTAGAGCCTGTAACTTTAAATAAAAAATCAAGTTCATGATGTTGCAATATTATATTGCAAATTTCCTTAGGTAAGTGCCAAGACGAGGCAATGTAGTAACCCACGATAGCATGATTTGTTTTGTATTTTTCATTTTCGATTATGACAGAGTTAAAACCTAATTCATCGGCTTCATCTAGGGTGTCTTTATAATCATTGTATTGCAAAGCCATTGCAGGTATACCGCAGTCATGAAATAAACCTACCGCATATAAACTGTCTGTTGGTATATCACAGGAGATATTTTTACTAATAAACATCATTGCATTTGCGATATTGGTTGCATCAGACCAAAATCGATCAAATGATAAACAGCTTGTTTCACCAACAAATGCCTTTTTCAGTAATAAAGCAGTTGCAAGGTAATTAACTCCTTCCATACCCATAAAACAGACTGCTTGGTGAATATTGCTGATGCTTCTTGTGATACCAAAAAAAGGGGAGTTAATTGCTTTTAGGATGGCTGAAGATAAGCTGATATCTTTAGATACAATAGCGGCTTCATCTGAGATACTTGCATCATCATCAGACATGATTTTTTTAAATTCATGTAAAATTTCAGGTTTGGCTGGAATATGAAAGCCTCTTGCAACATCGTCTAAAACTAAATTATCAACATAGATCAAAATGAACGCTCCATTTACATAAGTAACTTCAAGATGAAAAAGGTACAATTAGTTAAGATAGTTAAAGGTTGCAATAATAGCCAATATTTATTGATAATGAGAAAAAGACTTAATTAAATTTAGAATAGGAAAATTGAATGATACGTACTCCCATGATGGCATTTTGGGCTTTGGTTTTGGTTAACTTAATATGGGGCATTGGATTTGTTGTAGTTGATGATGCCATTGAAATAATGCCAGTGAATACATTTAATGCTTTTAGGTTTGGTGTGGCTACTTTAGCCTTATTACCTTTATTATTTTTTATGAAAAAACCGGATGAAAATGAGCATAATTATACTAATAAGCAGTTATTTAAAACCGGATTTGGCTTAGGTTTATTGTTATTTTTAGGTTTTTCATTACAAACACAAGGGCTCTTATATACAAGTGTGTCTAATACTGGGTTTATCACTGGTATGTGTGTGCCTCTAGTGCCTATTATTGGTTTTTTATTGTTTAAAATAAAAGTGGGTAAAGAAGTATGGCTAAGTGTTTTAACTGCATCAGTTGGCTTATATTTTTTAACAATGGGCGACAAATTAGAATTCAATAAAGGAGATGTATTAGTCGCGATAAGTGCAGTATGTTATGCCAGTCATATTTCAATGATGGCAAAATATGGCGGTCGTTTTGCCATTATTCCTTTGAGTATATTGCAATTAGGTGCAGTGACTTGCTATAGCATAATCGCTGCACTTTTTGAAATGAATACAGTAGTAAGCGACACATATATGAGCTTAATAGATCAACTCAATAATAAAAATGTCATTGCAGCTATATTATATTCAGCATTACTTGCTAGTGCTTTTGCTTATTGGGCACAAACATCAAGTCAGAGGTTAATTGAACCTCATAAGGTTGCACTTATTTTTGCATTAGAGCCTATATTTGCACATATTGCAGCTTATCTTATACTAGATGAACATTTGGGATTACAAGGCTGGATTGGGGCAAGTTTAATAATTGCAGGTATGTTGTATTCTGAGCTTGGAGGGCGAAGAAAAGCTAAGATACAAGCTTTAGATCAAATGGCTGCTCCCATAGATAAATAATTCGTCTATAGTTTATGGGCTATACCAATTCTATGACTTAGTCGTTATATACCTATTGGAATTGGTATTATGATTTAAAATTTTTATTTTTGGCAAGGAATGACATGGATAAGTTTTTAGCGATCGCAATAGAAGAAGCAAAGTCTGGATTAGATGAAGGCGGTATCCCGATAGGTTCAGTTTTAGTCATTAATAATGAAGTTGTGGCCCAAGGACATAATAAAAGGGTTCAAAATGGCAGCTCAGTATTACATGCTGAAATGGATTGTTTAGAAAATGGGGGGCGAATAAAAGCAAGTGAATATAAACAAGCTACTTTATATTCAACATTATCGCCGTGTGATATGTGTAGCGGCGCAGTTTTACTATACGGTATACCTAAAGTTGTTATAGGTGAAAATATCACATTCAAAGGCCCTGAAGAATACTTAAAAGCACGTGGTGTTGAGGTGATAAATCTAGATAATCAGTTATGTAAAGATCTGATGAGTCAATTTATTGAAGATAAACCTGAATTATGGAACGAAGATATTGGAGAGTAAGTTCTTTTTTACTAAAAAATAGAGATATCGTGAAATCGATATCTCTATTTTTATTAAACTTCAGGCTTGATCGCAACTATTTGAGCTATGGCTTGTTTGTTGCCATTGCTTTCAACCACACCTTCAAATTGGTGTAATATTTTCCAACCTTTGAACTGTTCAAATAATTCACCTTTTGCTAATAAAAAATCTGGATTTTTAGGACGTCCATACTTTTCATTTCCTTTAGTAAACGTTTCATAAACAATAATGCCACCAGGTAAAATTGCTTGTTTAATACTTTCAAATAAGGGTCTATGAAGATATCTAAACACTAAGACTCCAGAAAATTGTTTATTCTCAAGCTCATTAGTCTCTTGTTCAAAATCAACTTGCCAAAAACTTGCTTTGTCATTGTTGTTAGAGTTGATTTCTTTTTTAGTATTTTCTAATACGTCAGTTTTAATATCACTGAACATAACTGGGATATTGTTATTTACCAGATAAAGTCCATTTCGACCTGAACCAGACGCTAAATCTAATATAGGTGCTGATTTAACAGCATTTTTTATATCTGCTAAATATGAATTTAATAAAGGTGAGTGATTGTTAATAATGGTTTCCTTTTATATAAGTCGATAGACACTGAAATACTTTAAATAATTGTTACAAAATTTCATAATTAAACATCAGTTTTAGCTGTTTTTTTGATATAAATTAATAAAAATATCATATTTAAAAGTTAATATGGTTTAAGTTTAAAGATATTAGGAACGCATTATTAATATTTCATATTTTACGACTGAATCTACGAAATCAATTTTACTATATTTTATAATGAGTATACTTAGTATTTTATGCCCGTTTTTAGTGTTCTCTTTTTTTATGGGGAAAATCCCAGGAATTAACTAATCCCTTATTCAATCATGCTTATAAACTATTAACATTATTTATATCCTTCTTTAAATGAGTATATTTATCCTGCCTTTGCTCCTGTCGATTTTATTATATAAATGAAATAAGATTCACTAATTTGTTGTTTTAATTGTTAAATCAAAATCCTGTGCTAGTTTTAATAAATAAATATTTATATATTTTTGAAGACATCTAATAAAAACTAACCTTCAGGAAGTTATATGTACCTATATTTAAGGGCATTTAAATGTTATTTATTATTTTTTATATTTGTAAGTTTTCAAACTCAGGCTTTGAGTAAAAAGCAAGTATTTGAAGAGCTCAATCAATTAATTAAAAATAAACATTATGAAAGCGCTTTAGCTTTTTCAGATGAATATATTTTTGATTACGCGGGAGAGCCAACGTTTGATTTCTTAATTGGGATTGCAGCTGTAAAAATCGGGAAGTATCAACAAGCCGTTTTTGCTTTAGAACGCACTGTAATAGTCAGGCCAAAGTGGAAGCTAGCGCGCTTTAACTTGGCTAAATCTTATTTTTATATTGATAACTTGCTAGCGGCTAAAAATGAGTTAACTAAATTACAGCCTTTAGTAACCGATAAAAAATTTCAACAAAATATTTTAGTATTTCTGGATCGAATTGAACAATCTTTATTAAATAAACAAAAACAGTTAAAGCAACTTATTGGTATTTCTATTGGTCATGACAGTAATATTAATAGCGGTGCTATTTTAGATGAATTTCAATCTCCTCTTTTAAATCAACCTATTCAACTATCCCAAGAGAGTCAAGAAACTTCTGATGAAGCTTTATATTTAAATTATCAATTAAGATATCAAACACCAATAAATCAAAATAAATTAATTATAAGCGAAGTCGCATTATTTCATACAGATTACAAAGAAAGTGATAATAATAAATTTCAAAGCAGTATCGCTCAAATATCTGCCAAATATCAAGATATTTGGTCTTGGAGTACATTCCAAGCAGGTGTGTATTTAAGACCATTACTGCTTGATTCTGCTATGTATCGAAACCAATATGGTTTAGAAGCAAATCTAATAATACCGATCAATAAAAAGATAAATTTCTCTGTGCAATTTGGTGCTGGGAATTCCGTATATTCATCCCTCACCGAATTAAACTCTAAAGATATGTTTATTGGTATGAGTGCTCAATATAGTGAAGGGCAACTCTGGCATCAAATACAAGGAAATGTGAGTGAAATCGACGCAACTACTCATGAGAGTGAATACAATTCTTATAAATTGTATTTAATGCAATATCAAACAAGTTATTTTATTTCTCAGTATCATCAAGTTAGCTTTCTACTTCAATATCAAGATTATAACTATAAAGGTATTCATCCATTTTGGCTTAAGGTTAGAGATGAGTCTTTATATCGAGGTAGCTTAAGCTGGCGCTATTATTTGGAAGATAACTGGACTTGGCAATTAAGTCTAAAGTATGCCCAAAAACAAAGTAATTTACCCATTTATGAATATGATAGAAATGAAGTTTCCTTTGGTCTAATGAAGCAATTTTAAAGGTATTAAAATGAAAAATTATATTAAAAATCAATTTTATTTTATATTTGTTTCTTGCTTCTTTTTATTTAGTTCACAAGAGGCTTTAGCAAGTAAAACCGCGGGTAAAACAATTATAGCTAAGGGAAAAGTCAATGCAATTCAAACTGAAACAGCTACCCAGCGAAAATTAAGGAGACGTTCTCCTATCTTTGATGTTGATCTAGTTAAAACAGATGTTAATAGTAATACTCAATTTAAAATGCTTGATGGTGGCATGGTATCTTTAAAAGAGAATAGTGAATTATTGATTTCTGAATATGAGTTTAATGCTTCGGATAAAACGGGTTCAGTGACTATGGAGCTGCTTAAAGGCGGATTAAGATCAGTAACTGGTGCAATTAAATCTGAAAAAGGGAATTACAAACTAAAAACACCTATAGGTAGCATTGGAATACGGGGCACACATTATGAAATCGAAATTATTAATGGTGAGGTTTTTGTAGCTGTATGGGAAGGTGCTGTTGATATTAGTATTGACGTTGGAGTGGATGAAACAAATGTATCTTTGGGAGAGGGGGAAGATTTTTCTTATGCAAAAATAGATGAAGCAGGAGAAGTGACTGAATTACTATTACCACCAGAGAACTTTAATCAAGGACATAGCTCAGATCCTCAATCAGATAATGAGGAAGATATATTAGTTCAGGAAGATGAGATTAAAAAAGAAGGTGATGCGCAATCAGAGGTTGAAATAGAACAAACAAAATCAGTAAATGAGCCTGAGACTATTGTCGATGAAGATATAGAAGTAGTTGAAAATCCGGTTGTTGTAAGTGACTGGATCCCCGAACCTGCCATTGAAGAATTGGAATTGATTGTAGAGCCATTTCAAGATGAAGTAGATGTGTTAATTCCACCAAATAATTTAGCTGATCTTATTTTAGAAAAAACAGGTTCAATTATTTATGACAATATTAGCGAGCTTGCTGTAAGTAGTAGTTTGGGGAACATTACAGGTTTCGAGGCTAGTATGACTGTTAATTTTGATAATGGCACTATTTCAACGGGGCATCTCTCTTTTAATGATAATGCAGGGGAGTGGTTCGCTGCTTTTAATGGCGTTATTAATGTTGATGCAATGGAAATGAATGTTAATTTTGCATCACATGGAAATAATAAAGCTGATGGTGAGATTGAAGCTTTTTTTATTAATGATTTGAACCATACTTTAACTAACTTTAGTTTGTATGAAATAGATAATAAGGATGTAACCGCAAATGGGAGTTTTAGGGCTAGCAATGTAAATAGACAATAGTAGGGGGAACTATGATTTACCCATTTATAAAATTATTGCCATTATGTTTTATTAGTCTACTACTGATCAGTTGTGGAGATTCAAGCGAACAAGCTTCAATCAAGCCTGAAGGAGGTATCACTCTTCCTTCAGATCAAGTTTTTGAACAAATCAATAATCAAATAGTTCAGTTTAACTACCAACAAAGCTCAAATGACCTTTCTTATAGGTCAGCTAATGTTCAGACTAGTTCTTTTTCGAATGCGACTGGCAGCTTTAGGTTACCACTTGATAATCAGCAACTGACCTCGAATATTACCGCTTCGATTGATGTTACTGATCCGGATGGTATAAATGCAGTATATGTTGGTTTCCCAAATTCATCTGATGCTTACCTTTTATGCGATTCTCAATGCGGAACGCAATTTCATAAAACAATAACAGGTATAAACCCTCTTGATTTTGAAAAAAACTCAGGAGAATTAAGATTAGAACTTTGGATTGATGATAGTAAAAATAACCGTATTTTAGTCAATAGTGTTAATTTTAATTGGAGAACAACATCTATTGCAGGCCTAAATGCAAAAAGGTCAAATCATAATATAGATTTTAGTTGGCAATCTCTAGGTGGTTATTTGAGATATAACATTTACATTTCTTCTGTTGCAGGAGTTAACCACAAAAATTATCAAGAATTAGCAGATGGACAAGCTTTTCTAGCCTTAAAGAGACCCGAGTTAACTTTTAAAGGTCAAAATGATAGCAAGATATTTTTTAGTATGGTGACAGGAGTGGATGGTTCTGGAGAAAGTGCTTTTAGTGAAGAGATGAAAGTATCTGCGCTGAGTGGTGCGGTTGATTTCTCACCGGTAGCTCAAAATGACTTTTATTCAGTTAATGAAGATACAACCTTAATTGATAACTTACTTGTAAATGATAGTGACTTCGAAGATGGCAAAGTAATAATTAACCAAACTCCCATTCAAACAACAAATAATGGGGAATTAACAATAAATAACGATGGTAGCTTTAGTTATGAACCCGCACCTGATTTTAGCGGCAGAGATATTTTCACTTATGAAATATCAGATGAGTTAGGACAAAAAGATACCGCGCTTGTTGTTATATCGGTTGTTGCAACAAATGATGAACCAGAGTCATCTTATAATAACTTTAACTTAAATGGGGTCGTAAATAGACAATTTAAGAACAGTGAAAATGGTCAATCTATTGTTACTTTAAATATACCTGCACCCGGATTATTAATTAATGATTTAGATATTGATAGTGAAAACTTAATGCTATTAACAACTCCTTTAGAGGGTCCTACCCAAGGCGTTTTATCTTTAAAGGCTGATGGTGGGTTTACTTATACTTCAAATGAAGGCGCACAGGGCTCAGATAGTTTTATTTATCAAGTAACTGATGGTCAAGGCGGTACAGCACAATCAAATGTAGTTATTACACTAAATGGTGACAGTTTTCCGCCGGTTGCTGCAAATGATATGTATGAAACTCAACAGGAACAAACATTAGTTGTTGATAATAGCAGTTCAAATTTATTATCAATTCTATCTAATGATATCGATAATGATTCAAATGATAGTTTAACCATTAGTGAAAGTCTTATCAGAGGAACAATTCACGGTGATTTAAATTTAAGCCCAGACGGCACTTTTAGTTATTTCCCAAATTCTGGTTATTACGGTGTTGATAGTTTTATTTATGAAGTGACAGATTTACAAGGAAATACCGCTCAAGCTGGGGTGCTAATAACTGTTATTAGAAAAAATTCCGCGCCAATAACCCAAGGAGATAGTTACACTATTGATGAAGATACAACTTTATCGATAGATACCAATCAAGGAGTATTGGCAAATGATACAGATATAGACCTTGATGTACTTGAAGTTGAATTAGGTATTTTGTTATCTCCTGCTCAAGGTCAACTAGATATGGCGAGTAGCGGTGCTTTTTCATATATACCAAATGATAATTTCTTTGGTACTGATACATTTCAATATCAGGTTGTAGATGAACTAGGATTAACAGCAATAGAAACAGTAATAATAGTTGTTCATGGCGTAAATGATATACCTATTGCTAATGATGATAATGCTCAGACTTTAAGTAATACTCCAGTCAATATTGCTGTATTAGCAAATGATACAGATATTGATAAAGATATTTTATCTGTTACAAGTGCGGTTGCTAGTGTCGGCAGTGTAGAAATTACTCCTGAGAATATTTTAATTTATACTCCACAAGCCGATTTTGAAGGCGAAATTGAAATTGTATATACGATTGCAGACCTCCAAGGAGGGGTTGCTGAAGGGAAAGTCTTTGTATCAATAAATAATACTAATAATGCCCCCATAGCTTTTGATGATTCATATACGTTAGCTGAAGATACTAGTTTAAATGTAAGTTCGCCTGGATTATTAAGTAATGATACAGATGAAAATGATGATGTTTTAGTTGTTAATTCTAAGCCTTTTAATACAGTTTTTAATGGGACTGTATTCCTTGCAAGTGATGGTGGTTTTAATTATCAACCTGATGCTAACTTCTTTGGTACTGATAGTTTTGAATATGAAATTAGTGATGGTGAAGGGGGAGCAGATGTTGGTGAAGTTGTTTTAACAATTATAAGTGTAAATGATAATCCAATTGCAAATGATGACTCAGCGAGTACAACCGAGGGGACATTAATAAATATAAATGTATTGGGTAATGATAGTGATGTTGATGGTGATTCTTTAGCTGTTTTATCTGCATCTGCCTCAACGGGTAGTGTAACTATAAATAGTGATAATACACTTTCATATACCCCAAGTATCGATACACCAACACAGGATAATATTAGCTACACTATAACTGATGATAATGGCGGAACAGCTTCTGCTAATGTTGCTATTACCATCATAAATATAAATGAAGCGCCAATTGCTAATCCAGACTCAGGTGTAACAAATGAAGATGAACCAATAAGTCTTAATGTTTTAGATAACGATATAGATGAAGATGGCGATACATTAAGTATTACATCAGCTGCAGCAAGTAATGGTTCAGTATTAATACTCGCTGGAACAACCCTTTCTTATGTACCAAACCTTAACTTTAATGGTTCAGATAGTATTAGTTATAGCATTAGCGATGGTAATGGAGGAGTAGCATCTTCCACTGTTAGCTTAATAGTAACCTCAGTAAATGACGATCCAATAGCAGTCGAAGATACTCAGGTATTAGAAGAAGATAATTCGGTAAGCCTTTCAGTTTTATCCAATGATACAGATGAAGATAATGATACTTTAAGTATTACAGCTGTTTCAGCAAGTAATGGCTCTACATCAATTATTGCAGGTACAAGTATTTCCTATACCCCTAATTTAAACTTTAATGGTTCAGATAGTATTAACTATAGCATTAGCGATGGTAATGGTGGTACAGCTTCCTCAACAGTAAATTTAACTATCACACCAGTAAATGATGATCCAATAGCAGTCGAAGATACTCAGGTATTAGAAGAAGATAATTCGGTAAGCCTTTCAGTTTTATCCAATGATACAGATGAAGATAATGATACTTTAAGTATTACAGCTGTTTCAGCAAGTAA
>Ga0209292_1004867_pt1 | contig 13966 bp, 12 predicted proteins | sample GOMGulsemesocosm_2_FD_184634 | JGI IMG/M metagenome (GOLD analysis project Ga0209292, IMG submission 184634) | Methane-oxidizing microbial communities from mesocosms in the Gulf of Mexico - GOM9C Gulf of Mexico (SPAdes) (version 2) | ecosystem: Environmental > Aquatic > Marine > Cold seeps... | reverse complement strand
TTGTTATATTTTCCATTCATGAAAATACCCAACTTATTGAACGTATTCTTGATGCTGGTGCTTATGCTTATGTAGCAAAAAGTAGTGATTTGATGGATATTGTCAAAGCTATCAATATGGCTTACCAAAAAAAATCATATATTTCATCTGAACTTGCCCAGTCCATGGTTTATTCTCGATTAGAGTCGACAGAAAATGTTCTGTCAGTATTATCGGAACGTGAATTTCATATATTTTGTTTAGTGGCTGATGGAAAAAGTATTTCTGAAGTCGCGGCAAAAATATTTTTGGCTGAAAAAACAGTAGCTAACTATTTAGGTTTGATAAAACAAAAGCTAAAGCTTAAAAATTCGGCTGATATAGTCAGGCTTGCAATACAACATAATTTAATTCAGATAGATGGGGTGACAGTTCTTTCAAAAAAATAAACACTTAGGCGATGTTATCTTCGTTAGAATGCGAAGTTTATTTTATAGATAAAACCTTAAGCCCCATATTTTGAACGATACTTTAAAACCCTCTTTAATAAAAGATAAAAGCAGATTAAGTTATTTTTTCAAATTTTATAACTGTTTTTTAATTCTTATATTCATTGTCTCTGCTAGCATTTTTTTTAATGTAAAATCGGGGGTTCGGAATTTACAGCAGGATTATAAACAACAATTTAAAAATGTTAGGGCTCGGCGAGTGTTGGTTGCTGAACTTGAAAGTGCAATGGAATATGGCGCTTTTACTCATCATTTTAAAAATTATGTTTCGCTTTCCAAGCTAGGTGATCAGCTACAATCAGAAGAATGCATCTTAAAAGTTAAAAGCGTACTAGAAAAATATAGAACTCTTCAGTTAACTGAAAAAGAGAAAAAAGCATTGCAGGCAATAGAGGCTATTGTTGATCAATATAAGCATCATCAAAGTCATACACTTCACCATGAGAAGAAGTATCAATCACGGGATAATTGGTTCTCAGCTGATGTTGCTTCCATTATTGATGCTATCTTGTCCTTAAAGCATATTGTTAACAGTTTTCAGGAAGAAATTTATTTGCAAGAACAGCAGGTAATGGTTGAGCTGTTAGAGGCATTATCTCATTTAATTAGTATTATTTTACCGCTACTAATATTTTCTGGTGTAGTTATAAACTATAAGCTGGCAACAAAAGGTAAGCAACTTAGCCAAGAGGTTATTGTTAATAAACAGTTGTTAATAGAGTTAAACCTTAATGCCACCGCTTTTGATGTCAGTGAAGCTATTTTAATAACAGATGCTAATAAACGCATCATTAAAGTTAATAAAGCGTTTGGGTTAATAACAGGTTATGCCGAACATGAGGTTATAGGTGAAACGCCTAAGATTTTACAAAGTGGTAAACAAGATCAGGAATTTTATAAAGAATTTTGGCAGTCTATTAAGACTCATGGTTCATGGTCTGGAGAGATAATAGATCGCAAAAAGGATGGTGAATTATTTGTTGCCTGGTCTAGTGTTAGTCAAATTTTGGATGAGCAAGGGAATGTTGAATATTATCTATCTCATTTTAGTGATTTGACTAGTTTTAAAAATACTCAGGCTGCTTTTGCTAGACGGATAAAGGTTGAGAGTGTAATTTCTGAAATAGCGATAACCTTTTTAGAGTCAGGCTATGGCTCTATGAATAATACAATTAATGACTGTTTGCAACTATTAGGGCGTGTGCTGGCCGTTGATAGAAGTTATCTGTTTAGTTTATCTGATGATTTGGCTTTTATGAGCAATACCCATGAGTGGTGTGAAGAGGGTGTTGAGGCGATGATTGACTGCCTGCAAGATATGGATGTGACTGTTTTCCCATGGTTTGTATCTCAATTACTGGATAATAAAGTAATTCGAGTTGATGATGTTGATAAGCTTCCTGTTGAAGCGAATAATGAATATTTAGAATTTCAGCGTCAATCTATTCAATCTATTTTGGTTGTTCCTATTGCAGATAAAGGAAAGGTGACCGGGTATTTTGGTTTTGATAGAGTTAAACAAAAAAGAAATTGGCGTGATGAAGATGTCCCTCTGTTTCAAATGATTGCAAAAGTCTTTTCTTTAGCTCAATACCAGCATAAAATTGAGCAAGAAAATGTTAATCACTTGAACAAAACCATCAAGCTATTGGCAGAGAATACGGAACTATTAAAAAAGAATCGTGTTTTAGCTGTAAAAACGATTCAAGCTCAAGAACGAGAACGTCATTATTTAGCGCATGAGTTGCATGATGAATTAGGGCAGTTAGTAACTGCAATACGAATGGATGTCAATTTCTTACAATCATTGCTGGGTTCCAAAGAAGATAAGACGGCTATTGAAATGCTGGGGTCTATTGATGACCTATCGAGGCAAATGATTAGCCGTCTGCATTCTACAATTCAGCGGATAAGACCAGAAACTTTAGATCATTTAGGTTTGATTCCAGCCTTAAATGAATTGGTAAGTGATTGGAAAAAACATAACCATACAGTAACGGTGAAAACTAACTTTATTAAGGAAAGTAAAGGCTTGGATGAAAATGTTACTGTCACTTTATATCGTGCGGTACAGGAAGCATTAACCAATATTTCAAAATATGCACATGCAGATGCTATAGAAATAAGCTTGGAAATCAACCTGATTAAGAACTGGGTGCAGTTAACGATAGTTGATAATGGCGTAGGGTTCGATTCTAATAATATTGAAAAGGAAGGGGTGGGTCTGTTAGCTATGGAAGAGCGAGTTCATGCATTAGAAGGAAAATTTTCTATTCTATCTGGTGATGATAGACAGGGTACCCGTATCTTTATCCAGCTCCCTATAAAAAATAAAGCGGTAATACTAGAGACGAGATGAAGTGGTCAGCGGTTACTTAATGAGATAAGTACTCATTAAGTAAATCATTGTTGGTGTCTTTATCTGCATAGGTATCTTTAATTTCAATTATTTCTTTAATATGTTGATTGAAAACTTCAACTAATGATGGATCAAAGTGTTTGCCAGATTCAGAATTTATTAACTCTACAGCGCTATCAATACTCCATGCTTTTTTATAAGGACGTTCCATCGTTAGAGCATCAAAAACATCAACAATAGCTACAATACGCCCATAAAGGTGAATATCTGTTCCTTTAAGTCCTTTAGGGTAACCACTTCCATCCCATTTTTCGTGATGATTTAAGGCAATAATGCTAGCCTGTTGTAATAGTTTGTTAGAGGAGCGGTTTAAAATACTTTCACCTATCGTGGCATGCTGTTTCATAACCTCCCATTCTTTTTCTTCTAACTTTCCTGGTTTAAGTAATATTTTGTCTGGTATGCCAATTTTACCGACATCATGCATAGGTGCTGAATATAGTAATGACTCTGATTCCTTGTCACTCATCCCCATCGCTTTTGCTAAACATTGGGAATAATGACCTACACGAATAGTGTGCATACCTGTTTCTGAGTCTCTAAATTCAGCAGCATATCCTAAACATTCAATAATTTCTATTTGAGACTCTCTTAATTCTTGGCTTCGTTTTTCAATGGCGGTAATGATTGATTTGTTATAAATATTAAGTTCTTGAAAAGAAAGAAATGTCGATAATAAACTATGAATACGAAATAATATTTCATTATCATTAATAGGCGTTCTAACAAAGTCCTTTATTACACCATCAGTCTTCGGGACACATTTACTGTGATCATTAATTAAAAGAACTGGGGGTAAATCAATATCTGATGAAAAAGTGGCTAATTTATCGATAAGTTCTTTTAATGATAAACCTATAATCGGGCTTAAAATAATAAGGGATGGAGGGGTTTCTAGATACAATTCCATTGCTAGCTGAAAACTACTAGCACCCTTTACCTTTTTGAAGTTATTAGTTTTGAGTAGAGAAGTGATTTTAGCCAAATGATCTTCGCTAATAATTAAAATATTGGCTTCGGTAGCGAGGTCTAGTAAATCATTTATCATTTTTTTGTGAATGAAATAAGGCTTAATTTTTATAAGTCTAGCTGTTTTTTATTGAAGTACAAGGGGGGTTAAATAAAGATTGTTGCGGCTGTTAAGTGAGAGGGTTTTAATCTATATGTCTAGTAATCAACCTCAGGTTAAAGATGGAAAAAACTGTAGCCTTGATGCAGTGAAACGAAATCAAGGAGGAGTATCCGATAAACCTTGATTCCACTTCGTTTCATCAAGGTTACTTACCAATAAGAAAATTACTGGTTTTTTATAAACCTGTGGGGTAATGGGTCGAATCTGTTGTTAAGGTTATTTATATACTTTGGGGCGCAGGCTTTAGCTTGCTCTTGAACTAAAGGATGCAGGTTAAAACCTGCGCCCCAAAAGACTGTTTAATCTATTGAGATACAGGTAATTCCCAATCAATAGCTTGTTTATCGTGTTGGCTAAGGTAGTCATTTGTCTGACTAAAGTGCTGACAGCCAAAAAAACCACGATAGGCAGATAGGGGAGAGGGATGAGGTGCTTTTAATACTAAATGTCGAGATGTATCAATAATACTGCCTTTTTTTTGAGAATAACTTCCCCATAATAAAAAAACCACATGTTCACATTCTGTATTAACAGTCTCAATAATTTTATCGGTAAACTGTTCCCAGCCTTTACCTTGGTGAGCATTAGCTTTTGAGTCTTCTACGGTTAAAACGGCATTCAATAATAATACGCCTTGTTTTGCCCAGCTTTCTAAATAACCGTGATTTGCTGGTGTGATCTTTAAATCAGTTTCCAGCTCTTTATACATATTAACTAATGAGGGTGGTGTTTTTATTCCTGGTAATACAGAAAAACATAAGCCATGAGCTTGACCGGCTTGATGGTATGGGTCTTGACCTAAAATCACTACTTTTACATCATTTAAAGCGGTTGTTTCTAAAGCATGAAACCAATTTGATGAATGAGGGTATATTGTTTTTTGAGCATCTTTTTCAGTGCGTAAAAATTCTTTAAGTGCCTGCATATAAGGTGCGTTAAATTCATCTTTTAATGCTGCTTGCCAACTGGGGGCTTTATCTAAAACCATTTTAGGCTGTTGCTGTCTTTTTTCGACAGCCCCTAATTATTTCCCCACGCTGTCTATGATGATTACCACTAATCATAATTAGCGATAAATAATTGACTTTCTCACCCTGCAAGCTAGCAACATCATGAATAATACGTTCTTCAGGTGAACCTGCTTTTTCAATAAAACAGCTGTTGGGTAATAAGTCTTTATTGTGTAAAAGCTCAATAATATCATCTAGTATTGGTTTTACTTTTAGTAAAATAAGGGTGTCAAAATCATTTAGTAGTGAGTCAATCATTTCCAGCCCATAACCAGCGGGAATAATTGCTACAGTGTCATCTGTATCGGCTAAAGGCATTTCAGCACGAGCTGCAGCAGCATTAAATGAAGTGACTCCAGGAATGGTTTCAACCTCAATTGACTCATCTAAGCTTTTAACTGTTTTAGCTAAATGCTGAAAGGTAGAAAAGGTAGAAGCATCACCTTCCACTAAAAAAATCACATCATGCCCTTGTTGTAACTTCTCAATAACAGTTTGAGCCGCTTGTAACCAATATTTAGCTAGTTTTTCCTTATCGTGGGTCATAGGGAAAATAAGTGCAGTGCTATTTTCTGGTTCAGATAAGCCTGTTTGCAAGGCTATTTGTAGCGCATAACTAGTGCCATTTTTCTTTTTTACCGGATAAGTCCAGTAAGCATCAGATTGTAATAAAGACCACGCACGACGAGTTATTAAATCTGGATCGCCAGGGCCGAGAGAAACGCCGTATAACTGACCTATCATATTGATTTCCTTTGTGCTGAAACAACCCAGACAGGGTTTTCTGCTTGCATTCTATACATGTGTAAAATAGCGTGGCTTCGTGAAGCTTGTAGTTGTGTCATATCCCAATGGGTATCAAGTTTTTTTAGGGTTTCAATAGCGGTAGTCATGTTTTCAATAGTGACAAAATTCATCACTAACCAGCCTTCAGGACTTAAACGGTTTAAGCATAAGTGAATTAAATCGGCTAATTCACCTCCTGTTCCTCCTACAAAAATAGCATCAGGCGTAGGCCAGTTTTCTAGTCCTAAAGGGGCTTTGTTATTAATAAGGTGATAATTATAGATACCTAATTGATCCGCATTTTTTCCTGCTATTTCAAAGTCAGCCGTGTTTTTTTCAACAGCATAAACATAACCTTGATGACATAAACGAGCAGCTTCCAAACCCACTGAACCAGAACCTGCACCAATATCCCAAACAATACTGTCTGGCTTTAATTGCATGCGAGCAAGTGAAACGGCGCGTACTTCTCGTTTGGTAATTAAGCCTTTATCAGGTTTGCGTTGGTAAAAATCACTATCTTGCAGACCAAATATAATATTAGATTGATTGGCTTGTTTACGATTTAAAATAACGACATCGTTACCATTAAAAGAGTGTTCAGCAATAAAGGCGACCGACTCACCATGTATTACTTTTTCATCATCACACAATAAATTTTCAGCCACTGACATTTCAAATTGATCGGCTATATTCTCAATCAGCATCATTCTGGCGATACGATCTGGTGAGTTTTCTGGCCCTGTTAGAATCGCTAATTTATCTGAATTGTACAGTGCTTGTAGTAGGGGGTAAAAACCATGTTCTGGCCCCGCCCCTTTAGTCCATTCCTTAGCATCTTTACTGTGGACTGAGACAATTTTTGCATCCTGCCAAGATAATCCAATTTGAGCAAAGGCTAATTGAATTGATGAAATATTTGGGATTATTTGTAATTGATCAGCAGGAAGCTTTTTATATAAATAACTGGCAATGCCATGACATAAAGGGTCGCCAGTGGCTAAAACCACTACTTGCTGATTAGCGTGTAAGGCTTCAGTAATCCAGACTGGAACATCTTTTAAATGCCCCGTTAAATCTTTTTGTTCTGCATGGGCTATTTGTGCAGCAAATAACTTTAAAGTACGACTTGCACCAATAACAAGGTTGGCAGACTGAATAATATTAAGTGTATCGGCGGTTAAACCATGTACACCATTATCCAGTACACCTATAATTTTACATGTCATTTATGTTCCTCATATTCTGACAGTTTTTGTCCTTCAAAATCACAAATTAAAATATTGTAATCAAATTTATCGGGGTAGCGAGATTTTAAAGTAGCGACCACGCGCTTAGATAGTTCTTGGTAAAACTCGCTCATTAATCCAAGCTCTTGCATCACTTCGCCAGCGAAACGTGCAGTTTCATTTTCACTGATTGCAATACATGTTTCTTCAGGTGCGCCCGCGACTTTGGCAATATCGGCTAAAAGCTGAGTATTGACCGGATTCCTACGGGCATGAGTAATCACTTCACCTTGTGCAATTTTGGTCAGTTTACCCACCATGCCGCCAATAATAATCTGACGAATACTATTTTCTTTAGCAGCATCTAAAGCCGGGCCTAAAAAATCACCCATTTGTACAAAACATGCAGGCTGTAAATCGGTACGTTCACGGATAGTGAATTTTTCTGTCCGTCCACCTGTGGTTAAAACTACAGTATCTAAACCTTGATTAGCGGCTACTTCAATACCTTGGACTACACTAGCGCGGAAAGCGGCTGTGGAGTATGGGTGAACAATCCCAGTGGTGCCAAGAATAGAAATTCCACCGATAATACCTAAGCGATCATTTAAAGTCTTTTTGGACATTTCAACGCCACCAGGTACAGAAATAGTGACCTTTAGGCTTTGTTTTTGCAGAATTTGTTCAGCAACTTCACGCACATTAGCTTCAATATTTTTACGAGGTACAGGATTAATTGCAGGGCCATTAACCTCAAGTCCTAATCCACGCATAGTAATAGTCCCGACGCCTTCGCCACCCGCTAAAATAACTTGATTGGCTGTATCAGAGAGTCTTTCTAAGTCAGCCGTTAAATGGGCTTTATCGGTACAATCAGGGTCATCGCCAGCATCTTTAATAACGACTGCATGGGCACTATTTGAGTCACAAAAACCTTCAATAACATTAAAGTTTACGCGTTCGCCATTAGGCAACATCGATTCAATTTGCTCAGGAACTTGCCCAGTTACTAAACCAATTGCCGCAGCACGGGCTGCAGCAGCTGAACAAGCGCCAGTGGTATAGCCTTTTCGAGTGCCCTTTTTTTTCTTGGCTTGCATAAGCGTTACTTACTTTGTGCTTCAGCTAATGCTAATAAGGCATGGATAGCGGCAACAACTAATGTAGAACCACCTTTGCGGCCATGGGTGATAACCCACGGAATATCAGCTAATAACTCAAGTTCTGCTTTAGATTCTGCTGCAGAAACAAAGCCTACCGGCATGCCTACAATTAAAGCGGGTTTAAGCTTATCTTCTTTGATTAGACGAATCACTTCCAATAAAGCAGTTGGCGCGTTACCTACTGCAATAATGCTGCCTTCTAGTAACCCTGCTTTATGCGCTTTACGCATGGCTTGAACCGCACGGGTTGTATTCTCTGCTTTAGCTTGCGTAATCACATCAGCATCAGAAATAAAATGATGGGTATTAACACCAAAATGACTTAAACGAGGTTTAGACAAACCCACGCAGATCATTTCAACATCTGCCACAATAGGCGCACCCGCTAAAATAGCTGCAAGTCCCGCTTCAACAGCCTGATCTTGAAAGCGAGCTAAGCCATTAAATTCAAAGTCAGCGGTTGCATGAATCATACGACGGACAATATTCCATTGTGCAGCAGTATAACTATGTGGGCCTACTTCATTATCAACAATAGCAAAGGAATCATGTTCAATTTTTTGACCTGCTTGGGTCAGTTGCTCTGTAACAGTGTTTTGGTTCATAATGGACTATCGAAGAATGTAAGAATTGATACAGTATAATACTTTGCAAAGCTTTCTACCAAAGCAGCTGTATTTTTTTGGAGTAATGAATTATGTCAACAGTCATACAAACTAATTTAATTAGTACAGAAGAGTATTTGCAGGGCGAGTTAGCGAGCGAAGTGAAGCATGAGTTAATTGATGGTTATGCTTATGCAATGGCTGGAGCCCATGCTAACCATGAACGAATTTCTGGAAATGTTTATGCAGAAATTAGGCAGCATTTAAAAAACTTTCCATGCGAACCCTTTGGTTCAGATATGAAGGTAAAAACAGGTTTAAATTTCTTTTACCTGATGTTTCAGTGGATTGTGATGAGTCAAAACCATATTATACTGAAACTCCAATTATTATTGTTGAAGTTTTATCAAAGTCCACCCGAAAAACAGATCAAACCATTAAGCGCAGAGCTTATCTTAATCTTCCTAGTCTGCAAGAGTATGTATTGATCGAACAAGATTTTGTTGATGTTGAGGTGATTAGACGAAGTGAGGGGTGGCAATCAAAGCATTATTATTTAGGAGATGATGTAACATTTGAGTCAATAGAATTAACTTTATTGGTGGAAGATATTTATCACCGTGTAAAAAATGAAGATGTACTTGAGTTTATAGGTAAAAAAGCTGAAGAATAGAGAGCATGTATCCGCTGACACAAAAAGATTTACTTTATTGATCGTAGAGTGATGAGACTATTAAAATATACCTGATTACGTATAAGCCTCAGCCAATACTTAATCTACAAAAAGCTTGCTTTTAGCCCTCCCCAGCAAGGGAGGGCTAAGAGAAAAGCCATGTACCGTCTGAATTTAGCTGAAACTCATGAGTAATCAGGAAAATATATGACATTCTTAATCTTATGACTCAACTTTTCACCTTTTGAACTATATTAAAAGCTAAGATGAATTAATAATCTCTGAGTTTTTATGGATAAAGTTAAGAGTGAAAAGAATAAATCAAATCGCCGGCAAGCATTTCGGATTTATGAACAGGTTGATCTTGTTTTTCATAAAATAGAGTTTGAACAAGAGCAACTTAATAATACTAATTTCAATAATATTTTAAAAAGTACTGTTCAAAATTTTGATACAGAAACTTCTGAGTCTAATATACATAATTCTGTTGAATCGACCCTACCTGTATCCTTGAGTCATGAAAATGAAACTTTAAATATTAATATAAGTTCTACTGGCATTTCTTTTACTAGTAAGGAAATGCTCGTTCCTGGTGATTATTTAATGTTGAGGGTGCTTTTATTATCAAGCATGATTGCCATTACAACGTGCTGTAAAGTTGTGTATATAAAACCTAGTAATCCATTTGAAAATAACCAATACCCTTATACTATAGGTGCTCGTTTTATAAACTTAAAGCCTGAAGATAATGAACTATTAGATAGACATATTCGCAAGAAAAGATCTAGACGACTAACGATGTATGCCTTGTTCGCATGTTTTATTTTAGGTGTTATTCAAGCCCCAGAACTGATTGTTGAGTTAATGGTTGACCTGCTCTCTTTTCTAATTGATGAATGTATTGAGATATTTTACTTGTTTTATGAAGTGGTTGAGTACAGTTTAGATCAAGTAATTGAATATGCTTTTCATACCAATAGACAGAATACCCAAACTATCGTTTTTTATATTCAAGGCATTTTATTTATAAGTTTGTTATATCCTCTTGTTCGTATGATAATTTCTTCTACCAAAAAGGCATTTAAAAATAGTCAATTATTTTTGTACCGTAAAAATTCAAGTGTACTTTATTGCTGGGGAGAGCAAACTTTACTTAGAAAGCTTGGAGCTATTACTCTGGTATTTCAGTTAATTTTATTTATTGTTTTATTTCTTATCTAACAATAAGTAGATAAATACCGTTAGCGGTTTAGTATTAAGGAAAAACTATGCAACACTATAAAGTAGCTGTCATTATTGGTCGGCATCAAATATCACATGCAGGGCATGAGTTATTAAAGAAGAAAGCTTTAGAAATTGCCGATCAAGTAGTGATTATTATTGGCTCATCTTTTCAAGCCAGAAGTCCCAAAAACCCCTTTAACTGGCAAGAACGTAGTGAGATGATTCTCTCAACTTTAACTGAGGATGAAAAGCAGCGCACTTTTTGTTGTCCCATTCGAGATTACTATAATGATGACAAATGGAATGCCGAGGTTAAAGGTATTGTTAGTCAATATTCAAAGCAGGATGTGGTTTTAGTCGGGCATAAAAAAGCAGGAGATAAAGATACTTATTATTTAGATAACTTTTCAGATTGGGCTTATATAGGAATTGAATCAACCTATAAAATTAATGCGGCCCAAATAAGGGAAGTGTATTTTGAAGCTGATGATGTAGATGCGTCATTAAAATCAGTCAATGATTTAATTCTACCCTCGGTAAAACAGTTTTTAAAAGATTGGTCATTAAAGCCTGAATACAATGAACTTGCTAAAGAACATGAAAAGATTAAACACGACAAAGCTTTATGGAAGGACAGCCCTTATGATGTGATTTTTAGTACCGCGGATGCTATCGTTAAAATAGAAGATCATATTTTACTTGGGAAAAGAAAGTATCATCCAGGGCGAGGGTTGTGGGCCATTCCTGGTGGGTTTATTGAACAGCATGAGAGTGTTTTACATGCTGCTTTAAGAGAGTTAAAAGAAGAAACTCAAATAAACTTAAGTAATGAGGTTTTGATGAGGAGTTTTAAATCCGTTAAAGTATTTGACCATCCTAATCGTTCCTGCCGTGGGCGATTTATTACTCATGCCCATTTTTTTGACTTAACAGGCGAAAATATTCCAGATATACAGGCAGCAGATGATTTGCAAGAAGTTGCTTGGGTGTCTATTGAAAAACTAAAGAATATGGAAGAATTTCTTTTTGAGGATCACTTCCATATTCTAAAGCAGTTTTTGGATATTAAAATATAGGGTGGGTAATATCCACTCTATATTTGATAGTGGGTCGAATCTGTTGTTAAGATTATTTATATATTTTTGGGGCGCAGGCTTTAGAGACTGTGAAAGTATTGGCTTTTTACTCCCCTCTTTGGAAAAGAGGGGCTGGGGGAGATTTTATTACAAAAATAATTCATTTGGTATCAATGAGTTATTGTTTTGTAAAATCCCCCTCAATCCCCCTTTTCCAAAGGGGGAGGCCAAAAGCAGAATACTTTTACAGTCTCTTTAGCCTGCTCTTGAGCTAAAGAATGCAGGTTAAAACCTGCGCCCCAAAAGACTGTTACTAATGATGGTTTTTTTAAAACTACAAATTTAACCCACCACTCTATATTTTAATGGTGGTGATGACCATGCCCATGTTCTTGGGCAAATTCTCTATAACTACAACCATCACATTCCATCATCGGTTTGTTATCAGGCTGTTGTAATGCTTTTACATTTTGATCAAGTAACTTAAATATTTCAGGTTCAAAGCCTAGATAGTGACCTAAACCAAAACGAACTTGAGGGTATTGAGCTTGCAAATGTTTGTGTTGCTCAGCAATACGGGTGATTAAGGTGCCTGTAAATAAATAATAAGGCAAAATAGCAATTTGAGTCATGCCCAGTTTAACTTGCCTTTGAACCGCTGTTTCTAAACGTGGATAGGTTATTCCTGTAAAGGCAATATCAACTAATTCATGCTCTCTTTCTTCAAATACCCAGCGCGCTAATTTAGCCACTTCACCATTGGCTATTTTGTCAGAAGAGCCGCGACCTAAGATAATTACTCCCGTGGTTTTAGGGTCTGGCATAGCCATAGAATCCATAACTTGCAGTAATTGACGCTTAACAGCCGTTAAAAGATCCATGCTTACCCCTAAGTTTTTACCATAGATAAATTCAACATTAGGATGGCGGTGTCTAGCTTTTTCTAAATGCTCAGGGATTTCCATTTTTACATGGCCTGCTGCATTTAAAATTAAAGGAATGACCAAGACTCTTGAAGCATTTTTAGCAGCATTATCAAAGCCTTCATCCAATAACACTTCAGCAAATTCGATATAACAAACTTCAATGTTCCAGTCTGGATGTTGTGCTCGCCATTGCTGAGAAAATTGCTCTATTTCTTTGTTTCCATTGGCATCACGCGAACCGTGACCAACTAATAAAATTGTTTCTTTCACTTGTATTCCAATATCCAGATAAAAATAGCGGACTAAAGTCCGCTCTACATTAATTCTTTTCAGCTTTACGAAAACGATGGGTAAAGTTTGCATCGTAAAGTTTAGATTTTTTTAGTTCAGGCCAATCCCTTGAACCAATAGTTGGGCTAGCAATAATCATGGCTTGACTGTTGATACCCGCTTGCTTACATTTATCCCTAATATCTGCAATGGTGCCACGAATAATTTGTTCTTCACCTGGCCAACTGGCTTTGTAGACCACTAAAATAGGAGATTGTTCAGACCAGCCTGCAGCTATTAATGAGGATTGAATTTTTTTAAGAAGGGTAATGGATAAATATAAACACAAGGTACAGTGGTGAGCAGCAAGTTCAGCTAAAGATTCACCTTCTGGCATCGGGGTTCGCCCTTCAACACGTGAAAATATAACGGTTTGCGTTACCTCGGGTAAGGTTAATGTTTCTGCAGCCGCTGCAGCAGAGGCCATTGCAGAAGTAACACCCGGAACAACAGCAACTTCTATTCCTGCCTTATCCAAAGGCTGAATCATTTCAATTAAAGCGCCATATAAGCCTGGGTCTCCTGTTTGTAAACGCAGAACATTGGCATTGTTTTTTGCTTTATCAATCAGCCACTCACAAATTTGTTCCAGAGTCATGCCTTTAGAGTCTTGAATATCACAAGATTCATTTGCCCATGTCATCGCGGCTTCAGAGACTAAGGAACCCGCATATAAAATAGCATCAGCTTCACGAATAAGACGCTGAGCTTTTAGTGTTAATAATTCTGGGTCACCAGGACCTGCACCGACAAACCAAACTTTGGGCATTAAACTCTCCTAAAAAAACACACTTTATAACATAAAACCTGCTTGGGCAGTCAGTTTTAACTGACTTGGTATGGTACTTTTTTTTAAGTGATCTATACTTAAATTTTAAGAAAGTTATAGCAATTAAATTTTATGG
>Ga0209292_1004865_pt1 | contig 13971 bp, 15 predicted proteins | sample GOMGulsemesocosm_2_FD_184634 | JGI IMG/M metagenome (GOLD analysis project Ga0209292, IMG submission 184634) | Methane-oxidizing microbial communities from mesocosms in the Gulf of Mexico - GOM9C Gulf of Mexico (SPAdes) (version 2) | ecosystem: Environmental > Aquatic > Marine > Cold seeps... | reverse complement strand
TTGCTAACGATGCCCCTCTTCTGTTGTTGTTAATCTTTCCCGAAGGCTTTCTAAACGGCACGATTGTTACTGCCGTCACTGTGTTCAAACCGCACCTGATGATGACGTTTAATGAGGAGTTTTATCTAAGTAATTCAGATAAAAAAAGTTGAGTTAAACTTTCAGCTCAGCAAAAAACAATCCGAAGAAAAAAACAAAACCAGCATGTTTGGGATATTAAATTATACCCCCATACAAGTGGGCGAGAGAGAGGCAGCGTTCCGCTTCACCTGCCCTACACCCTAAGCGCTATGCATCAACCGGGAGTCGTATGAAGAAAGCATTAATAGTTGGAGCAAGTGGCGCGACAGGCAAACTTCTTATTGCGGATTTACTCAAACGAGATACTGAGATAACCGCTATTGTAAGAACCTCCAGCTCCCTAAAAAACACATTAAAAAGTCATCCGAACTATCGTGAGATACCAGCCAGCATTACTGAGATGTCTGATAACGAATTATCACCACTTCTTAAAGACTGTGATGTTGTACTCTCGTGCTTGGGGCATAACTTAAACTTTCAGGGAATGTTTGGAGAACCCAAGCGATTGGTCACGGATACAATAAAAAAAGTGTCTCGAGTAATAGCATCATTGGAGCCAGATCAGAAAGTGAAAGTGATTCTGATGAATACCACAGGTAACAGTAATCGTGATATTCCGGAAAAGCCTCCACTGCCGCAAAGATGCGTAATTTCAATTATACGGCTGCTACTGCCACCACATGCAGATAACGAACAAGCGGCTGACTTCCTTCGAACGTGCATCGGTCAAAGTCATTCATTTATTGAGTGGGCTGCAGTCAGGCCGGACAGTCTTACAGATGAAGTGGCGGTATCTAAATATAAAACCCACCAATCCCCAACAAGGAACGCAATTTTTGATGCTGGCTCTTCCAGTCGCATTAACGTCGCGAATTTTATGGCGAATTTAGCCACTGACGCTGAATTATGGGATCAGTGGAAAGGCAAGATGCCCGTGATTTACAATGAAGAGAAACATTAAATACTTTATCAAACTATGCGTACACTTATTCTAATTCTTGCCATGCACACTGTCCCTGTAATAGCCGCTGACATGGCTCCATTCACCTCAGATGGGTGTAGCTCGTTTCCAGACGGTACATTCGCACAACAAGAACTATGGCTAGCTTGTTGCGAAGCACACGATTACACATATTGGAAAGGTGGCACATACCAAGATAGGATCGACGCTGATGAAACACTTAAAGCTTGCGTAGCTGCCACAGGCGAACCAGCAATTGCTTTACTCATGCTAGCTGGCGTTAGAGTCGGCGGCACCCCCTACTTACCTACAAAATTCAGGTGGGGCTATGGTTGGCCTTATTTACGAGGTTACAAAGAACTAACAGGTGAAGAAGTCGGACATATTAATAAGCTTGAGCAATAACATTTAGTAACAAAAGGGAGGGGCAATAGCGCAAGATCCAGCTTCGCCCCACTACTCCCTCACCCGAACATCACAACTTCAATTTATTGGCCACATAATCCGCATCTTTATCACCGCGACCCGATAAGTTAACCAAGATCGATTGATCCTTGCTTAACGATGGGGCTTTACGCATAGCCCAGGCAACAGCGTGGGCACTTTCCAGGGCAGGAATAATGCCCTCTACACGTGATAACGTCATAAAGGCATTGAGGCACTCATCATCCGTAACAGTTTCGTACTTAACCCGCCCAAGCTCCTTTAAATAGCAGTGTTGAGGCCCAACTCCTGGATAATCCAACCCAGATGCAATTGAATGAACAGGCATGGGTTCGCCGTCCTCTGTTTCCAGGACATAACATTTCATACCATGTAACGTACCCGGTTTACCTAAGGTCATTGTGGCTGAATGCTCGTCTGTATCGAGCCCCTTGCCTGCTGGCTCGACACCAATAAGCTTTACATCCTCATCGTCGAGAAAGGCCGTAAACATACCCATGGCGTTTGAACCACCACCTACGCAAGCCATAACGTAATCCGGCAAACAGTTATTTTTTGACAGAGATTGTTCGCGAGATTCATCACCAATAATACGCTGAAAGTCACGTACCATTTTCGGGAATGGGTGAGGACCAACAACCGAGCCAATAGCGTAAATAAAATTCACAGGATCTTTAAGGTATTCCTCAAACGCACTATCGACAGCATCCTTAAGAGTTGCCGTACCGCGGGTAACAGGAATTAATGTACAGCCCAGAATTTTCATTTTCGTGACATTTGGGTACTCCTTCTCAATATCCACCTGCCCCATGTGTATTTCACAGGGGATTCCAACGAGAGAGCAAGCTGTCGCCAAAGCAACGCCATGCTGCCCTGCCCCGGTTTCCGCAATCACTTTACTCTTACCCATGTATTTAGCTAACAGAGCCTCACCGAGACAATGGTTAATCTTATGAGCGCCGGTATGGTTAAGGTCTTCACGTTTGAGATAGATCTGAGCACCGCCAAGCTGCTCACTTAAACGAGACGCATGGTATATAGGACTTGGCCGCCCGACGTAATCTGCAAGTAACTGCGCCAGCTCCTTTTTAAAGCTGTCTTGATGCCTAATTTCTTCATAAGCTTGGTTAATATCATCCATGATTTTTTTCAATTTAGGGGGAATTTCTTGTCCGCCGAAGCCACCAAAAAAGCCCTCTTTATTTGGCATTTCTGCGTATTGATATTTAGTCATTGCGTCCCTCAAACTGTGGCTATATTTACGTTTACGATCATTGCTTTTTAATTACCAATCTACCACTCTTTTTTCCACGTTGAATTGTTTTTGGGCAAGTATTTTGCACTGATTTCACATCCTCAAGTAGAAACCTAATAGGCTATTTCTTTAGTCTATTTTAGACGTCTGGCATTAATCATTAATGCCACCTAAAAATCAAAAGTTGATGCGCACCATCTAACAATTTTTTAACAATACCCCTTATCCCAATTTTTGATAAAATCAGACTGTTTCACACCATGCATTCAAGGAGGCACATTATGTCCGACACTTGGGAGCTACACGGTACCGAATTCAGCAACTGCAATTGTAATTGGGGTTGCCCCTGTCAATTTAACGCCCCTTCCACCTACGGTAATTGTAAGTTCACTTCTGGCGGTCATGTTGAGGAAGGACACTTTAATGATATTTCCCTTGATGGCCTGAGTTGGGCCATTATCGGTGCTTGGCCAGGAGAAATTGCCGAAGGCAATGGCCGTCAGCAAATCATTATTGACGAGCAAGGTTCACCTGAACAACGAGAGGCGTTGCGAAAGATTCTATTTGGCGAATGCACCGAACCCGGTGCGACTCATTTCAATGTTTTTACCAGCATGTGTTCAGAAATGTTGGACCCGCTTTTTCTGCCCATTGACTACGGTATCAACGTTGCAGAACGTACCGCGCATATCAACGTGCCGGGCATGATGGACGTCGTTGGTAGCCCCATCATTGATGTGTTCAGCGGCGAACCGTTCCATGTTGGCATTAACCGTCCAAAAGGTAGTTTTGAATACAGCTACGCTGAAATGGGCACAGGTTCATCCAAGGCCCACGGCGAACTCGCAATGGAGTTAAACGACAGTTATGGGCAGTTTAATGAGCTGCACTTTAACCAGAGCGGCATCATCAATAATTAGGGCAAAAAGAGGCGCCATTGGTCATGCCAACTTCCTCTAAATTGCCTCTTCCCTCGCTACGCCAGTGGGACCGGTTGATGCTGTATCTGTCGATAGCAGGTATCGTCGCTTTGGCCTGGTGGTATTTGATTGATATGGCGGCGGGCATGCCTGAAATGGACATGCAGTCTTCCACCAGTCTGCAGCACTGGACGCCGCAAACTTTCTGGATGATGTTTGTGATGTGGACGGTGATGATGGTGGGCATGATGCTACCCTCTGCCGTGCGCACCATCCTGATTTATGCTCGAATCGCACAACAATCTGATAACGCCACTGTTCCCGCCACTTTCTGTTTTATCGGCGGCTATCTCATTGTCTGGACAGGTTTTAGCCTGGCAGCAACCGTCGCTCAGTGGTGGCTAAACCAGCATGCGCTTTTATCACCCATGATGGTTTCAACCAGTGACCTGTTTGGCGCGAATTTGCTGATTTCAGCCGGTATTTACCAATTAACCCCTTTCAAGGAAACCTGCCTAAAACACTGCCAGTCACCCATCAACTTTATCAGTAGAAACTTTAAAAAAGGCTATTCTGGTGCTGCCAAAATGGGTTTTCATCATGGTCTTTTTTGCTTGGGCTGCTGTTGGATACTTATGGGGCTGTTATTCATTGCAGGAGTAATGAATTTACTGTGGATTCTAGCAATCACGCTTTATGTTATGTGCGAAAAACTTTTACCTGCAAATAAATACACCGCTCACATATCTGGAATTCTGATGATCATTACAGGTATTTATTTTATTGCCTTTCACAGTTAATCCACTCTAACTTGATTCAACTCAATTGATCGCAAATGCAAATCGTTACTATTAACGACCACACATTAGCAGATTGAGCCAAGTTGAGTGAACAACCCAGAACAGTTTGATCCAAACCTGCACATTGAGATTACAGACGTAACAGAAAACTCGCGTGGCCTGCTTGGTCAGGTCGAAGCATTTTTTGTCCGCCAGAAGGATCGCCTGATTTGGGTCCATGCCATCATGTTTGTTGTTTTTGTTGCGCTCATTTTTCTGCCCTTATTCCTTTCTGAACCTTCCGAGCAAGCAGGCCCGCTCGACCACTTCACCGAGTTTGCCAACTACGCCATGTGGGGGCTGTGGTTCCCGTTGGTTCTGTTATCCGTTGTTTTTACTGGTCGAAGCTGGTGCGGACTGTTATGCCCGATGGGGGCAGCGTCTGAGTGGGCCAATAAAAAAGGCCCTCAATTTGCCATTCCTCGCTGGTTAAAATGGCAAGGCACGCCGATTGTCAGTTTTCTTCTGGTCACCACGCTGGGACAAACCGTCGGCGTGCGCGACCACCCTGAAGCAATAGCCCTGGTGTTCGGTGGCACACTGGGCATGGCAATTGTGATCGGATTTTTCTTTGGTCGTAACAAACGCTCATGGTGTCGACATGCCTGCCCCATTGGCCTGTTACTCGGCGTATTCTCACGAGTAGGCGCGGTGCAATTCACACCTAAACGCCCCAAAGCAGGTTGCGAAAGTTATACCGAAAAGGGCATCTGCCCGACCATGATCGATATTTCCCGCAAACAGGAATCACGTCACTGCATCGAATGCTTCCGTTGTGTAAACCCCAAAGCCAAAGGCGGACTGACATTAAAAGCTCGCCGCCCCGGTCTGGAAATTGAAAACATTCACGATCACAACCCTAACTCAGCGGAAATCTGGTTCCTGTTTCTAGGCATCGGCAGTGCATTGGGTGGATTTCTGTGGCTGGTTCTGGATCTCTACCAGCAATGGCGCCTCGACGTAGCAACCTGGTTTATTGATCACAACCTATTCTGGATTGGCGATGCGGGCCCCTGGTGGTTGATGAGCGTGCACCCCGAGCGCCGCGAAGTTTTCACTTGGCTCGATTTCATCATGATCGTTGGTTTTATGAGCCTGTGCGCCATTGCTCTGGCTGCGATACTCTGGAGCACGACAGCACTTTGCGCCGGGCTTTCTGGCAAATTATCCCAGTCCGATGCTTACCCTCCTCTGACGCTAAAACAACGTATGGTTGAATTAGGCTACCAATACGCGCCGGTTGCGCTGGTCTCCCTGATTTTGGGGCTGGGAGCCGAGCTGTTTGAACCATTGCGATTATTAGGTTTAAACAATGCCGGAATCGGCTGGGTCAAAGGCTCACTCTTTGTTCTCAGCCTGCTGTGGAGCATCTTCCTCGGTTATAAAATTCTCGGCCGTCAGGGTGTCGCACCTAAACACCGCTGGCTGCCTTTGATTCCCGGCATTTCAGGTAGCGGTATTATTGCAGCCATCTGGTGGCTAGCGCTTTTTGGAGGGTAAGAAGCATCCAGCCTTTTATTCTTCCAACCTCTTCAGGCGCTCCTTTTTTTGATGTAAATCATTTTCTTAATAAACTTACTGATAATCATTCTTATTTGCATTGATATAAAAAAGATCCTGCGACAATATGTCGCACATCGTTGAAAGATTACTTTTAAATGTAACCACAGGAATCAAATCAAATGATTAAACAAATAGCCAAACCCCTGCTTCTGGCAACAGCACTAGCAGCAACTGCCGCTCAAGCTGGTGATGTCGAAGTTGGCGTCGTTGAACAAAATGGTATGGAAATCGCCGCAGTTTACATCCAACCTGTCACTATGGAACCCATGATGCCCGGTATGGGAGAAGCAGATATTCACCTGGAAGCCGATATCAAAGCCCTGGCTGACAACCCCAACGGTTTCGATGAAGGTGCCTGGATCCCCTATTTGACGGTTAGCTATACCATTAATAAACAAGGCTCTGACTGGAAAACGCAGGGCACATTCATGCCGATGGTCGCCTCTGATGGCCCGCACTATGCACAAAACATTAAGCTTGATGGCGCCGGGCGCTACCACCTGAGCTATCACATCGACCCACCACCCCGCGCAGGCTTCTATCGTCACACCGACAAGGAAAGCGGCACCGCTCCCTGGTGGCAGCCGATTGATCTCGAATGGGACTTTGTATTCGCTGGCTATGGCAAAAAAGGCGGCTATTAATTCTTAGTGAAAAAATACGGGGCTCTGGTTTTCGGAGTCCTAATTCACCAAATAGCCTTTAATTAACTTTCCTGCAAAATAGCTTCCCTTCCGTTATAAAATCCTCATCCGCCAGGATATGACTTCTCATCACCGCCCGCTCCTTTTGGTTTACGATACCTTGAGTATTCGCATCACTTCAGCCGTCTTATGACGGGTTCCTCCAGTTTATTTTCACGTCACTTTCTTATTTATTGATAAAAATCTCAAGACTAAACACTTTACACTATAAATGAGAATGATTATCATTTATAGTAACAAACCCTTGCTAATGTTATGTTATAACATCTATAATTAATTCATTCTGCTATTTTCCGAAGATTGTAAATCTTTGCATCCGTAGCAAAAATCGAGGTCTTTTGGCGCTCGGATTAATCAAAAATAATAACTTTTAAAAATATAAAGGAAGCACAATGACAAGCACGTTTTCATTAAAATCTAGCCTAGCACTTGCCAGCCTACTGGCCTCTGCAACCACCCTGCCTGCTTATGCAGAGGCAGAAAACGAAGGATTTTCCGGCAACCTGAGAGCAGGTTATATCAGCTCAGAAGATGACATGGGGTTCCGCACCAAGAGTTCTGCCATTGGCGGCAAATTCGGCTATGTTTCCCCACAATGGAACGGCTTGAGCGCTGGCGCTACCGTCTATGCCACTGAAGAGCTTGGCAAAGATGATGAAGGTACTTTCTTTGGTGCCGATGGCGACGGTTATAGCATCATTGGTGAAGCGTACCTGCTGGCAGTACTCGGTAACACCGCTATTAAAGGTGGCCGTTTCGAATACGATTCGCCCTATGCCGATACTGACGACATCCGTATGATTCCTAACACCTTCCAGGGTGTTGTACTGAGCAATACCAGCTTTGCTGACACCACTATCCATGCTGGCCGCCTGACCAAATGGGCCGGTGTTGACGCTGATGAGCCAGAAGAATTTAGACACCTGAACAATGATGACGGCGTTAACTTTATCGGTGCTGAATATGAAGGCATTGAGTCAGTCGCTCTACAAGCCTGGTACTACGATGCCAAAGACTTCGCTCAACTCAGCTATTTTGAAGCTGTATACAGTGCCGATAACTTTGAACTAGGTGCGCAGTTTGCTAAACAGGATGATGACACCTCTGACAACTCTGGTCCGGATGGTGATGCTTACGGTGTCTACGGCAGCGTTAACATCAACGATTTCACTCTGACAGTAGCCTACAACGATGTTGACGGCACCGTTTCCAATGGCTTTGGCGGAGGTCCTTTCTTCACCTCAGCTGACGACCTCACCATCGATGGCATCGAAGATCAGGACGCTCTGGCTTTGGGTGCTGAGTTCAGTGGTATCGAAAACCTGACACTAGGCGTGCTAAATGTTGATTTCGGTAAAGGTGAAGATGAAATCGACTACTATGCTGTCTATGAAGTTAATGACAGCCTGAGCTTCGAGCTGGTTCATACCGACAAGAACGACGATGGCAAATCAACGCGTCTGATTGCCAATCTGAGTTTCTAGAAAACCGTCTTTTAAGGCAATATTTCTAGTTCATTTAAAGGGCCCTGCTGGATAACTCAACAGGGCCCTTTTTTGTTGTCTTAAACAGTGGTTTATCAACAGCTTTCGCGGTAGATTGGAAGAATTCGAGTTAATCTACAAAGGTCTATTCATGGACAACAATCAATACTTTTACCGCACGGTTATTTTCACCCGCACCGATAACGGAACAGCGTTGGCCGATATCGAAAATCCGAAACGCAGTACACCTCTGGATGGCTGGTTAGGCACAGTAATCTCGCTTGCCGATGGCCAACATACTATTCAGGAATTAATCGGTTATATGGCTGCACAATACCCGCAGACGCCTGACAATCTGGAGAAAACTCTGCATTCCGTCATTGATCGACTGGTAGATGGCAAGATGCTAATGCTCAGCGATAAGGTTGCTGACCTACCCTACTACCTGTCCTCCCCCATCGAAGAGCTGGATCTTGAAAAAGCCCGAGCGCTCATCAAAGAGGATGGCTACACCGTACACTAGCGACCAACGTTCACATTCGGCTGTACTTTCCCCGGATTCCCCCTCCACAGAGGTAGGTAATGAAAAAACTTAAAAATGAGAAAGAATTACTGAAAAAAGCCATCGCTGATGGCGTGAAATACGGTGAAACGCGTGGCGTTGTTGAGTTTGAAGCCACCGATTCAGCCAATGAAAAAATCCTCTATATCTATCGGTTGCTAGTACATGACAAGGTGATTCAGCCAATTCCTGAAGATCAGGTATCACTCAAATCCATCAGCCATAAATTGGCTATTTGGGCATCGAAGAACAAATAACGGCATACCCTTCGACATACTTACAAGGCTCACGGTAATGCTGCGAGCCTTAACCGCTGATATAACTTTTCAGAACGTTTTAGTTATCCCAAACCGTTAACTGCTTCAGATTTTTCTCTTTGCGCGGCAGGAAAGTCCCCACCCCATAACCCATCACAAACATCAGCAGATTACCGATAATGCCAGTGTAATAGAGATCAAAGGGCGCACTCAGACTTTCCGGCACGAGACCGTTTTTAGCCAGAATTGTCCAGGCCGTGAAAGCCATGGTAAAGAGAATACCGACCCACACCGAGCGCGCATCGCCCTTGCGGGTAAAGAAGCCCAGCAGATACATACCCAGCAAACCACCACCCAACAACGACACCAACACGGTAGCCGTATCCTGCAGAGTCTTGGTTTCTGCATGCGCCAGATAAATAGCGCCAGCGATCATAAAGCCAGCAGTGATAGTCGCGACCACCCAAGCAGCTTTCAGGTAATGCTTATCCTCTTTACCCTTGTTAAGGTGACGGCGGTAAATATCCACGATGGTCACCGTGGAAATGGCGTTAATACTGGAATCCAGTGAAGACATCGCCGCAGCTCCCGCCGCCGCAATCACTAGTCCCACCAAACCCGGCGGCAGGTAGTTAGTAATAAAGTACGGCAGAATTGCTTCCGCTTTACGCTCACCACTCAGCATTTCTGCGGCCTCAAGTGTGGGGAATTCCTGGAAGAAGACAAACAGACTGGTGCCCAAAAACATAAAAAACGCCCAAATCGGCAGACTAGAACACACCGCCACCCACATGGCTTTACGTGCTTCTTTGGTACTTTTTGCCGCGCAATAACGTTGTACCGTATTTTGGTTAGCGCAATACTCCGTCAGCCACACCGTCAGCCCCAGTAATAACATCATGGTGCCGGTTTTATCGAGCAGGGAAATATCCCAGGACACAGGCTGCAGCGTACCCTCCTTTAGCTCAGCAAAGGCAAATTTACCCTCCCGTGAGGCCACTTCAAATATCTGCGTAAAACCCCCTGGCAATTCAGATACCACAACCCACAGGCAGAATATGCCGCCGAACACCAACACCACAGTTTGAATGACGTCGGTCCAGATCACCGCATCAATACCACCGATGATGGTGTACAAAGCCACAAAAAGACCACTGATAACAATACAGGTAGTAGCATCCAGCCCTGTCATTTCCTGCATCAACAACGACAGTAAATACAGAATAATACTGATGCGAACTAACTGACCGGTAATAAAGGCTACCGCACCATACACACGAATAGAGGGTCCGAAGCGGTGTTCCAGGTATTCATACGCGGAAGTGATTTTGCCACGCCGAAAGAAGGGTAAAAATAGATAAGCAGCAATCACTATGGCCAGCGGCAGCATTAAGTTCGGCAGGTAACGTAACCAGGCCGTTTTAAAGGCATCCCCGGGATAAGCCAGAAAAGAAATCGAGCTGATGGAGGTGCCCACCAGGCTCAGGCCGATAACCCAACCCGCAAAGGAGCGTCCGCCAACGAAATATTCTTCAGTACTGGTGTTTTTACGGGAAAAGTAAAACCCCATGCCCAGCATGCCAAACAGGTAAATCAGCAAAGCTGTGATATCAAGCCAATGTAACGACATAAAAAACCTTCATTTTATTATTTCAATTTGGCGCTGCGCATTGTTGAGGCTATGGGAAAGAGATGCAAGTTATGCGCAATCAACCCGAGTAAAATTTCATAAAACAGTCATAAAACAGCCATAAAAATGTCACCTCAACGACATAAGTCGTTTTTATAGTTCAACCTATGCAAACGACATCGAAGCTACTTCATAATCTTCACCAGTTCGATCTACGTATGATGCTCTGGTGCTCACAATCACGTAATTACAACCTCCTCATACAACTGGCCAAACAAATTTCTCGTTCTGGTGATGGTCTGCTGCAGATTGTTCTTCCCGCGGGTCTTGTGGCCCTGAATGCAGATGACAGTCTACTGTTTTTAAAAATGGTGGTGGCTGGTTTTTTAATAGAACGACCTCTCTACTGGTTGCTAAAAAACAGCCTCAAGCGGAGACGTCCACCTGAAGCAATTCCCAGCTTTCAATCAGTCATTACGGCCTCCGATAAATTTAGCTTTCCGTCTGGCCGTACCGCCGCAGCATTTCTATTAGCCACACTAGCACTGCTTGTCTATGGCAGCTCCGCCTGGATATTGTTGCCCTGGGCTATCTGCGTTGGTGCATCCCGCGTTGTATTAGGCGTCCATTTTCCGGGCGATATTTTGGCTGGCGCTACGCTAGGCACCGCCATTGGTTTTTATACAGCCTCTTTTTTTATTTAGACTCTCAAACAACTCAAGAAAATATGACTAAATTAAAAATCCTTTACGGCGTACAGGGCACCGGCAACGGTCACATCAGCCGGGCTCGCATGATGGCAAGACACTTTTCTGAGCGTGATACCGACGTCACATTCCTTTTCTCAGGTCGCGATAAAAACCGGTTCTTTGCAATGGCTGAATTTGGCGATTATCTACACCGTCGCGGCCTGACCTTCACCACCGAGGCCGGCAAAGTAAAATACGCCCAGACCATTCGCGACAACAATATCTTCCAGTTTTTTAAAGACGTGCGTGAACTAGACGTGCATCAATACGATGTTGTTATTTCTGATTTTGTGCCCGTAACCGCTTGGGCAGCAAAATTAGCCGGCAAAACAAGCATTGGTCATCAATACGCCTTTGATTATGCGATCCCTATGCGAGGACAAAACCCCGCTACCCGACTTGTCATGCGTTATTTCGCACCGACTAAACACCGCATCGGCCTGCATTGGCATCATTTCGGACATCCAATTTTACCGCCAATGGTCGATACCCAACTGGCGCCAATCAACTCGGATCAAAACTACCATCTGGTTTATTTACCTTTGGAAAACCAGATGGCAGTAACCGCGCTGTTAAATCAGTTTACGGATCACCGCTTTATTCTGTACGCACCTAGTCTTGAAGACCATGAACAGGGTAATACTCTGCTGCGAAAAAACTGTCTTGAAGGTTTCAGGCGAGACCTTGTCGGTGCATCAGGCGTAATCTGTAATACCGGCTTTGCATTAATTTCAGAATGTCTCCACATGGGGCTTCCTGTGCTGACCAAACCGTTGGCCGGACAAATGGAGCAGCTTTCCAATGCCTCGGCTTTGGAGCAACTGGGGCTGGCATACGTCATGGAAACGCTGTCTGAACCAACCATTAAAAAATGGTTGGTTCAGGACCAACCACCCTCTCACTACCCGAATGTAGCCAAAGCACTTGTTGACTGGGTGTTAGCTGGGGATTGGGGCAATGCCTCACTGGAGACGATGAAAGCCCAATTATGGCGTCACACCTGAAGACAGCTTTACTCATTCAAATAGCGCTTACGGCGCGATGCTTTCAGGTACTGAGTATCCACTGACACTAAACCATCAACACAGCTTGAAAGTTCCTCGTCGACGTTAAAGTCAACAAACTGCACACCACTAGGTATGCACACCTCAGAACATTTTAAAGCCGATTTAAAAGGATTATGATGTCCGAGTAGATCCGCTGCATATTCAGGAGATTCCAATATGAAACTCAGTGCACGAAATGTTTTAAAAGGTACCGTTAGAGGCATCGCCACTGGTGCGGTTAACAGTGAAGTCACCATTGAAATTGGTAACGGTGTAGAGATTACCTCAATTATCACCAATAAATCCTGTGAAAGCCTCGGCCTTCGTGTGGGTGGTGAAGCCTTTGCGGTGATTAAGGCATCAGATGTAATACTCGGGGCAGAGTAAATTTACATTAGGTGAATTCACCTTATCGACGAGTAAACTGGTCCTCTCCAACGCCCTTTTTAAAAGAAAGGAAAACCATTAGTTCATGATCATGCTTAAAACCTGGTTTGCTTTAAGTAGTCTATTTTTTCTTTCTGCTTGCGCCTCTGATGCCGGCAAAACGTCAATATCCTCAGATAATGAAGCCTGGCATCTTTCAGTTTCGGGAAAACCACAGCTTTTAACCGTCGTGGCCAAAGAGAAGAACGAGGTTTTCCGAAAAATTAGTGTTGAGAACAGCAAGGCTGTTCCTGCACAAATCAGCTGTCTTTTTGAAGCCCCGACCCGACTTTCATTCTTCGCCGTTCTGCCGGCTGCTCAAGAAATTTGGGAGATGTCCTACGACCCAAGCGCCGATCCCGTTTTCCCAGGCTTTGTGCATAATTACCGCACAGGCCAAGTTGAAGGCATCACCGTGGAAGAGCAACCCTTTGCCCGGCGGCGCCTGTATTTAGGTCTGGATCACAACACCTTGATCTTTTCCCCGAGCCACACCGAAGTAATTGGGTACGGAGAAGACGGCAGTATTACTGTTTACAACCTCGACTCAAGGAAACCCGCCGGCAAGCTTACCGATCAAATGAGCATATCGCTGCTGGATAGCCAGTTCGCCATAGTTAATGACAAGCAGGTCTTTATTCTCAACTTCCCTGATGGCCACCAGCAAATGTTTTCAACACACTCATGGCGCGAGATTGAAGGTAAAACCGTTGCCGCCAGCACGTTGGTAGCGGTTGATATTTGCACCAAAAAATAAACACAACCTGGCAACCTTTCTTACTAACTTAAAAGTCGACTTAACAGCCTATTTAACAATAATTTTGCCTATCATTTTAGGGTGCGGGCCACAGCGGTAATCATACTCGCCTGGCTTATCAAACGTTTTGTCCAGGTACTCATCGGGGAACAAATAATCAGATTCATCTTCCCCGTATTTTTCAAACCAGACACTGTGGTACTGACGCTTTTCCTTATTCATCCAGCGCACTGTCTGACCAGACTTGATCTCAAGAACCTCTGGAATAAATTTAAATTTCAGCATGGTGACTT
>Ga0209292_1004864_pt1 | contig 13971 bp, 14 predicted proteins | sample GOMGulsemesocosm_2_FD_184634 | JGI IMG/M metagenome (GOLD analysis project Ga0209292, IMG submission 184634) | Methane-oxidizing microbial communities from mesocosms in the Gulf of Mexico - GOM9C Gulf of Mexico (SPAdes) (version 2) | ecosystem: Environmental > Aquatic > Marine > Cold seeps... | reverse complement strand
AACCATCGTTATCAATAAGAATCGGGGACCCAAATGAATTCAGAATTTACGTTCCCAGGCCAGGATGGTGACGATGAAAATCGCACAGTTTACGTGCGCGCGATCAATGTCGAAGATCTTCCTGACGATATGCAAGATGCCGCCAGCGGTGCGGAACATCTCTATGCGGTCTGCACCGAAGAGGGCGAACAACTGGCCTTGGTGAATGAACGCCGCTTGGCTTTCGTTCTGGCCCGTGAACACGATTACGCCCCTGTTTCGGTCCACTAATTCCCTTTCAAGGGATGCGATCCAAAATCTAGTTATATGATTTGCAACGGATGCCCCGATGTTTTGGGGCTCCACTGTTGCGCATTGTTTAAAATCATATGCCGGGTATCTCAGTTGTTTTCATTGATCAATACGTCGCCAAAGGCCTCGCGCAACTTGTTTTTGCGAACTTTTCCCGTGGCGCCAATGGGTAATGTATCGATGAAGATCACTTTGTCAGGCGTCTGCCACGACGGCACCTTGTCGTTATAAAATGCAAGCAGCTCGCGTTCTGTCACAGTGGCGCTTTCGGCTTTAACGGCGAGCAGTACAGGGCGTTCATCCCATTTTTCATGGCGTGCAGCGATCACAGCAGCATTTGCAACGGCAGGGTGCGCAATCGCGATGTTTTCGAGGGTGACTGTTGAAATCCATTCACCACCGGATTTTATGATATCTTTTGAACGGTCACGGATGATCATAAATCCATCAGAATCCATCGTCGCCACATCGCCAGTGTCAAACCAGCCATCTTCAGTTAGTGCGCCAGTATCTTTGCCAAAGTACCTGTCTACAATCCAATGACCTTTGATCTGTAAAGCACCTTGGGTCTTTCCGTCGTGGGGTAAAATTTCACCAGCCTCATCGACGAGACGTAAATCTACACCGAAAGGCGGGCGCCCCTGCCCAAGCCGAAGGTCGGCTTGTTCTTCTGGCGACAGCGTCGTGTGACATTGCAAAAGCTGGTTCACTGTTCCAAGGGGAGATGTTTCAGTCATGCCCCATGCGTGTATAAGCTCAACATCATAATCGTCGCGAAATGTGGCGATCATCGAAGGGGGCAGGGCTGAACCACCCACAACCGTGCGTGTCAAACTTTCCGCCTTTGATCCGGTTTCCTTAAGTGCCGCCAGAAGCCCCATCCAAATCGTCGGGACGCCAAGCGCCAATGTCACGGATTCTTCATCGATCAACTTGACCAAGCTTGCACCATCCATGCCGGGGCCGGGAAGCACAAGCTTGCACCCCGTGGCCGCCGCAATATAGGGCACACCCCAGGCATTGACGTGAAACATCGGCACGACGGGCAGAACGGTGTCTTTCGCTGAAATGGCAATGCCATCTGGCTGATTGCCCGCAAGCGAATGCAACAGGTTTGAGCGATGTGAATAGAGAACCCCTTTAGGGTCGCCGGTGGTGCCGGATGTGTAGCACAGGCTCGAGGCTGCATTTTCGTCAATATTTGGAAAGATGTGAGTACGATCACCTGTCTGCAACAGCTCATCGTAAAATAGCAGACCGTCGACCATCATAGCGGCTTCTTCATCTCGTGGGCCTAGCAAAACGATATGTTTCACTGATTTTAGCAATGGACGAAGTTTTGCTGCCGCAGGCAGGAAGGTTCGATCTAGAAACAAAATCTGATCTTGGGCGTCATTGGCGACAAAAATCAGCTGCTCGGGTGCCATGCGTGGGTTGATGGTATGGCAAACCATGCCACCGCTGGCGACGCCGAAGTAAATCTCTAGATGGCGGCGGTTGTTCCAGGCAAGGGTTGCGCAGCGATCGCCATCCTGTAGCCCCAGCAAGCGCAAAGCCGAAGCAAGTCTGCGAGCGTTTAGGCCGACCTCCCCCCATGTGCTGTGATCAATGCCGCCGGTTGTCCTAACCGAGACGACTGAAGTCTTCGCGTGAAACCGTTCTGCATGGTTAATCAGGCTGCCAATTGTCAGCGGCATCTGCATCATTTGTCCCAGCATTAGAACCTCCCCCTATTTGTAATTATTACCACAAAAATTGGTCATGTTTGCCCGCAGATCAAAAACATTCTGGCCATTCCGGTACCGGAATTTCTACCCTTTATGATTAATAACAGTGGGTCAACAACGCCAATTCAAGCACGCCTATCTTCGATGTGTCAAATGAAGCGACAGGTGCAGCGCGTACCAAATATGCCCGCACAATGGGTATTCACTAAGTGCAGTTAGAAAAAGCAATTTGAATGCTGGGGGCAATAATGCCAGCCTTGTTCGTTAGAAGGCCGGCCTTATTGAGATCAAAAATCAGACGGTTTCGATGCGGATCGCGACGGGATCTGTGGCGACGACGCCGGTGTCATCAAGGCCAAGCAACGCTTCGTCTAGGGATTGGCGCGTGCATTTGTGGGTGACGATCAGGACAGGTGCTGTCTCGGTTTCGTGGCTGTATTGACGCATGCGGTCGATAGAAACACCGGCCTCGCCCAGCACAGAGGCAACTTTGGCTAGGGCACCAGGCTTGTCGGTCAACTCCATGCGCAGGTAGTAGGGCGCAGGGGTTGCGGATTTTGCCGGGCGTGCGTCTTCCAGCGTTGTAGCGGGTTGACCGAAAGTGGTCATGCGTGTGCCGCGCGCAATTTCGATCACGTCGGACATGACGGCACTTGCCGTTGGGCCTTCGCCAGCACCAGCACCGCGCAGCACGATTTGACCGACATTGTCGCCTTCAAGCACAACCATATTGGTGCCACCTTCAAGCTGACCCAGCGGGCTGTCAGCAGGCACAAGGCAGGGTGTCATGCGTTGCTCAAGGCCGCGACCTGTCATCTGGGCAACACCAAGCAGTTTGATGCGATAGCCCATATCGGCGGCCTGATTGATATCCTCAATAGTGATGCGCCCGATGCCTTCGAGTTCAACCGCGTCAAATGTCACCTTGGTGCCAAATGCGATAGAGGCCAGAAGAGACAGCTTATGGCCCGCATCAATACCGCCAACATCAAGATTCGGATCAGCTTCGAGATAGCCCAGTTGGTTGGCCTCTTCAAAGACCTCATCATAGGGCAGACCTGCGTTTTCCATGCGGGTCAGGATGTAGTTACACGTGCCGTTCATCACGCCCATAACGCGGGTGATGTCGTTGCCTGCAAGACCTTCGGTTAAGGATTTGACGACGGGGATGCCACCGGCAACCGCAGCTTCAAAACGGATAACATTACCCGCGTTTTCAGCGGTTTCGGCAAGGGCCTGTCCATGTTCCGCCATCATCGCTTTGTTGGCAGTTACAACGTCTTTGCCCGCAGCAAGGGCCGCTTCGGTGGCGGCTTTAGCGGGGCCATCAGCGCCGCCCATCAGTTCGACAAACACATCGACGTCGTCACGTTTGGCCAGGGCGACTGGATCATCTTCCCAAGCATACTCGGATAGGCTCACGCCGCGGTCTTTGGATTTGGAACGGGCTGAAACAGCAGTGATCACGACAGGGCGGCCCGTGCGCAGGGATAGAAGATTGGCTTTTTGACGGACGATTTTCACAACTCCGACACCAACGGTGCCAAGTCCTGCGATGCCAAGTCGAAGAGGTGCGGTCATTGGGGGCTCCGTTGTGTCAGAAAGTCAGTAAATACTGCCCGTTGGTTAGCGTGAAAGCCGGGAAGGTGCAATGCAATCTGTGAGGGGCCGGGCTGGAAATTTATCCGTTTTGCCGGGAAAGTGCCGCCAAAAGGCGGGCGCGGCGGGCATCATCGATCACAGGGGCTTGCAGGCGGCGGGCGCGTGATGTCAACCCGTTTACGCGGGCAGTCAAGCGTTCGCCCTGTTCCTGTGCCGAAAGCTTGCCTGACGTGGCGCTGCTTACGCCATTCAGAAGATCTTGCAGAGGCAGGATTTCGGGCCACACGCCACGAGACACCGAAGAGGTTTCTATCGCGCGTATATGCGCCGGGGGGGCACAGGCCAAAAGTGTAAGCCCGGTAAGGGCGGCCAGAAGATAGAATCGCAACGTGTTGCTCCGCATGTGGTGTCAGTTGATTTTAGGATGGGCGCTTCTGGATTAACAGAGGGTGAATTTATGGGTGGCGTATTCGCTCTTGAAATGAACACCCGTTCAGATAATCTTGGCTCATGGCACGAAAAACTGGCTCTCATTCGGAAATCACCGGCCCTAGGGTGCGCGCAGCGGCTGAGCGGCTATTCGCGCGCCATGGGTTTGCGGCTGTTTCCATGCGCCAGATTGCAGCTGAGGTTGGGGTGCAGGCGGGGGCGTTGTATCTGTACACCAAGGATAAACAGGCACTGCTGTTTGATATGATGGATGCCCATATGATTGCCTTGCTGGATGCTTGGCAAGACATTGATCCCGGCGGTAGGCCGATGGCGCGGCTTGAGGCGCTGGTGCGGTTTCACATCCAGTTTCATATGGAACGCCAGGAGGCGGTTTTCATTGCTTACATGGAGCTGCGCAACCTGACGCCTGAGAATTACGTGGCGATCACGGAGCGGCGTAAAGCCTATGAGCATGTGGTTGAGGGGATATTGTCCGACGGGAATACCGTGGGTGATTTCGCCGTCGAGGATGCACATTTGTCAGCAATGGCGGTGATTGCCATGCTGACCGGTGTGAACACTTGGTATCGCGAAGGTGGGCGCCTGTCGCTGGAGCGGGTGGAAGAGATTTATTGGGATATGGTGCGTAAATCTCTGGTCGGGTGAGGTGTTGTGCAGGTGGGCGAGGGGCCAGCCCCTCGCGCTCCCCGAGATATTTATGGGACCAAAATACTAATGCGCGGGCTTGATGAAACGGTCGTTGCGCAGGTCAGCAAAGGCCTGTTGCAATTCCTGTGGGGTGTTCATCACGATCGGGCCATGCCAAGCAATGGGTTCTTGCAAGGGCGCGCCGGCGATCAGGAGGAACCGCAGGCCTTCTGGGCCGGCTTGCAGGCGGATTTCATCACCTGTGCCAAATTCCACAAGGGTGCGGTTGCCGGAAAGGTCTCGCATGTTGACCTCATGGCCCATGACCTCCTTTTCCAGCAAGACACCGCGCGGAGCTGAGGTATCGGCGAAAGTACCGCTGCCTGCGAAAATATAAGCAAATGTATTGCGGTATGTATCCATCGGCAGGGTCTTGGTGACACCTGGAGCGACGGAAATGTCGAGGTAAACAGGATCGGTTGCGACGCCTTTCACAGGGCCTGTGATGCCGCGCCAATCACCTGCGATCACGCGGATACGGGTGCCATCATCATCCAAACGTTCCGCAATTTCACCCGACGGGATATCCTGATAACGCGGGGCACACATCTTGTCGCTGGCTGGCAGGTTTGACCACAATTGAAACCCGTGCATCTGCCCTTGAGTATTGGCGATGGGCATTTCGTGGTGCAGGATACCAGAACCGGCGGTCATCCACTGGATGTCACCGGCGCCAAGGGTGCCCTCATTCCCCAAACTATCGGCGTGTTCGATCGTACCATTAAGAACATAGCTGATGGTTTCAATGCCCCGGTGTGGGTGCCACGGAAAGCCGGGGATATCCCCTGTAACATTGTCTTGGCGAAAGTCATCAAATAGCAGGAATGGGTCGAACTTCTTCGGATTATGAAAGCCAAAGGCGCGGTGTAGATGGACGCCTGCGCCCTCAATTGTAGGGGTGGCGAGGGATGTGGAAATTGCTGGGCGAATAGACATCGTGACCTCCTTGGTTCGGAATTCAATATAGGGGATCGGTTGTGGTGTGCATAGAGGCGCGTATGTGGCTGGATGCGCGGGATGTGTGCGTATTTGCTATGTTGATTTGAAAAGCTGCACAACCCAATCGCGCAACTGGTTGACCTCTGAGCTTTGGGGGGCGGGGGCTTCGGTCGGCATGAGGTAGTGGCCTTGGTCCATTGGAAGTTCCGGTCCGGGCAGCGGCTTGAGGCGCCCAGATGCGAGATGCGGAGCGGCGTAGCGATGCATCAACATCGCCACACCGGCACCGGATGCCGCGAGTTCGATCGCGGCGAGTGAGGTGTCCACAAACAGAGGGGCATGTTGATCGGGCAGCGCAAGACCCTGCTCACGGGTTAGGCGCAGCCAGTGATCTTGATAGCCATGAATATGGATCAAGTTTTGTGAAAGAACCGCAGTCAGATCAGGCAGTTGTTTGGACAGGGCAGCGCCGGCGACTGGGCGTATGATTTCGTCAGACAACAGATGCGCGCGACGGGAAAGGGTGCCGTGGGGGCCAAGGCGTATATCGATATCAACGTCATTGTCTTGCGTGCTATCAGCCCAAATTGCGGAAACCAAACGCACAGAAATACCGGGATTTTTGGTGTGAAATGCACCCAGATGTGGGGCAATGCAGAGAACAGCGGTTGAGATCGGTGCGCGCAGAGTAATCGTGCGCAGGGGCGCACGGGTTTTCTGTGGGCCAAGCAGGCCACGTGTAGAAAAGGCGATGTCCTCAAGTGCTTGAGCCACAGTCGGATACCAAGCGTGGCCAAGTTCGGTGAGGGTCAAGCGGCGAGGGCCACGGGAAAACAGGGCAACGCCAAAGCTTTTCTCAAGGCTGCGGACCTGGTGACTGACGGCAGCTTGAGTGAGGGAAAGCTCGTCTGCGGCAGCACTGAAGCTGTGAAGGCGGGCCGAGGCCTCGAACGCGCGCAGCCAAATCAGATTGGGCAGATCTGTCAACGCGCTGACAGAGGAGGGGGGATTTTCAGCTATAGCCACAAATAATTCCGGGGTCAGGTAGGGTTTTTATTCGTTTCAGTTTTGCATTTGATCGGGGCAAGCTGCAAGTCGAAACGGAATATGACCGGGTAAACCGGTAGGATTAGAGAAAGAGACGCGCAAATGGCTGTTGATTATAAAGTGGGCTTTATTGGGCTCGGTAATGTTGGCGGAAAATTGTCAGGCAGTTTGGTGCGTAATGGCGTTGACCTGACCGTGTTCGATTTGAACGATGAATTGATGGCTGTGGCCGTTGAAAAGGGCTGCAAGGCGGGCACATCAGCGGCGCAATTGATGCGCGATTGCGATGCGGTGATCACCTGCTTGCCCAGCCCAGCCGCCTCTGACTTAGTGATGCAAGAAATGTTGCCTGAGATCGGTGAGGGCAAAATCTGGATGGAGATGTCCACCACAGATGAGGCCGAGGCGAAACGTCTCGGCGGCTTGGTGATTGCCGCTGGTGGTGCTGCGGTGGATTGTCCGGTGTCTGGTGGCTGCCACCGTGCTGACACCGGCAATATCGCGATTTTTGCGGGCTGTGATCGGGCGACGTTTGAACGTATTCTGCCGCTTCTGACGAAAATGGGACGCCGGATTTTGCACACGGGTGATCTTGGGTCTGCCTCTGTTCTGAAGGTTGTGACGAACTATTTGGCGACGGCACATTTGATTGCCAGTGCTGAGGCGCTGACCACCTGTAAGGCCGCCGGGATGGATCTGAATGTGGCCTATGAGGCGATCCGGATCAGCTCTGGCAACTCGTTTTCACATATCACAGAAAGCCAAGTGATCTTGAACGGGTCGCGCGATATCTCATTTACAATGGACCTTGTGAAAAAGGATATTGGCCTGTTTCAGGATGTTGCGGATCGCGCCAATGTGCCGCTTGAGATGAGCCCTCTAATGATCAAAATCTTTGACGATGCCATCGAGAAATACGGCCCACGTGAATTGTCACCAAACATCATCCGCCGTCTGGAAGATGCGACGGGCCTTGAGGTTTTGGCACCGGGCTTCCCACCAGAAATGACCGATGATGAGCCGGAAGAAGCCGGTTATGAAGTCGATCCGTTCGCGGATCGCACACTTCAAGCGGCTGAATGAATGTGAAAATGCGCGGGCAAGACATGATTGATCTTGCCCGTTATCCAATCGATCAACCGGGCAGCAGCTTGTATAATGATGTGTTGGATCAGGTTCGTGCCGACTTGGTGCGTGACGGTTGTGCGGTACTGCGTGGGTTTTTAACACCTCAGGGGGTTGCAAGCGCAGTCAAGGAAGCGGATAACGTCGCAGATCAGGGGTATCGCAGCTATTCGCGCACAAATGTCTATTTCAGCCAAGATGATGAAAGTCTGCCTGAAACCCACCCGGCACGACAGTTCTTTGACCGCTCCAATGCCTTCATTCCTGCGGATAATTTCGCGCAAGATGGTTCGTTGCGGCAAGTGCATAACTTTCCCGGATTTGACGATTTCATAGGTGATTGCCTGGGCGAGCCAGTGGATGCGTTCTTTCGCTACGACGATCCGTTGGCGGATCTGATTGTGAATACGGCTGCGGAAGGTCCGGGCTTTCCTTGGCACTTTGACACCAATAATTTCACCGTGACCTTGGCCCTTCAGAATGCTGATGCTGGCGGTGAATTTGAATATGCCCCAATGATCCGTCATGTAGGCGCGCCAGATGGGGGAGAGAATTTCGCAGCAGTGTCTGATGTGCTAAATGGGACGTCAGATAAAGTCGTCAGTTTGGTCTTGCAGCCTGGCGATCTGCAACTGTTTCGCGGACGTAATTCTTTGCACAGGGTCGCGCCCTTGAAAGGCACGCGCGCACGCCATGTCGCGATCATGTCTTGGGTTGAACGTGAAGGCATGTGCGGCAGTCCGGAACGTACGCGGCAGCTTTATGGGCGGGTTTTGCCTATCCATTGGGAACGCGCAGGGCTGCGGGCGGATGAGTGGCTCGACTAGGGGGCTGACACGGGGTATCACCGCTTAACAAAATAGGGGGCGGTGATGACGCAGGTAGAGACTGAAATGACGATGGGACCCGGGAATTCTGAGGTTCTGATGGAATTGCGCGTGTCCGGCGCGCGCAGGGGATTTGCTTTATGCGTTATAATCTCGCTGGGGATATTATTGCTTTGGAATGCGTCAATTGTTACGGGCGCGCCTGTGGCGTTGAAGCTGTTCCTTGTTGCAATGGGCTTGGGCGCGATTTCGCTGGCAGAAAAGATGCGCCGCAGCACGCGCGGCGGGCTTATTCTAACGCAAGAAGCCCTTTGGGATACCAATGGCACCTGCCTGATCCGTATGGAAGATGTGGTATCGCTTGAACGCGGTGTTTTCGCATTCAAACCGTCAAACGGCTTTATGATAACCGGGCGTGCCGCATCGGGAAACCTTTGGGCACCGGGGCTGTATTGGCGTGTCGGAAAACGTATTGGCATTGGTGGGATCACCAACGTACGCGATGCAAAATCCATGGTTGAGGTGATTGTCGCCTTGACGACACCGCAATAGCGAAACAAATCGCAGACATGCAAAAGGCCGCCTGAACATATATTCAGCGCGGCCTTTCTTATGTGCCGTTGTTAGTTCGTCGTGAAATCATAACAGGGGATACCGTCCCAACATACTGCCGGGACTGTACGCAAGCTTGTGACAATGAAGTTGTCGAAATCGACCTGATCCATGAACATGCCAAAACGTGCTGAGCTAAACACAGGGGTATAAAAGGTGGATGCTTCGACGATTATGGCGTGGGCACCGTCTGCAAGAATTGGCAAATCGTCCCGGTGTGCGACGTCAAGTGTATCCGTTGTCCAACCGATATGACCTTTTGTGGCTTTGGACCAGACCACGGTAAACCTGTCCTCCTCCGCATTCCAAGAAATTGCTGAGACGCGTATCCAAGTCGGATGTGGTGCCCGCACCAAGAAGTCATAGACGTCATTTAGGCCATTCAAGTAATCCATATCCACGTCTGTGTTCTTACGTGTTACCATATCTGATAGTGCATAAGCGGCGCGCAGGTTGATGTTTAGACTGATAGGAGATCCGTTCATTAAGTTGACGCGGACAGGTCGGGTTGCGGATTCTGCTGATTGGATGTTCATCACCTGCGGTGCGCGCATACTCATCGTAGGTTCTATGGATATGTTGTCCTTGGTAGTAGTCCCGGCGGCCGTCGCCGGAGGCAAGCGCAAGCCAGCCAGCCCTAGTGAAATCGGCAGGTGTGAATTCGATACAATGGGAAAAATTGTGTCGTGGCGTAGATGTAAGGTTCATCAGGCTCAGTATTTCCGGCCCGGCGTTTACCTGTGCTGTATAGGGAATAAGGGATATCGATACACGGTCTACTGAAGTGTCCTTTAAAACTTCATCAACAAAATCTTGGCCTGCTGTTCTCAGCGTGGCGATTTTTGTCCCGCCCATAGACCCTGAGATATCAAGAATCAAAGAGATTTCGACGTTGGTAATGCGTTCTTCGGCACGGCCACCCGCAACGGCGTCTAGGTGATCAATATCGACCCCTTTCCAATGCATGAACATTGTGGGCACCGATGCGGTCGCATTTGCCGTCACGGTACGATAGCTTCTTTTGGCGTCACTTTCGACGGTGATTTTGCCCAGAAAACGCGTCATACCAGCTTTTTCGAAATAATCCCTTACGACCAATTCTGGATCAAGCTCTTGGTCCAGATTAGCAGCAGCAAGGATTGCGCGATCAAGTGTGTTTTGCAGTTTGATCCGTGAGGTTTCTTGGCGCAACACGTCAATAGCAATGCCGGTCAGAAGGACCATGACAATGAAGGCCATGAGGGAAAAAATCATGATGGAACCGTTTTCGTCCCGGCAAAAATGTCCAGGTGATCGGTTTAATTTACTTTTTAGGCGCGAGAAACGATGTGAATGGCTGTTTCTGGTTGTGTTTAATGTCTTTGGCATTGGAATTCCCCTCTCAGGGCAAGAAAAAACCTGCCCTAGGCTGCCCACAATAATACCTCAATATTAGACCATCAAAGATGAAGATAAGACGGAGCATTGTAAGTTAAGAGCGTAATGTTGTTGGATGACTAGGTAAGTTTTGTCAGCCAAATGTGGATACTTTGTTGGTTAATTGTTGATATTAATTGGTAATTTTTGAAAACGGTCAGATAATTTGGGAAAATTCATTCCATTTGGACAGAGCTCTGGCACAAAAAACTGAAATGCCAAAGCATTACTCAAGTGAATTACTAAGGTTTTGGCGTGACGGCTAATTTGAACGGGATCTGACAAAATTGCGTCATCAAGGTGTTTTCTGCGGGACGAATTAACCAAACCGTCATAACCTGACTGCACAAAAAACAGGCACTGATTCTAACGGTTGCCAAAAACAGTCTGTAAATGCGGCAAATTGTGTCGCCGGAGGTTTAGAATGAACGAAAACACTGGACATGCTCAGGAGCCGAGCTTTCGCGAATCAGTTGATCTGATGTTTAATCGTGCGGTTGCCATGATGGACCTACCGCCGGGGCTTGAGCAAAAAATCCGTGTGTGTAATGCGACCTACACCGTGCGTTTTGGTGTGCGTTTGCGCGGTCAGATCGAAACATTCACTGGATATCGTTCTGTGCATTCGGAACATATGGAACCGGTAAAGGGCGGTATCCGTTATGCCAGTGCTGTGAATCAGGATGAGGTCGAAGCACTTGCAGCCTTGATGACTTATAAATGTGCCTTGGTGGAAGCGCCTTTTGGGGGGTCTAAAGGTGGCCTTTGTATCAATCCGCGTGATTATGAAGAGCATGAACTTGAATTAATCACCCGTCGTTTTGCCTATGAATTGGCGAAACGCGATTTGATCCACCCATCACAAAACGTGCCAGCGCCCGACATGGGCACCGGTGAACGTGAGATGGCCTGGATCGCCGACCAATATGCGCGGATGAACACCACTGACATCAACGCACGCGCCTGTGTTACTGGTAAGCCATTGAATGCCGGCGGTATTTCCGGTCGTGTTGAGGCAACAGGCCGTGGCGTTCAATATGCGCTGCAAGAATTCTTCCGTCACCCAAAAGATGTCAAAATCGCTAGGCTGTCGGGCAAGCTTGATGGCAAGCGTGTGATCGTTCAGGGGCTTGGTAACGTGGGCTACCACGCTGCGAAGTTTCTTTCTGAGGAAGATGGCGCCAAAATTACCGGCATCATTGAACGTGATGGCGCGCTGTATAAGGAAGACGGTTTTGACGTGGAAGCTGTACACGCATGGCTGGCAAAGCATGGTGGTGTAAAGGGCTTCCCAGGGGGCACTTACATGGAGGATGGTGCGCTGCTTTTGGAAGAAGAATGTGATATTCTGATCCCTGCGGCACTTGAAGGTGTGATCAATCTTACCAACGCTGATCGTGTCAAAGCGCCTCTGATCATTGAAGCTGCGAATGGCCCGGTCACGGCGGGTGCGGATGAAATTCTGCGCAACAAAGGCACCGTGATCATCCCTGATATGTACGCAAACGCTGGTGGTGTGACCGTATCCTACTTTGAATGGGTGAAAAACCTGTCTCACATCCGTTTCGGTCGTATGCAGCGTCGCCAAGAAGAAGCGCGTCACCAGTTGGTGATTGACGAGTTGGAGCGTCTGGATGATGCGATGGGTGATAAGTGGACCATGACGCCTGATTTCAAATCGCGCTATCTGCGCGGAGCCGGTGAATTGGAACTTGTGCGTTCCGGTTTGGACGACACAATGCGGATTGCATACCAATCCATGCGCGAAATGTGGCATTCCAGCGAAAACGTAACCGATCTGCGTATGGCCGCATACCTCGTATCCATCGGCAAAGTGGCTGCAAGCTATCGCGCAAAAGGCTTGTAATTTACTATGATAAAACTTTAACTCCGGGGCATGATATATGCCCCGGAATACAGCTGTCATTGCGGCAAATTACGCGCGAAAATCCATGATGTAAACCCAAGTACCGGCAATCTTGCCCGATGCCATTGCTTAGATTGCCAAGCCTTCGCTTATTGGCTGACCGGGCAGGGCGGCGCTGATTTTCTTGATGAGAACGGCGGATCTGAACTGTTTCAAACCTTGGCATGGCGCGTGGAATTCACCCAAGGAAAAGACACCTATTTGCAGGCCATCCGCTTGTCACCCAAGGGAATGATCCGTTGGTACGCAAGCTGCTGCCATTCGCCGATTGCAAATATGATGGGATCGCAGGCCATGACCTTTATCGGTATGCCAACCTGTGGTTTTGAGATGAAAGATATCGACAATATGGGTCCGGTGCGCGCTTCGATGTTTGCGAAAACAGCGCGTAAGGGCAGCACGCCTCCCGCAGATTTTGGCTTCCTCTCTGTGATCGCGCGGATCCTTTGGCGTCAATTCATGGGAAAATTACGAGTAAAAACAAGGTGTACTCCGTTTTGGATTGACGCCGGGCAGCCGGTCGCAGACCCTCAGGTTTTAACGCTTGAGGAACGAAAATCCGTCACGCCCGAACTGTAAAACTCCACATATTTGCGATGTGGCGGCATCTGCTTGGTAAAAAACGACATATCTCGTCGCCGCTGAGCATTGCATCCTGGTCCTCGCCCTGATTACCTTCCCCTGAAATGAGGGAGAAGATTCATGCGTTTTTCTGCATGGCAGGTTTTGAAAGAGGGTTTGACCGGCAACAAAGGCTGGACACCCCATTGGCGCAGCCCGGAACCAAAAGCCGAATATGACATTATCATTATTGGTGGTGGCGGGCACGGCCTGTCGACTGCTTACCACCTTGCCGCGAAATATGGTGGCAAGCGCATTGCCGTGCTTGAAAAAGGGTATATCGGCGGCGGCAATGTTGGCCGAAACACAACGATTGTGCGTGCGAATTATTTCCTCAAGGGCAATTCAGAATTTTACAGCCATTCCCTAAAGCTTTGGGAGCGCATGGAAAAAGACCTGAACTATAATGCGATGCATTCCCAGCGCGGCATTCTTAACCTGTTCCATTCTGATGGCCAGCGCGATGCGGCGGCGCGGCGTGGCAATATGATGATCAACCAAGGTGACGATGCAATTCTGCTGGATCGCAAAGGCGTGCGCGATATCGTACCCTACCTCGATTACGACAATATCCGCTTCCCTGTCTATGGCGCACTTTACCACAAACGCGGCGGCACCGCGCGTCACGATGCGGTGGCTTGGGGCTATGCTCGTGGAGCGGATCAGCGCGGCGTTGATATTATCCAGAATTGCGAAG
>Ga0209292_1004857_pt1 | contig 13981 bp, 11 predicted proteins | sample GOMGulsemesocosm_2_FD_184634 | JGI IMG/M metagenome (GOLD analysis project Ga0209292, IMG submission 184634) | Methane-oxidizing microbial communities from mesocosms in the Gulf of Mexico - GOM9C Gulf of Mexico (SPAdes) (version 2) | ecosystem: Environmental > Aquatic > Marine > Cold seeps... | reverse complement strand
ATTTTAATTTTGAATCTTGATTTTTTGCCTCTAATAATAGTTTTTTAAAATGTTCGTTTTCAGCTTTAATCAGGTTATAAAAGTCATTTACAGAAGCAGCTTCCAAACTTCCTTCTGGTAGCATAGGATTATTTTTAATAGCTTCAAATTCTATAGGGATTCCTGCTTCTCTAATCAATATTAATATTTTCCTTGCAACATCTTTTCCGCTTAAATCAATTCTGGGGTCGGGTTCTGTGTACCCTTCATCTTGTGCTTTTTTTACTATTGTACTAAACAATTCTCCGTTAGTGTACTCATTAAAAATAAAATTCAAACTACCAGATAAAACTGCTTGTATTTCAGTTATTTGATCTCCAGAAGATATTAAGTTTTGCACTGTTTTAATTATGGGTAAACCAGCTCCAACATTAGTTTCGTATAAGAATGAGGCTTTGTATTTTTTTGCTAGATATTTTAATTCTTTATAATCGTTATAATCCGAAGAACAAGCTATTTTATTACAGGCAACAACAGAAATACTTTTGCGTAATAAATCAGCATATGAATTTGCTACTCCTTCATTAGCAGTAACATCTACAAAAACACTATTTTGTTTGTTTAATGTTTCGATTGCATCATAATAAGAAACTTCATTGTTCACCTTTTGGTTACTTAAATTAGTTTGCCAGTCGGAATTACTTAACCCGTTTTCATTAATATAATACTGCTTAGAATTTGCAACACCAACAATTTTCACGTTAAGGTTTAAAGCTTCTTTTAAATATGCCTGTTGTTGCTGTAACTGACTGATTAATTTACCACCTACGTTACCCACACCGGCAATAAAAATATTCAGTTCTTTAATATGCTCTTCAAAAAATGCAGCATGAATACAATTCAGTGCTTTTTTAACATCAGCAGTATTAATAACGAAAGAAATATTTCGCTCGGAGGCTCCTTGTGCAATAGCTCTAATATTAATATTATTACTCCCTAGGGCACTAAATAAAGTTCCGCTAACTCCTTGATGACTTTTCATTTGATCACCTACTACGGCTATAATTGCTAAATCATTTTCAATTAGTACTGGCTGAATTAACTGCTCAGAAATTTCATTTTTAAACTCTTCATTAATCAAGTTTGCAGCTTTGTTGCAGTTTTCTTTAGTTACAGAAATACAAATAGAATGTTCGGAAGAAGCTTGGGTAATCATGACTACATTGATATGGTTGTTACCTAAAACCTCAAATAAACGCTTTGAAATTCCGTGTATGCCTATCATGCCAAGACCTTCTAGTGTAAGTAGTACAATATCTTCAATATGACTAATTCCTTTTATAGTTTGTCTTTTACCATTTGCATCATTACTAATTAAAGTTCCTTCAGCAGTTGCTTGAAAAGTATTTTTGATTTTTATGGGTATGTTCTTCTCTAAAACGGGCTTTATAGTAGGAGGGTAGATCACTTTTGCTCCAAAGTGTGACAATTCCATGGCTTCCTCGTATGATATACTAGCAATGGGTTTTGCTTGTTTTACTAGTTTAGGATTTGCCGCATATAATCCGCTAACATCAGTCCAAATTTCTAATACTTCAGCTTGCAAAGATGCAGCATATATTGCAGCAGAATAATCCGATCCTCCACGACCTAATGTAGTTGTTTCATTGTGTTTATTAGCACTAATAAAACCACCTAAAACAGTAACTTGAGCATCATTACTTTCGTGATATTGTATAATATTGGTATTTGTTAGATTAAAATCTACTTTGGCCATTGTAAACTGACTATCTGTTTTAATCAATGTTCTACTGTCCTTGTATTGTACTGATGAAATTTCTTGTTCTAGGACTTTCTCTAATAATTGAGCAGACAATAATTCTCCAAAACTGATGATTTTATCATTTGTTTTAGGTGATAAGTCTTCTAGCCAATACACAGCATCTAATAATTGTTCTAAGCTATTGAACATGCTTTTAATGAATGCAATTACTGAAGTTTGTTTTGCAATGGCCAATAATTCTTTACAGATATCAATATGATGCTTCTCAATGTTACTGAGCTCATTTTTATAGCTGATATCTTTTGCTAAAGCTAGTTGTGTAAGTGTAATAAGTTTATCGGTAGTTTTTCCAGAAGCAGAAACGACTACCCATATTTTTTGTTGAGTAGCTTCTTGTTTAATGATAGCTCTTGTTAATTTAATTGATGCAGCTGACGCTAGAGATGACCCTCCGAATTTTAAAACCTTCATGGCTTTTTATTTTAATTTATGAAATAGTTAAGTATATACTTGTTTTTTCTCCTCTGAGAAAAAAGTATATGGGTACGGACAATATGTGTATAGCTAACCCTTAAAGGGTTGTAGTAGTGGTAGTCGTAATTGTAAACAAAGCAGTAGCCACTACAGTTGTAGTGTTAAGGGCTAAAGTTGATATTTGTTTATTTGTGTTCAATTACTATAATTTGTATAAACTTATAACAAATGTAGTAATTATTCTTTTACACAATGAAAATAATGCTGTTATTTACATAAAATTATATCAATTTGGAATGTAGTCATTCTAATATACTATTTTAAACAGACATATTTTACATGAAAATATTATCAGCAAAACAATTGTATCAGGCTCATGATTTAACAATCAAAAATCAAGAAATTTCAGAATTAGATTTACTTGAAAGAGCTGGAGGGCAGGTATTCAATTGGATGCATATGCGTATGCAAGGTTCACAAGTTAAAATTCATATTTTTAATGGAATCGGAAATAATGGTGGAGTTGGATTGGTGTTAGCTAGGCATTTATTAGAGCACGGATATAACGTGGCAAATTATGTAGTAAATTATAGTAAAAAAAGAACTGAAGGGTTCTTAAAGAATTATGATAGAGTTAAAACTTTGAAGCAATGGCCTGTATTGTTAACTGATGCAGAAGAGTTTCCTACTGATATATCTCCAGATGATATTATTGTAGATGCAATTTTTGGTATAGGGTTAAATAGAGACCCTGGAACTTTAGCGAATCAGTTATTCGCACATTTGAATAAGTCAAAGGCTTTCAAATTAGCAATTGATATCCCGTCTGGTTTGTATTCAAACAAAGCACCAGATAATATTGAACATGTATTGTCTGTAAATTATACACTATCATTTCAAAGCCCTAAAATGGCGTTCTTTTTACCTGAAACTTCAGTGTTTACTGAACAATGGGAAGTATTAGATATTGGTTTAGATAGGGAGTATATGCAAACTGTAGAGGCGACTCAATTAATCAGTAAAAATGAAGTGTTGCCGATGTATCAAATGCGTGAGAAGTTCGCTAATAAGTTCACTTATGGTCACAGTTTAATTATTGGTGGTAGTTATGGTAAAATGGGGTCAGTACAATTAACGAGTAGAGCAGCTTTAGTTTCAGGGTGTGGGTTGGTGACAGCATATGTGCCAGAATGTGGATATCAGATATTACAGAGTTCTTTTCCAGAAGCCATGGTGCAAACTGCTAATGCAAAAAAGACACTTACTGAAATTTTACCTGAAGGTCATTTTACTGTAGCGGGTGTTGGTATGGGAATGGGAACAAGTACTGAAATAGTTACTGCATTGAAATCATTCTTAAAAGCAAATAAATTACCATTAGTTGTTGATGCTGATGCGTTAAATATTATATCAGAAAATAAAGGATTATTAAAAACCTTGCCAGAATTAACAATACTTACTCCTCATAAAAAAGAATTAGAGCGCTTAATAGGAAATTGGGATAATGATTTTGATATGTTGAAGAAAGTAAAAGCGTTCTCAACGGAAAACAATTGTATTGTAGTGGTTAAAGATGCTATTACAATAACGGTTTATAAAGAAGAAGTATTTGTAAATACTTCAGGGAACCCTGCTTTGGCAACTGCTGGTGCTGGTGATGTGTTAACAGGGATAATTACTGGATTAGTTGCACAGGGGTATGAGCCATTACAAGCGTCTATTTTTGGTGTGTATTTGCACGGTAAAACTGCAGACGTAGCTTTAGAGAAAACGGGATATCAATCGTTTATAGCTAGTGATGCTATTGAAAATATTTCTACAGCATATTTAGAGATGTTTAAGCAATCTGAGCCAATAGATGAAGAACCTAAAAAAGAAGAAGCAAATAAGGTAAGAAGACAACAATAATTATTTAGTAATATACAAATATAAAAAGCCCTTAATAATTAATCATTAAGGGCTTTTTAATTATTAAGAGGTAGTGATTTATTTTTTTGACAGGTACTTTTTGTCAACATAAAATGTTCCAAAAGGGATTACAGAAGCAACAAATACAATTAATAGTGTTTTCGACTTCCAGTTTAATTCAAACTTGGTCATTATTGCAAATAATATGTAAGCAACAAATAATAGGCCATGTGCCATTCCAACAATTTTAACATATTCAGGGTTTCCCCAAATATATTTTAAAGGCATTGCTACAAACAATAATGCCAAAAGGGACAACCCTTCTAATAAACTGATTCCTCTAAAAAGTTTGATCATAGTTATATAATTTTAACTTACCATTTGAAAAATTGCAATTGCGTATACTGCAAAACGAACAAAACGTAATAAACCGTAAAGGACCACACCTTTAAACGGGTATTTTATCATTCCCGCTGCCATACATGTTATGGCAAAAGGAATAGGCAATAATGCACCAACAATGATTAAAAAACCTCCCCATTTACTAGTGTTTTTTAAGCTTTTAGCCATTTTAACTTCTAAATAGTTTTTTATAACATCTATTTGTAAAGCGGCTTTACCTAAAAAGAAAGAAGTAATTCCTCCTAAATAGGATAGGGTAGCAAGTATGGTTAAATTTAACACAGGATTACTTGTTTTCTTTGACCAAGCGATAAAAATTTCTGGCGGAATTAGACCCAAGAATGATTCAGATGCAAAAAATGAGATTAAAATACCTAAAGTTGAAAAAGTTTCAGTTATACCTTGTAGTGCATCGTTAATATTATAAACGTATTTGTTAAATAAGATTAATGCTGTAACAACGACTAATATAGGTACAATAGCTTTCTTTAAACTACTCCCTATAAAAGCGTAAAATCCTGTGTAAGAGTAGTACTGGTGTAGTAGTTTAGCTTTTGATTTTTTCTGAACTCTTGCTGGGGACTTCATAATTAATTTAGTGTTGATTATAGTTTTGGGGATAGCGAATATAGAAATTGATTTGATATTTACCAAAAAATAGAATGTACATGTAGTGAAAACAGGCTAATTTGAGGTGTAATAATCATAAAATGAAATCAATGAGAATATTATCCACATAACTACTTTGATTTTTATTGAAATGACATATATTTGATTAAAATTTAATAGAAAGATATAACTAAAGGTATATATGAAACTTTTAAACGGTAAAACGGTAATCATTACTGGAGCAAGTAGAGGTATAGGAAATGAAATTGCAAGAACATTTGCTAAAAACGGAGCAAATGTTGCGTTTACATACAGTTCATCAGAAGCCCCAGCTTTAGAACTTGAGCAGGAGTTAAATGGTTTAAGTGTAAAAGCTAAGGCATATAAATCTAATGCTGCAAATTTTCAAGAATCACAAGATTTAATAGCAGAAATCACCAAGGAATTCGATAGTATAGATGTATTAATTAATAATGCAGGAATTACTAAGGATAACTTGTTAATGCGAATTTCTGAAGATGATTTTGATAAAGTAATTGAAGTAAACTTAAAGTCTGTTTTTAACATGACTAAAGCAGTTCAACGTACAATGCTTAAACAACGTAAAGGTTCTATAATTAATATGAGTTCTGTTGTTGGTGTAAAAGGTAATGCAGGTCAAACAAATTATGCAGCTTCAAAAGCAGGTATTATTGGATTTACGAAATCTGTAGCTTTAGAATTAGGATCAAGAAATATTCGTTGTAATGCAATAGCTCCTGGTTTTATAGAAACTGAAATGACAGGAAAATTAGATGCTGATACAGTTCAAAGCTGGAGAGATGCTATTCCATTAAAAAGAGGAGGTACTCCAGAAGATGTAGCAAATGTTTGTGTGTTTTTAGCAAGTGACATGAGTGCTTATGTAACTGGACAGGTATTAAACGTTGATGGTGGAATGTTGACTTAATATCACTATTAGGTTTTATTTATAAGCGAGATTGTCTCGAACAAAATAATTATTGTTAATTCATACCCTATACTTTGTGTATAAGGCTTGTTGATTAGATGTCAGAAACCGATATTATATATATAATACTGATTGCAATTTTCGCTTTGGGAATTGCAGTTTTTCAATATTTTTATAAAGCAAAAAGAACCGATAATAAACGGTTTCTTTTTGCTTTTTTGCGTTTTTGTAGTTTATTCTTATTAGGAGTATTGCTATTAAATCCAACATTTAAGCTAACTACAATAACTAATATTAAGCCAAATTTAGTAGTTGCAATTGACAATTCTAACTCTATAAACCTTTTAAAACAAGGTCAGAAAGTAAAAGTGTTTTTGAAAGAATTAAAAGAAGCACAACTTTCTGAGAAGTTTCAAATAGAGTATTATTCTTTTGGAGAAAAAGTGCAACAACTTTCTGATTCAATTCAGTTTACTGAGCAACAGACAAATATAGCAACTGTTTTTTCTTCGTTAGAAGAAATATATTCTGAAGTTCAAGCCCCAACAATTCTATTGACTGATGGTAACCAAACTTATGGGAAAGATTATGTAACATCATCATTAACCTATAGACAACCAATTTATCCTGTTGTTTTAGGAGATTCAGTTTTGAAAACAGATTTAAAAATTGCTCATATTCAACATAATAAATATGCTTTTTTAAAAAATGAATTTCCAGTAGAAATTACGGTAAACTATTTGGGGAAAGCTGTTATTAGTAAAAAACTTACCGTGTATTCAGGAAATACAAAGGTATACGTAAAAGCACTTGATTTTTCAAAAGGGAACAATACTCAAGTAGTGTCTTTTACACTTCCTGCAACTCATATAGGAAAACATAAATATAGAGCTATTATTGAAACCATTTCTAAAGAAGAAAACATTTTGAATAATACTCGAAACTTTTCCGTAGATATTATTGATGAACGAACAAATGTATTGTTGATTTCAGATGTTTTACATCCTGATTTAGGAGCTCTTAAAAAGGCTATAGAAACTAATCAGCAGCGTAAAGTAGTAATTATAAAACCTGGTGATGTAATCGATTATAATAACTATCAATTATTAATATTATATCAACCAACCGAAAAATTTAAAAAAGTATACAATCAAATAAAAGTTTTTCAAAAAAACTATCTTACCATAACAGGATTACAAACTGATTGGGATTTTTTAAATAGTGTTAGTAACAACTATAAAAACAAAGTTATTAATCAGTCACAAGAGTATTTAGCACGCTATAACCCTAATTTTAATTTGTTTCAAAACGAAGAACTAAGTATATCATCATTCCCGCCATTATTCGGGTTTTACGGTGATATTCAGTTGAAAACTAAAGGGTCTGTTATTTTGTATCAAACCATAAATACTGTTTCAACGGAAGCACCTTTATTTGCCTTTTTTGAAACAAATAACAGGAGGGAAGGAGTGTTCTTTGGTGAAGGAATATGGAAATGGCGTTCTCAAAGCTATATGAATACTCAAGATTTTGAAATGTTTGATGCTTTTATAGGTAAATCAGTACAATATTTAGCATCCAATATTAAAAAAGAACGTTTAGTTACAGATGTTCCAGAGGAATTTTTACTAGGAGAGGTTAAAATTAAAGCTCAATATTTTGATGAAAATTATGTGTTTGATGCTAATGAAACAATCACATGTAAATTAATAAATGAAACGTCAAGAAAAGAATATAATTTTGAGTTCTTGTATAAAAAAAACGAATATGAGTTGGAGTTATCTCACTTGCCATATGGTGATTATCAGTATATTATAGATGCAAAAAATAAAAGACTGGTTAAAAAAGGAGCTTTTGAAATTTTAGATTTTAATATTGAAGCACAATTTATCAATCCTGATGTAACAAAACTACATCAATTGGCTACTAATAGTGGTACAGAATTAAAATACATATCAAATTACAAAAAAATATTTTCAGAGTTAAAGAATAATGAGAAATATAAAACTACTCAACGAGCAACAGTTAATCAATTGCCAATAATTAATTGGAAATACTTACTAGGCATTTTGTTGCTATTGCTTACTTTTGAATGGTTTTTAAGAAAATATAACGGACTAATATAAATTTAAAATAAATAAAAAAATGGAAAAATTACCAAAATTAGGATTACCAATAATCTTTTTAGTAGTCATCTCAATATTCTTGTTATTAAAAACTGCAGTTACAATTGACGCGGGAGAGTCAGGTGTTTTATGGAAACGATTTGAAGGAGGTGTTGTTACTGATCAGCCTGCCTTAGGGGAAGGGTTTCATGTTATAGCGCCATGGAATAATGTATTTATTTATAATGTTCGTCAACAAAATAAATTTATCCAAGATATGGAAGTGTTATCTTCTAATGGATTAGAAATAAAACTGGATGTTTCTATTTTATATCTTCCTAAAATATCAGAATTAGGGATGATGCATCAAACAAAAGGTAAAAATTACTTGGATGTTGTTATCATACCTGAAGTGCGATCTGCAGCACGTAGTGTGGTAGGACGTTATACTCCTGAGCAATTATATTCTAGTAAGCGTGATGTGATTCAAAAAGAAATATTTGAAGAGGTGTATAAAAAAGCGGGTGCTCAGCATGTACAAATTAATGATATTTTAGTTCGTGATGTTACCTTACCGCCTACAATTAAGCAGGCTATTGAACGTAAATTAAAACAAGAGCAAGAATCTTTAGAATATGAGTTCAGATTAGTTACTGCTCAAAAAGAAGCTGAAAAGCAAATTATAGAAGCTAAAGGTAAGGCTGATGCGAATAGAATTTTAAGTGCGTCTTTGACGGATAAAATTTTACAGGATAAAGGAATTGAAGCTACATTAAAGTTAGCTGAATCACCAAATAGTAAAGTAGTGTTAATTGGGGGAAGTGATGGTATGCCAATTATATTAGGAGATCAATAAGATTTTATAATCCTAACTACAAACGAAAAAAACAGGCTTTCTTAAATGGAGGCCTGTTTTTTTTTGTAGTGATTAATAATTCCCTAGTATAACATTATAATTAATGTTATTTTTTTCATCTGAAAACAACTTTTTTGTTACAAATAGCTGATATCGTTTTTTTTATAGTAAAATATTGCTATTTTTGACGCAAGTTAGTTTAACTCAGAGCTTTTAAGTTAGATTGTTTCCCCAAAACAATTTAATGCTCTGAGTTTTTTGTTTTATAGTAAATTCAAATTACACTTTTATATCGTTAATTATTCCCGATATTTACACTTTTAAAAATTATTATAATATGTCAGACGATAAGAAGATTATATTTTCCATGGACAAGGTTTCTAAAACCTATCAAAGTACTGGAAAACAAGTGTTAAAAGATATTTATTTGAGTTTCTTTTATGGAGCTAAAATTGGTGTTTTAGGATTAAATGGTTCTGGTAAATCTACCTTACTTAAAATTATTGCTGGTTTAGAAAAGAACTATCAAGGTGACGTAACGTTTTCTAAAGATCATACAGTTGGGTATTTAGAACAAGAACCGCAATTGGATGAAACTAAAACTGTTATGGATATTGTAAAAGAAGGAGCTGCGGAAACGGTGGCTATTCTTGATGAATACAATAAAATTAACGACATGTTTGGTTTGGAAGAGGTGTATTCTGATGCTGACAAAATGGATAAGTTAATGGCGCAACAAGCGGTTTTACAAGATAAAATAGATGCTTGTAATGCTTGGGAGCTAGAAACAAAATTAGAAATAGCAATGGATGCTTTACGTACTCCAGCAGGAGATACGCCAATTTCAGTATTATCTGGAGGAGAACGTCGTAGAGTTGCTTTATGTAGGTTGTTGTTACAAGAGCCAGATGTTTTGTTATTAGATGAACCTACCAATCACTTGGATGCAGAATCAGTACATTGGTTAGAACATCATTTAGCACAATATAAAGGAACAGTAATAGCGGTAACGCACGATAGATATTTCTTAGATAACGTTGCAGGTTGGATTTTAGAACTAGACAGAGGAGAAGGAATTCCTTGGAAAGGAAACTATTCTACTTGGTTAGATCAAAAATCTAAACGATTGGCACAAGAAAGTAAAACAGAATCTAAACGTCAAAAAACGCTGGAGAGAGAATTAGATTGGGTACGTCAAGGTGCAAAAGGTCGACAAACAAAGCAAAAAGCGCGTTTGAAGAACTATGACAAATTGATGAGCCAAGATCAAAAGAAAATGGATGAGAAATTAGAAATTTTCATCCCTAATGGTGATCGTTTAGGTACTAAAGTAATAGAAGCTAAAGGAGTATCAAAAGCTTTTGGAGACAAGTTACTATATGATAATTTAGAGTTTAGTTTACCTCAGGCAGGAATTGTAGGTATTATTGGGCCAAACGGAGCTGGTAAAACGACTATTTTCAGAATGATTATGGGTGAAGAAACTCCGGATTCAGGAAGTTTTGAAGTAGGTGAGACTGTTAAAATTGCTTATGTTGATCAATCACATAAGGATATTGATAGAAGTAAATCTATTTGGGAGAATTTCTCTGACGGTCAAGATTTAATCATGATGGGGGGTAAGCAAGTGAATTCTAGAGCTTATTTAAGTCGATTTAATTTTGCTGGAAGCGAGCAAAATAAAAAGGTTGACACCCTATCAGGAGGAGAGCGTAACCGTTTACATTTGGCAATGACCTTAAAAGAAGAAGGGAATGTATTGTTATTAGATGAGCCTACCAATGATTTAGATGTAAATACATTAAGAGCATTAGAGGAAGGGTTAGAGAACTTTGCAGGATGTGCGGTAATTATTTCTCACGATAGATGGTTTTTAGATAGAGTATGTACACATATCTTAGCTTTTGAAGGAGATTCAGAAGTGTATTTCTTTGAAGGATCATTCTCAGAATATGAAGAAAATAAAAAGAAACGTCTTGGTGGTGATTTAATGCCTAAGCGTCTAAAATATAAGAAGTTAGTAAGATAGTGTTTAACTATATTAGCACAAAAAAAGCTCTTCTAACAGAAGAGCTTTTTTTGTGCTAACTATTGGGTTGATATTACTTTTCGGATTCTACTTAATTGTATAGGGGTAATACCCAAAAAGGAAGCAATTTGATATTGGGGAATCAAGTTTTCAATACCTTTAAAGCGTACTAATAGTTTTTGGTAGCGTTCTTTAGCGTTTTTTGTACCTAGATTATTGATGGTTTTTTCCATTTTCATGTAAACATTTGCGAGTACCTTAAGTTCAAAACGCATTAATTTTGGGTGTTTTTCATAAATCTTTTGAACCTCCATGTGTTCTGATCTGACTAATTCACAGTCAGTTAGTGACTCATATATAAAAGATGATTTCTCGCCTTTAATCATACTAGATAATGGTCCAAAAAATTCATTTTCCGAATATAATGCTCTTGTGAAAACTTTGCCGTTATCACTAATAGTGGAAGTTCTTACTACTCCGGACTTTATAAAATAAAGATACTTTGCTTTGTCACCGATATTACAAATAACGGTATTCGCTTTATAACTTGTTGGTGCAAGGTGTGGTTTAAAATGTTCAAATTCTTCCTCGGATATTGAGGCTATTTTATTTGCAAACTGATAGAATGTGTTCATGTAATGTGTGTATGGTTTAACTCGGGGTACCCAAAATTAATATTTTAAATATACATACACTAATAGGGGTCTTTGTTTTTATGAAACTTTATAATAGTTTTAACATACAGTCAGATTAAATGTTTGTTATTACAGATATGGTGCAATGTTTTAAAAAAAATAAAAAAATTAATACAATATAGGTTTTTGAAAACATGAAAATCAGTTGTTTTCTTTTTTTAAAGTATTGCGAATTCTACTTAATTGTATAGGTGTAATACCTAAATAGGATGCAATATGAAATAAAGGAATTTTATTGATGATATCCGGGTACCTTGTTAGGAAGTTTAAATACCTTTCTTTTGATTCTAATAATACCTTTTCCACTTCGCTTTCTTCCATAATTACAAAAAAATGATGTAGCATATCCGTGTATAAATTGCTTAATTCAATATCACTTTTTAATATGGTTCTCAATTTGCTATAAGGTATCTCATATAAGCTTACATCTGTCAAGCATTCTATGGTAAAGTTAGATGGTGTTTTTGTAGAAATGGCAGTTAAAGACACTACAATATGATCGTCACAGAATAAAAATTTATTGTATTCCTTTCCGGTGTTATCTATAACATATTTTCTGACCACTCCTGTTTTTATAAAAAATAAATTTTCAGGGTGTTGTCCTATGTCACAAATAATTTCGTTCTTTTTATAGTTTTTCTTTACAGCAATTTCAGTTATTCTGTTCCAGTTTTTTGGAGGATGTTTTAATTCATTAAATAACTGAAAAACGGTTTTATGTGTCATTTTGAAATAAGTATAAGTGAAGTTTAAGTATTTTAATTAACAACTGATTGGTTGAAATTTAATGAAAATTATTAACTTTTACTATTAATGACTTGCTTTTTGATACAGTGTATCACAATTTTCTCATCTTTCATATTGGTAGTGAAAAATAAATATTCGTTTCCACCATCTTTCAATTGTAATTCTTTTCTGATATCAGCAACTGTTTTAGGGAAGTTACGAGTGGTAATATTAAATTGTTGCTTTTTAAAGCGTTTTTTAAGTTCTTTTTTATTAAAAGCTATTACTTCTGTAATTTCAAAAGTTCTTCCAGGAAACTCAATTAAATCATTGTTAGTGTATAGATGTGAATGTTTGTGTAGTTTTTGCAACTTGAAATTTATCGCTACCTCATTAAAAGCTCCAGATTTTAATATTGCAGCATTTGGCTCGTATAAGAAACTATTTGGTATGGAATAGGGGGCAATTTCTTTCTGGTTTAAACAAAAACTAAATTTATCTGTTTGTGTACTTTTTATATTAGCTGTAATAATAGTAATCTCGTTTGTATGATTTTTTTCGATAACAAATAAGAGTTCTTTAACTTCATTTTTTAATGCTACTATGTGTATTTCTTTTACAAACTTCAATTCTTTTAATCCGTTAGAAATATCTAGTAGGGGGGATGTCTTGATGAGAATATGATTTGCTTTTTGTAAAAGTAAATCGATATGTTCAGAAACATTAGGGAGGCAATCATTTAATAAAAACACTTTTCCTTTTACATCACTCCTTCTTGAAGGGTCAATATAAATCCAGTCAAAAGTTTGTGAAGTATTTTTTAGGTATTCAATTCCGTTTGTTGCAACCGTGATAATATTATCACATTTCAGTTGCTTGTAATTGTGATGAACAATGTCGGAAAGGTTCTTATTAATTTCACAATGGGTAATTATATTTGCCTTTTTTGCAAAGTAAAAACAGTCCACTCCAAAACCTCCGGTAAGATCAATAAGTGATTTTCCGTTAACTAAATCTGCTTTATATTTAGCGGTTTTTTCTGATGAGGTCTGTTCAATGTTTAGCTTGTTTGGGTAGTATATATTACTGGCTTCAAACCATGTTTTAAGCTTGGTTTTACATCGTTTTTTAGCTTCAATCTGTTCTACTAAATCTTGTTGCTTGATATCGTCAGAAAGTGGTTTTTTTAGCAGTAGTGACGAAATGTCAGTATCAATATTACTCTCTATAAAAAGCTGAATATCAGTATTTAAAAGATGTTTATTCAAAGTGTTAGTTTATGTTTTGTTTTAAACGAATTAATCTACGGTATTAAAGATCTTTGGTGATTTTTTTCACAATTTTATTATCAGATAAAAACTCTTTAGAAATCACTTTTATAACTGTGTATGATGGTACGGCTATAATCATTCCAATTACCCCAAAAAGTAGTCCGCCTATAATGATGATTAAGAAAATTTCTAAAG
>Ga0209292_1004851_pt1 | contig 13989 bp, 7 predicted proteins | sample GOMGulsemesocosm_2_FD_184634 | JGI IMG/M metagenome (GOLD analysis project Ga0209292, IMG submission 184634) | Methane-oxidizing microbial communities from mesocosms in the Gulf of Mexico - GOM9C Gulf of Mexico (SPAdes) (version 2) | ecosystem: Environmental > Aquatic > Marine > Cold seeps... | reverse complement strand
GCTGGCCCACCGCGGTGTACTGTTTCTTGATGAATTACCCGAGTTCGATCGGCGGGTGCTTGAGGTGCTACGTGAGCCCTTGGAAGCGGGACAGATCAACATTTCACGCATCAATCAACAGGTGAGTTTTCCTGCTCGATTTCAGCTCATCGCCGCGATGAATCCTTGCCCCTGCGGTTATCTTGGCCACGGCAAAATCAATTGCCGGTGCAGCCCCGATCAGGTCAAACGCTATCGCCAGAAAATCTCCGGGCCATTACTTGATCGCATCGACATACAGGTTAACGTGCCAGCCAATACTCAGGAGGTCATTAACGCAAAAAGTCACTGCGGTGACAGCAGTACAATTATTAAACAGCGCGTCAGTGATGCTCAACAACGCCAACTCGAACGGCAGGGCTGCCTCAATGCTAACCTCAGCAGCAATCAGCTACTGGCCTATTGCGTGTTACAGGATGATAATCGCCAGCTTATGTCCCAAGCCGCTGATCGGCTGGCTTTGTCGGCGCGTGCCTATCATCGCACGCTGAAGGTAGCTCGAACCATTGCTGACTTGGTTCAAAGCCGGGAGATTGAAGCAGCGCACCTGCTGGAGGCACTCAACCTGAGGAAGATGGAAACGTAAAAATAAGCGCGAACGCTAAGTCAGAAAACCCTATGCCAGAGCAGATTCAGGCTCAGCGTCCGGGTTCTGTTGAGCGAGCTTTTCGCAGACATTTTCAAAGGATAGCGGCTTATGGTAGAAATATCCCTGCACCTGATCACATTCATGGTCACGTAATAGCACAAGCTGCTCAAAGTTTTCCACACCTTCAGCAATCACCCGCATATTCAAATTATGGGCAAGATTAATAATCGCTTTGACGATGACCGCATCACCTTCCTTGACGATGGAGTTTTTCACAAAGCTTTTGTCGATTTTCAAGGAGCTAATCGGCAAACCCTGAATATGAGCAAAAGAAGAGTAACCTGTGCCAAAATCATCCAGTGAAAAGTGCACGCCTAGCTTGCTGATCTCATCCATGCAACGGCGAGTCTCTTCTTCGTTGGCCATAACCGCAGTTTCGGTGAGTTCAAACTCCAGATAGCTGGCGTCCACCTGGGTCTTTTTAATGATACGGGCAACGGTTTCCTTTAGTTTTTTATCCTGGAATTGGCGGAACGACAGGTTCACAGCGATACCAACAAAGTGGCCCTGCTCCTGTAAATATTTTAGTGCCAAGCAAGCTTGATGGATCACCCAATAGCCCATAGTGACAACCAAACCGGTCTCTTCGGCCAGAGGAATGAAATCGTCCGGTGACAGTAAACCACGAGTAGGATGCTGCCAGCGAATCAAGCCTTCCATGCCAACAATTTCGCCGCTGACAATATCCACCCGCGGCTGAAACAACAGGCGGAATTCATTACGACGCAGGGCGCGACGGAACTCGGCTTCCATGATTAATTGATTAGAGGCCGTCGTACTCAGCTCTTCAGTATAAAAGCAGTAACTGCATCCTTGATCCCTTTTGGCGTGACCCATGGCTAAATTAGCGGCACGCAACAATGCCTCAGGATTTAATCCCGCCTTAGGATAAAAAGCCACACCGATACTACAGCCCAAATGAAGTTGCTCACCAGGAATAATGTAGGGTTTGTCCAAAGCTTCTGCAATTTGTTCCACCATGCGTAGAACATCAGCTTCGTCGCTCACGCCCTCTAAAATAACAGCAAACTCATCACCATTATTACGCGCCAAGGTGTCACTTTTACGAACACAGGTTTGCAGACGTTCCGCGGCAATACGAATCGCACTGTCGCCCGCTTCACGCCCGTAGGAATCATTAATCCGTTTAAATTTATCGAGATTAATCGTCAGCAACACAACTTTTTGGCGAGAACGCTCAGCACGCTGTATCGCATGTAATAGACGGTCATAAAAAAGAGTACGATTGACCAACCCTGTAAGGCTGTCGTAATGATCGCGGAAACCCAATTTACTATAGGCATCTTTGATGTTGAGTGCATAGCGCATTGAGCGTTCAAGCGCCAAAGTATCCAGCGTGCTTTTGACAAGGTAATCGGTCACACCCGTCTTAATTAACGAGGTGCCAAGCGTACTGTCCATTTCGGAACTGACAACAATGATTTGGGAGGATGGGCTAAGCGTTTTGGCTTGACCAAGGAAGTCATTATCGCTTTGATCGCTTAACCAGTATTCGGTAATAATGACATCGAAACAGGCGTCATTGGTCAACGCACGCAACGCTTTGGCGGTGGTTCTGCACCAGGTCAGCTCATAATCAAGGCCGTCAATCTGGCGCAACAAGCTATCCAAAAACAGCTCTTCAGTATGCTGTTCTTCAACTAAAAGGATTCGGACCTTTTCGTTTTGCAGTCTGTTTTCAAATAGAACCATGGCTGCCGCTGTTCCAATCGCCTCCACACTTATGCGTAGAGGCTGAGGTTGTGAATTGTGCGTCCTTGCTCACATAAGTTAACGATTGAGCAAAATTATTTGCTGTTATCAACCATATAGTTAACGGCTGCGGCGATATCATCGTCAGAACAACTTCCACAAGTACCACGTGGAGGCATACCACCAAAGCCGTTGATCGCGTTGCTGATTACAGCATCCAGTCCCTTTCCTGTACGAGCAGACCAAGCACCCGCATCACCAAGCTTAGGTGCACCCGCTGCGCCAGTACCGTGACAACCAAAACAGGTAGTCTTATAAATATCTTCGCCAGAACGTGGCCCCGCTGGCGCTGCTGGTGCAGGCGCGGCAATATCGCCACAATCTTCACCTGCAATACACACCTCACCAACCGGTTTAATACGCTCACGGATTTCATCATCAACTGAGCTAGCAGCCAACACAACGCTACTGAAGAACACGGCCGTGATAAATGAAGCAACAACGGCCAGGGTTTTAGTTAAAAAGTTATTATTGCTGGATGTCACTGCAAGCACCTCTGATTTAATGATTATGTTAAGCATATTTTGCCAAAAAATTTTACGCAGATTATACCGCCAATCGCATTTTAAAACAGGAAAATTTTTTGCCTCTTGAGGTGCACCTGCAATCCACAAACGTTCAGGGGAAAACCAAAATCAAACACATCGCCCATAGACGAAAACCACGGCGATGCGTATCATTGCAGCCAATTGACTCTATATGCGCCCGTAGCTCAGCTGGATAGAGTAGTGGCTTCCGAAGCCATTGGTCACAGGTTCGAATCCTGTCGGGCGCACCATATTAAAAACCGTGTATTCATCTTCTATCTCACCAAGATCTCACACTTCCGAAAACTAATACTAATGTACTAGTGCGGATGCCGTATTTACGAAATAAGATTTTCCTATAGACTTATTAATAAGAGATGTGGGGAACGGACTCCCGTACGCAAGGATGCGACTTCTCTTACTGAGTTCGGATCTCTTGGTCTCAGACCAAGAGGCTGGCTCACCCCCCCTAGACTGAAAACAACTCTCCCCCTTTGTTCCGCCGCCACACCTTGTGACATGCCTATTAAAGAAAGCCTTCTAGCAATATACCCAACCAGACACTAATACGAATGTATTAGTGCTAATGCCGTATTTACGAAAACTAGAACTTCTATAGACTTGTCGATCAAGGGATTGGGGTATGGACGCCCGCCCGCAAGGATGCGAACTTCTCTTACTGAGCGCCGCTCTCTTGGCAGGTTAGCTTAGCCTAACGGCGAGGAGAGCGCCTCAAACTTTCTTCCAGCGCAGCAAATATTTTCGCACTCTTTTCCAGATCCTCATCAACACAAGCCTGCTCCAAATTACGCACCATTACGACAACGTCATCGGCATCTCCCAGTCCATACAGCACACTACGTAACTGATGCGCTTGGTCTCGCACGGCTTTGAAATCTCGATTCTTCTGCGCCGCATCCAACAACTCCAGCTGACGCATGGCTTCTTCATCCAAAAGTTCTATCGGCAGTGTGCTCAAAAACGATTGTTTTTGAGACTTACCTGCCAGCTTACTCTGCGCGACGCTTCCCGGTAGTAACTCGACAATAGTATCAATTAACAACACTTCATCCAGCGGCTTGAAAAGAGCCCGATCAAAGCCTTCTTCTAACAACCGGTGATCATCACCCTCAAACACTTCCGCGGTCAGCGCTATTACCGGCAATTTTGCGATAGCCGCCTCACTTCGTCTTAATTCTTGTACCGCCTGACGACCATCAAGACGCGGCATATTTAAATCCATTAACACCAGATCAACAGGACGCGCATTTATTTCACGCAGCACCTCTACTCCATCTCTGGCACCAATGACTTCCCCACCCTCAGCTTCAACTACGGCACAAATCAAATTCCGATTAAAATCATTATCCTCAGCCACCAGAATTCTAGCGCCTTCTAAACGATCACTTTTTGTGACCTCCGGCAAATCAAAAACTGTTTCAACTCTCCGTCCTTCCTTGAAGCTCTGCGCCATACGTAGCACATTTTGTAATTTTGCACGTCGAATGGGTTTGCTTCTTACAAAAAGAGGCCCAAATCTGGCGCACTCATCCTCTAATGCGTTAATACCCATCATATCCGTGCTCGCCAGCAGAACAATCACCCCAGCAAAGCGCTCTCGCACCTTGCTTAATACCTCATCGCGCCTCATTGCCCTCAGCTCGCCGCCACCTAACCCTAAAACCAGCACATCCTGAAGAGAAGTCGATTGCTCAAGGCTAACCAATAGTTTTTGTAAACTTTCATTAATGGAAACATGACTTGAAATGGAGATACCAAGACTGCGCAAAAAGCGACGCATGGCGGGATTTTGTTCATAAATATACAGCTGGCTTTCCCGGTTAACCTCAATAACGTCTTCATAATCACCAACAAAAATGCTGTCATCCGCCACATCACAACGAATACTAAAGGCAACGTCGGTACCCTGGCCTGGCTGACTGGAGATATGGATACCGCCGCCCATCAATCGCGTTAATTCTCTGGCAATGGCCAGTCCCAGACCAGTACCACCAAAACGCCGTGTAATCGTCTGATTCGCCTGACTGAAGGCATCAAACAACTGTGATTGGTGCGATTCACTGATACCAATGCCCGAGTCTTTTACGGAAAAAAACAGTTCCGCGCCATGGTCATCGAGCGACTCAAGCGACGCGCTAACAACCACCTGCCCGCTATCCGTAAACTTTAAAGCATTACTAATCAGGTTCGTTAGCACCTGCCTCAACCGAAGAGCATCACCAATAATATAAGGCGGCACGTCAGGCTCAATAAAAAGCACCAGTTCCAGTTGTTTTTGATGGGCAGTCAATGCGTGCATCGTCAGCACATCCTCAAGCGCATCTTCCAGACAAAAGGGTAATGCTTCGACGGTTACAACACCCGATTCCAGACGGGTAAAGTCGAGAATATCGTCAATCGTGGACAACAAAATTTTCGAGGCCCCGGTAATACTCTTCAGGTATTCTTCCTGGCTATCGGTAGGGGACATTGACTGCAATAACTTTGCGTAACCAGAAACGGCCGTTAAAGGCGTCCGCAGCTCATGACTCATTCGCGCCAAAAAATCACCTTTAGCGGCACTCGCACTCTCCAGCTCTTCGCGCGCGCGCTCCAATTGTTCATTTCGTCGCTCCAGCGCACTCAAGGCTCCAGTCAGTCGCCCTGTCGACTCGGCAACACGTGCATTCAGATCCTCACTCGCCGCTTCAACTGAACTTGCCAAACTGTTTATACCTTGAGCTAATTCTCCCAACTCCCCTTTTGCGTCAACCTCTGAGCGCTCCGCTAACTGGCCTTCGCCCAGCGCCCGAACGGTTCGCGTAAGCGAACTGATTGGCCGAGAGATGCCGCGCGCAACGAAGCCGGCCAGCAGAAATAAAACCAGAAAACCAAATACGCCCATCACAATACTGGTGACCAGAATCGTTTGTTGCTCTGCTCGCATCCTGCTTTCATCCATGATCAGCTGGACCCAGCCCAACACAGGACGTGATTCTGTTGAGTCATCCAGCATGACATCAAACTCATCCACATCCAGCGAGTTGTAGTACACAGGGATTTGAAAAGTCCACAATAGATCGTCGCGTTGTACGACGTATTCGCTCCTGGTCCTCAGCAACTTAACCTGCTCAGGTTCGTCGCTAACAGCTAGGAGCAGCGCCTCCTGTGAATCAAAAAAACGTACCGCACGTACATCTTCCTGCTCCAGCATGGCGTTTGCCAACCGTTTAAGTGTCACAAAGTCGCCAGCAAACAAACCAAACTCGGCCGCACCTGAGAGATAACGCGTCATACTGCTACCCCGGTCACTCAACATTTCTTCACGATCGGTTTGTCGAGTAATGACCATGTAAGAGGTCAGTAGCGCCGTAATCACGAACAGGGGCAATACAGTCAGCAACAATAATCGCTGACCAACACTTAGCCCCTTCAATGCTATCTTTTGCTGTTTGTTTTCTGCCACGTTAAACAACTCTACTCAAGATCAAATTTCAATCGCACAAAGAAACGGCGCTCAAAACGATTGCTGTCATCGTAATCGACATAATCATCACCCACGTTGTGTATCAGGAACTCTAACTGCCCTCGCCAGCTGCCCATCCGCAACTTTTTTGCCGCCCGTAAATCCAGCCGCGTTATTTCATCCACGGCATCGCCTCTGGGCCACTTCATGGCCGAGGTATGATAAAGCACACCACTCAACTCCCATTCGGGCACCGGCCGATAAGCAGCCAATAAACTGGTGTTGTGTTGCGGCAGCTGGTCACTGATATCGTCCGGAGCAAAACCGTCTACATCCGTATAGGCGTACTGCCAACTGAAGATCCATTGCTCGTCCGGCTGATAACGCAGCTGGGTCTCAAAGCCGCTGTTATCCCAACCCAAACCATTTTTTCGTACTAATACATAACCATTACTGTCGCTGGCAGCCTGCAAGGAAAAATAGCGCACATCGCTCACCTGCTCATTAAACAGCTTAATATCTACACTTAAGTCACCCTTTAAAAAATACCCTAAATAACCCAGCTCAAACGCTTCAATTCGTTCTACCTTAGCCTGACCGTCATTGCTAATCACCTGATCAATCACCGTGCCATCGGCAAAAGTGACTGACTGATTCTGATATACGCTGAGAATCGACGGTGTACGCTTGCCTGATGTTGCGCTGGCACGCAGCATATGAGCGGGCAAAAACTGATAATTAAGCCCCAGTCGCGGTGACGCAAAATCTTTCACCAAATTGTTATGCTCAGCCATTACGCCAAAGTTAGCATTCCATTGCGAGAGGAAACGCCAGTCAAGATTGCCAAACACACGATATAGATGCTCATCAACAACCTCACGGTGGCCCAGCAAAAATTGGCTTTTCAGTCGATCAAGCCGTACACCTGCACCCCAGATAAGATTCATATCCGACGCCACGGCCAACGTCTGCTCCACTTCCAGGTCATAACGCTCCGAAAAACCGCCACGTATATCACTAAAAATCACTTCGTCTGCCTGCGATGGAAAACCCGCGGCTGCAGGCGTCATTCCAAAGGCATCTGAAAAAACCCCCAGCACCGTATCATCATCAATCTGCCCATAGTTATGATGGAAATTCAGTGTCACATCACCGTTATCAAGCAAATGCTTCCAGCTCACCTGCTGATAATTGCTATTAATTTCACGGTTGTGGTAACCCCGCACATCGCTTCGATGGCGCTCAATGTGACTTTGGCTGAGTCCTAAAAATACGTCGATCTCATCGCTAAGCGTGGGGGTATACAAACCACTTAATCGCAAATGCCGCGAGGACAAGCCATCACGTCCCGGCCCTTGATCAGGAAAGCCTTCATTACTGCGTGATAGCAGCGTCAGCGCATAGCTAAAGTCTTCCACTGCATCGGAATAACTGGCACTCACATCTCGCGTAGCAAGACTGCCGAGCACAGTCCGAACCGATGTCTTTGGCGCCGTTACCGGATCAACGGTGACAATATTAATCGCACCCAAAAAGGCATTCGACCCATAGGCCTGCGTATTCGAGCCTCTCACCACCTCAATATATTCAATGTCTTCAATATCAACGCCCAAGGTGGTCCATTCCATGGTCGCTAATGCCGGCTGATAAGCGGTACGACCATTCACCATGATTTCTAAATGGCCTGGAAATTCCGGACTAATGCCCCGCGCACTCACGCCAAACTGATTACCAAAAATGGAGTAACTTAAAAATCCTGGCACCAGACGAAACAGGTGCGGTATTTCCGTTGCCCCCGAGGCGGCTATCATTTCTCGATCAATAATCGTGATTGATGCGGGCACTTCGGTTAGGCGCTGCTCCAAGCGCGTTCCGGCATGAACCAAAGGAATGTCGTCCAGCAAATCTGTTTCAATTACATAATCAGCAGCCCATGTTTGCTGCCCTAGCAGCATCAGTAATAAAAACGTTCCACAAAGTTTGCTGATTACAGTCATCCATCCATTCTTCTTTATCATCCAGAGAATATTCCTTTGCCTGTCATCCATGAAGCTCAATGGCTGCAGGCTTCCTTTATTTTCCAAAACGCTACCCGGTATCAGTCAAGATCAAACTTCAATCGCACAAAAAAACGCCGTTCAAAAATATTATCTTTATCGTAATCAATATAAGCGTCATCAACGTTGTGAATCAGAAACTCTACCTGCCCCTGCCAATCACCAAGTGTGAGGGACTTTGCCAGCCTCAGGTCAAGCCGTGTTATGTCATCCACGTCATCGCCACTGGTCCATTTCATTTCCGAGGTATGGTAAAGCACACCGCTGAGCTCCCAGCCAGGCAATGGCCGATAGGCTGCCAGCAGGCTGACATTATGCGTTGGCAGCTGATTGCCAATATCTTTGGGCGAAGTTTCATCGGGTAAGAAGCCATCAATATCCATATAGGCATACTGCAAACTCGCCAACCATTGCGAGTCAGGCTGATAGCGTAATTGCATTTCCAGGCCTTGAGTATCCCAGTTAAGGCCATTGCGCCACACTCGCCTAAAACCGTCCAAGTCAGCTACCTCCTGCTTGGCATCATAGCGCGCATCGCGAAGCTGCTCTTTGAACAGCTTCATATCCACTGACAAATCGCCCTGGAGAAAAGATCCCAGATAACCCAACTCCAGCACATTCACCTTTTCCTCTGACGCCTCACCCGTATTGCCAATTATTTGATCAATGGGCGTACCATCGGCAAAGGTAACGGCGGTCTCCTGGTGCACACTTAACAGGGATGGCGTACGTTTGCCCGCTGTCGCACTGGCTCTTAACATGTGTCCCTGGCGAAGCTGATAATTGATACCTAGCCGTGGTGAGGCAAAACTGTTTATCAGGCTATTTTTTTCCAACATCAGACCGAAATTGACGTTCCAGCGCGGCAAAAATTGCCAATCACTATTGGCAAACAGCTGATACTGCTCAACATCAACGATGTCATCATGCCCCAACAAAAAACGGCTACCAAGTCGATCAACCCGTAAGGCTGAACCCCACACCATTTTCAATTGCGAATTCACATCAAAGGTGTGCTGTACTTCCAGATGATAACGCTCAGACAAGCCATCCTGAATATCGCCCCGTAACACTTCATCCATCTGGCCAACAAAACCTGCGTCGGCCGGAGAGACACCAACAACATCGGAAAATTTCCCGTATGTTGTATCGTCTTCAATGCTCAAGTAGTTGTGGTAAAAACTGCTAGTCACATCGCCGTTATCAAGCAGATGTTTCCAGCGGATATGTTGGTAATGATTATTAAATTGCCGGTTGTGGTAGCCACGCGCATCGCTTTCAGGCAATTTAAGATGGTCTCGCCCTACCCCTAATGTGACATCAATTTCATCATCCAAACTGGGTGTATATAAGCCCTGTATCCGTAACTGTGTGGTGTGCAAGTCGTCCACTCGACTTTGAGTAGGGAAAGGACTGCGCGGCGACTCGCTCAACCCCTTAAAACCACTATTACTATTGGATAACACCGATACGGCATAACTAAAGTCACCCACACTGCCCACTGAGCGGCCGCTGAAGTCCTTGGTATCGATACTGCCGCCCGTCGCGCGAACAGAGGTTTGGGGGCCCGTGAGGGGATCAAGTGTGACAATATTAATGGAGCCCTGAAAAGCGTTAGAGCCGTAGGCCGGTGTATTTGATCCGCGAATCACCTCGATATAATCAATGTCTTCCAGAGCAATACCCAGCGACGTCCAGACTACGGTTGATAATGCTGGCTGGTAAACGGAGCGACCATTAACCATCACCTCCAGATGACCGGGGAAATCAGGACTCAATGCTCGAGATGAGACACCTAACTGGTTGGCCTTGGAGGAAAAGCTCAGAAAACCCGGCACCAGTCGCAGCAACTGAGGGATATGCGTAGCACCCGATGCCGCAATCATCTGCTGGTTAAGCACCGTCACCGAGGCCGGCACTTGCATAACAGGTTGGTGTAGACGGGTACCTGTTTTAACAATATCCACATCAGCAAACAGATCAACCTCGGTTACCGGTTCCTGCGCCGAGCACACCGATATATAACCGAGCCCACATAACATTTTTAACAGTCGGCGATGATTCACTGCTCAACGACCTCCATCAACAGGCCTGAATCATCCGTTATTGTGACCCCGTATTTGATGCGCATTCGCTCCTTCAATTGCGCGGGAGTATCAATCTTGATACCCAGAGAATTCGCCACCTTTTCATTGATGGACAAAGAAAAATAGCGTGGATACTGCAAACGAACGATATCTGCCGAGCTGTTTTCTCCGCTTAATTTTTCAATCAACCGTTCGCCGGTATCACGCCCAACCTGTTGGGGCGTGCTGAATATCGAAACCAGCGCACCGGCATCCGTATACTTTTGTGAATAGCCTATCACCGGCACGCGGTGGCGGTAGCTAAGAAATAGCACCCATTTGGCAATTTTGCTGTTGAAGCGGGATTTATCCGGAATCACTAAAAACACATCGCTGTTTGAGAAAATGCGTTTCAGGCCCGTAATAGGATTACTTTCTTCAACCAGCGTCGCGGCTTTGAGCCGTAGGCCCTGCGCTTTTACCACCCGTGTAAATTCGTCCAGCCTATTGGGGGCCGAACCATTCACAACAGTACCCAAATTGCGTGCTTTGGGGTTAATCAATTTCGCCAATTGCACAATTCGTAAAGCCGGCTGATCCAGTACTACTGCGCCTTTCAAAGGCTCAGGAAAACCCTCATCGGTGGCAATTTCGCGCAATAGTCCACTCGCCGTTATAAAACTGGCAAAAACGCTATCTGATATTTTTTCTTGCAGGGCGTATCGGGTTGCTCGCGTACCAATCGTCACCAGCACAGTGTGTTTATCGGGCATCTGCTGTTCATTGTTCTGCAGATTATCCAGCATTAGCGTTTGTAGCGAATGGTTCTGATCTTTTTTAAGAAGCGTCTCACGAATACCGCCCGCCACTTCCTGGTAAGGCTCGGTATCGCTGGAAAGCAGTAACACAACATCAACCTTCGCCTGTACCAGCGGTGCGCAAAGCAGCAGCCAGCAGGCAACAAAGTTAACTATGGATTTAGCCAAGGTTCGCATCAATGAACAGTCTCTAAGCATCCTTTCAACGGGCCGGTTTTCATATTATTTACCGGTCGCTTGCAGAGATCTGAGGTGCCTCATCTTTTCGCCGATGACACCGGCCTGGGTACGATTACTCAAATTAAGCGCTCTGAGCACACCACTGACGTGGACTTTAATGGTGTTTTCGGAGAGGTTCAGACAACGTGCAATATCCTTATTACTCCGCCCCTCTCCCAACAGTAATAAAATTTCCTTTTGCCTTTCGGTCAAAACCTCAAAGGCATTTTGTAAATCAATCGGCAAATCCAATATATTGCTGTCTGCTTCATCTTCGACAGCAACACTCAGAAGGTTAGGGGGTAAGTAGGTATCGCCATGTAAAATTAGACGAACCGCATTGACCAGTGTCTCCTCGGAAACACTTTTAGGAATAAATCCGACAGCGCCAAGAGCAAGGGCTTTTTTGATGGTGGCTGGATCATCCAGACCGGAAATAACGGCGACTTTTACGTTTTTAAACTCGCTGCATAATTTTTTAAGAAATTCAAAACTGTCCATGCCCGGCATCTTTAAATCAACCAGTGCGAGGTCATAGTCCTGCTTTTCTTCGAGCAACTTAAACACTTCCTGCGAACCATGTGCCAACGAGAAAGTAGCATCTGTAAAGGCTTGCCCCAGTGCGCCCTTTAGTCCGGATATCACGACGTTATGATCGTCGGCAATTAGAAAGTCCATAATCCATGCCCAAATTGTTTTAAGTATTAAATCATCGCGTAGCCCTTCATTATCCCACAGAAAATCAGCCTTTTCGGTACCCTTTTTTAGTTCTTTGCTAAATATCAGGTGTTATATCATCTGATATTTAGCAATAACGCGTTGCCGCCCACTGCGGCAGTGTTCACTGTACAGGTCTGCTCCGTGGTAAAACGCAGTAAATAATTCGGCCCGCCTGCCTTGGGGCCGGTACCTGACAAACCTTGCCCGCCAAAGGGCTGTGCGCCCACAACGGCGCCAATGGTATCTCGGTTTATGTAAAGATTACCGGCGCGCACCTGTTGCTTAACATGTCCAATGCTCTGCTCGATACGGCTATGAAATCCAAAGGTTAATCCGTAACCACTGCCATTAATTTCAGCCAAAATCTCATCGAAACGCTCACGCTCATAACGAATCACATGCAATACCGGACCAAAGTGCTCTTCTTGTAATTGTCCGATATGTTCAATTCCAATCATTGCCGGAGCGATAAAAAAGCCATCCGAACAGTCCACTGGCATTTGGCATTGATGCAACAAAGCGCCCTGTTTTTGCCAGTGTTCAATGTGCTGATTTAGACCCTGCTGGGCTGCACGATTAATAACCGGCCCGATATCTGTCTTAATATCTAACGGGTCACCGATGATCAATTGATCCATTGCGCCTATTAATAATTCAACAACCTGATCAGCAATCTCTCTCTGCACATACAAGACGCGCAACGCGGAACACCGCTGTCCGGCACTGTTAAAGGCTGAAGCCATCACATCTTCGACTAATTGTTGAGGCTGTGCCGAGCTATCCGCAACCAAGGCATTCTGGCCGCCGGTCTCAGCAATCAGCGTTGCAATCGCACCATTCCGTTGCGCGAGTTGTTGATTGATATGCCTTGCGGCCTGACAAGACCCCGTAAAAGCGACCCCCGCCAAACGTTGATCCTGCAAAACCGTTGCGGACAACACTTTTGCATCACAGGGCAGATAATGCAGAACAGCTGTTGGCATGCCCGCTTGATACAATAACTCAACGACACGTCGAGCCGTCAAAGTTGCTAACGAAGATGGTTTAGCCAACACACAATTGCCCGTGACCAACGCCGCGGCAATTTGACCGGTAAAAATTGCCACCGGAAAATTCCACGGGCTGACACACAAAAACACCCCTCGCCCATGTAAAGCCAGCTCATTGCTCTCGCCCGTAAAACCCGGCATCAACTGCGGATCGGCCATCTGAGTAATGGCTAGCTGGGCGTAATAACGTAAAAAATCGACTGCTTCACGAATATCGTTATGGCTATCAAATAACGTTTTGCCGGTTTCCTTAACACACAGCCCGATCAATTCAGCACGATGCGCCTCCAGTAAATCAGCCGCCACGCATAATATGTTGGCACGCTCGGCCACTGAGGTGTTATTCCATGCTGACCACGTATCCACTGCCGTCGTTAATGCTTCATTGATAGTTTTACCATCAAGCTGCGATAATATTTTGCTGGAACCAATGACTTCCCCGGCCTTAGCTGGATTTATTATCGCCGTCGGCTCGGCATCAACATTTTTACCATTAATGATTGCCTGTGATTTTTGTTGTTGCTGAAGATAATCGGTTACCGCATTAATTAATGGATGCAGCTCTTGGCAATCCGCAAAATTTATTCCCATCGAATTTTCACGCTG
>Ga0209292_1004846_pt1 | contig 14005 bp, 20 predicted proteins | sample GOMGulsemesocosm_2_FD_184634 | JGI IMG/M metagenome (GOLD analysis project Ga0209292, IMG submission 184634) | Methane-oxidizing microbial communities from mesocosms in the Gulf of Mexico - GOM9C Gulf of Mexico (SPAdes) (version 2) | ecosystem: Environmental > Aquatic > Marine > Cold seeps... | reverse complement strand
TCATCGTAGTTTTTAATCGGTTCATGTTGTTCGAGATATGCTGGAGATGCGCAAATGATAAAATCCAAAGGACTTAATTTGCGTGCAACAAGTCGGCTATCAGAAACCGAGCCCGAACGAATAGAAATATCGATGCCCTGCTCAATAATATCCACATACTCATCTGAGAAGGTAATATTCAACTTAATATCGGGATAGCGGCGGGAAAACTCATCCAGCAAGGGCAGCACATACAAGCGACCGTAGGAAACAGGAAGATTCACCTTAAGAACGCCTTCCGGCTGGCTATTCACGGCCATTAACTGGTTTTCGCAGGCATTCAACTCGGCTAATAATTTTCTCACAGCATCGGCGTAAACCTTGCCGGCCTCAGTCACCTGTAATTTACGGGTAGATCGGAAAAACAGCTGGTACGTTAGTTGCTCTTCCAGCCGTGTAATCGCTTTACTCACCGTTGAAGGGTCTGTTCCTAACGCCGACGCAGCAGCACCAAAAGAACCATGATCCAGCGCTGCCAGAAACATTTTGAAGGCATTAAACTTATCCATTAGTGAATAATATTCACCATTGAAAATCTAAACAAGCTATTTATTCATCCAAATGCGCTTCCTATACTTGCCAAAATTTTTAATTAACAGGAAGAAACACATGAAAAATTCACTACGCATTTTAGGGTTAATCATTCTTGTTTTAGTGCCAGTTCAACAAAGCTATGCCGCAGACAAACGTATCGGGATTTTGGTCTACGACGGTGTGCTGACCTCCGACATAACAGCGCCTCTTGAGGTGTTTGGTGTCGCCAATAAGAAAAGCTGGTTTTCAAACTACGATGTCATCGTTATCAACGTCGAAAATACACCGACGATTACCACAGAAGAAGGTTTAAAGCTGGGAACAGACAGCTGGATAGGTGCACAACCTGAGGTTGATGTTTTAATTGTGCCCTCCAGCTACAACATGGAGCCTTTGATTCAAAACGAGCAGCTAATTAACTTTGTGCAAACCACCGCAAACAAAGCCGAATGGATAGCCAGCAATTGCTCGGGGTCATCGATTTTGGCCGAAGCCGGTTTATTAAATCAGCGTAAAGCAACAACATGGTTTGGCGGAGAATCCGGGCTGAAGAGCAACTACCCTGAGGTAAACGTTCAATTTGATCAAAACGTTGTGATAGACGGCAATGTAATCACATCCAATGGAAGCCTTGTCAGCTACCAAGCGGCATTAACGTTACTCGGTAAAATGACATCGGAACGCAAAGCTAATGAAGTCGCTGAGGCGCTCCAATACCAACGCTTTTCAGAGAAAAAATATACCTTTTAAGAAGAACTATAGAGATGACGCTGAGGTTAAACGAACCTTCCTTCGTCATCTCTATCAACTTCCATTAACACAGATCGTTTTAACTCCGATTAATCTCCACCGTTCTATACAAACCAAATGCCATTGCTTAACTGGCAATCAACAGAATCCAGCGCCATGTGTACAACCAGCCCAAGCCCCACATAACGTAGCTTTGGCACAAAACAAAAAACACCGTATACAAAGATCGGCACAAAGGTATGCAGTGGATGAAAGCCAATACTGCAGCGGCCTGCATCATAAATCGGTGTCTTTGGCACAAAACAAAAAACACCGTATACAAAGATCGGCACAAAGGTATGCAGTGGATGAAAGCCAATACTGCAGCGGCCTGCATCATAAATCGGAGTCGCTAATAGATGATCAAGGTCGACCAGCATGGTGGCTATCATAATCAGATAGGCGAGCTTCCAATCTCGGCGAAAGAAAAGCCCAGCGATGATGGCAGGGATAATAAAGTGCGAAAGTATATGGATACTGGATAGCCTCGTTTAGAGACCTTTGCATGAAGCAGGGGCAAAAGAACAATGAGATAAAATTTTCATGATTGAGGCGAATAACGCAGGCAAAAGCAGAGAGATTCTAACCATTTTTACTCGTCATTTGTTTTGTTCAACGGTCTCTTTTGGCTAGAGAAAGGCCGTTAGGTGCGATAAATCGTTTCAATCAGGTGATAACCAAACTTGGTCTTAATCGGCCCGTGCACCTTCAGCACCGGCTTTTTGAACACCACATTATCAAAGGCCTTGATCATCTGACCGGGGCCAAACTCACCCAAATCACCGCCCTTCTTGGCCGAATTACAAGTCGAATGCTTTTTCGCGAGCGTCGCGAAGTCTGCACCGCCATCTAATTTTTTCTTGATCGCTTCAGCTTCTTCTTTGGTTTTCACCAAAATATGTCGTGCGCATGCTCTGGCCATGAGTTACTCAGCTTCTTTGACTCGAACTTTACTTTTGTCGATTTTGGTACCGTTAAGGGCAGCAATTACCGCTTTAGCTTCATCATCGTAAAGCATTTCAATAAAAGCAAAGCCCTTGGATTCACCCGTGACTTTATCTAAAACCAGGGTGCAATATTCAACTCTACCGTAAGCTTCAAAAATAGCCTTTAGATCAGCTTCAGCTGTCGTACGAGCAAGATTGCGAACTAATAGTTTCATGGGGTATCCGTATTTTTAGAGCGTGGGTACAACGTGCATTGCCGCGAATTATCACAGAATATGTCAGGTAAACCAATGACGAGGCCAAAATGGAGCTCGGTGATTTCGACCAGAGGGAGAAATCTTGTCTCCTATATTCAAATAATACCCTTCAGATTTAATGTCTCAATCACCATCCTGCGTCGTAATGGCAAATCAGCCTGATCGTTCACGGTCATGTGATGCGCAAAAAACCACACCTCATCACCCGCTTCAACGTAGCCGACATACCAGCCATCTTTACCTTTCCAACCAGTTTTTGCCCGCAGCGTATAAGCCGGTGTTTCTTCAACAAGCATGATCTCTTTGAGGATTTGGATATTACGAGGCTGAACGGGTAACTGCTCAAAATAGACTTTGCGGAGAAAGTTAATTTGATCACGCGGAGAAACGCGTAAATCACCCTCTAACCAAAAGGTTGTGACATCCTTACCCGTTTTCTTGTTGGCATAATCAAAAGCATTAAGGTAATGCTGATAACGTGCGTCACCAAGCTGTTTCGCAAAGCGCTGATAACACCAAACACATGAACGAGCGAACGCGGTAGCCAACGTCTGGTCTGCATTCCAAGGCGCGTACTGCCGCTCCACACCATCCCACTTGATGATTTCAAACTGGTCTTTAATCACCCCTTCTTCCAGGGCAATTAATGTATTGGGAATTTTAAAGGTTGAGGCCGGAATATTCGCCAACGCTACCTTGGCTGAATTATTCGTATACTGCACATCGCCATTCAAAGACTCGATCAACAGAGTACCTTCAACGCTCTCTACAATATAAAGCTTTTCGATATCACTATCGTTAGCCAACAAAGAGGTCGGTAGCAATAAAAGGAAAACTAAACATAAAAATATGCGATTAATCATAGGAGGCTATTCACCGCCGCTTATGATGACAGCGCCTACTTTAGTACTGTTGTTAATATCCCGGCTTTGACGAATCAACTCATCACCAAAAACGGTTTGGGGGGATTTAGCGACGCGGTCATAAAGCACCACATTGACCGTCGCCGCTAGATTCAGACAACCGCTGGTGGGGATATACACAACATCATCAGCGTTATCAATAATATCCTGACTGATGGTGCCGTCTTCAGGGCCGAAGATGTAAAAGGCATTATCAGGGTGCTGAAAATCAGGCAGCGATACGGCGCCCTCAACTAACTCAACACAGACGATTTTGGCGTTATAGGGTACGTTGTCGAGCAGGCACGGCACGCCCGTTAACGAGATATCGAGGTTCTTTTTGCGAGTATCGGTATTAAAGCGCTCTGCCCGATCATAACGATCACCCGTGTAGAAGACTTCGCTGGCCTGGAAACACCCCGCCGCACGCATAACTGCCCCAACATTGGTCGGGCTTTTAGGTTTGATCAAGCCAATGCTTATATGGGAATCATTCATCAATTAGTGTCCTGAACTCTCTTCGAGACTTTTGCACGATTGTTCTTTTGCCTTCTAGCGGTGTTAAAAACGTACTCAATCGGTCATTTATAAACATAAACTCCCTCATTCCGTGCGTTTTTGCCTTGCTAGTAAACAAAATTTCGGCTCGTGCAACGGTCTCTTTATTGTTTATTTTCGAATTTTCACTTCGCCAAAACCCGATGGCAGTCTAGGCTAACCACAAGACTCAAACTAAAACTGTACGCTCAGCTGGCTGACTGACTGACTGAAGCAAAGGCTAAAAGTCATGGATTACAACAAACGAAAAGAAAATTCAGGCATGGTTTGCACCTGTAATAATTTATATCGTGATGAACTGATGGAATCAATTGAAGCCGGTTGCGATGAAGCAAAAGATGTTATGTTTGATCACGACACCCAGTTTCGATGCTGTGAATGCGAACCCATTATTGACGCCATGATAAAGAAGCACAACAAGTCCTTATGAGTCACCAAGATCCGCTATTGTTTTGCCCTGTAAATAATCGATAACTTCCAACAGCTTCTTGTTTAACGTTGAAACTGAATAATCGAAATTCTTGATAAACTCATCTTCCGATTGGTTGGCTTCATCAACCAGATTGGTAATCGATTTAATCGCAACAACCGGCACTTGATGCAACATGGCGACCCAGGCAACCGCCGCCGCTTCCATCTCCTTAGCCACCGCATCGTGTTCATCAATAACACGCTGATCTTTCGGGTTTTTCTCAAGAGAAGAGCCGGATGATATAACACCCGTTTTCAAGCCTAAATCCTTCGCTAATTGCTTAACATTTAGTGCCGGAAAACAACCAACAGCGGCATCACTAAAGCCTGGCAACGGCACAATTCGATCATGAAAAACAAAGTGCTCTAAATCCTTCGCTAATTGCTTAACATTTAGTGCCGGAAAACAACCAACAGCGGCATCACTAAACCCAGGCAATGGCACAATTCGATCATGAAAAACAAAGTGCTTTTCACTCGCATAAACCGTTCCAATTTGCGCGTCTTTGCTTGCAAAGCCCCCCGCCGTACCCGCGCTGACCATAAGATCAGGTGACAGCTTATTAATGCTTTCAAACGCCATTAACGTAGCCGGTTCACAACCAATATTGTCGCTCTTATGAATGGGATCGACACCACTTGTTACAACGCTGACTGCTAAGTTTCCGACTTGTGATTGGAAACACCTGAACGGCAATGCAGCCGCAAAACAATTGAGATTTTCTGTCATTTCCAGACGGTTTATTAATGGTGTCGCTTCTTCTTGCATCGCCATTAAAATAACAATATTTTTGATCATTGCTTGGGATATGACCTTAATCGAAATTGATTTTGAGATTAGAAGATAACGCAGAGCCTAAGCCTGAAGCACAATAGGAATTAAGTAAACTGTCCCCGGCTAATCCCCTAGGAACTCAGGCATAAAAAAAGCCGATACATTAAGTATCGGCTTTTTAAAATATGGCTCCCCGAGCTGGACTCGAACCAGCGACAGGCGGATTAACAGTCCGCTGCTCTACCAACTGAGCTATCGGGGATCAACTCATCAGTGGCGCGGATAATAATTAGGTTTCAAGGTAAGGTCAATGACCGCCTCAATAATAAAGGATAAAGGGGCTACATTTCTTTTGACGGCCATTTAAAACGACTGTTCTGGCTTTTGTCGAAGCTGCGCACGATGTCATGATTTGGAATGCAGGGATCAACCGCTACTACCATCGAAAATGCAACCAAGTGTCCGTGATGGTCGCCTTAATCCTAATCGGTGGCTGAAGCACTGCCTTCTGACCTAGCGCGCATGACAGTCTGAATAAAAACTCACAAACCCAAGCTAGACTTTTACTCCAGCTCCAACTATTGACCCAATTATTTTGTGACGAATGAGTTCGCTCAGCTAAGAGTTTGGTCTTGAGGGGATTACGTCAGTTTCGCTTCATCTGTTTGATTTGATGTTGATCAAACCAAATCATAAAAGCATGAGATAAAGTCAGCGCTTCTTAAACGCTCTTTGTAGCAAAATGGAGATAATCATGAGTTGTTGTGGTGGATGTGGTGGGCAAGAAATCGAAAAAGAAAAGTCTGAAGAAAAAGTGACCGAGCAAAAACCAGAACCATCAGCTGAGCCATCACAAGCTTCTGTCGGGCAGTTTGACCCTTCTAAGAAATAACCGGTTAACACATTGGTGGACTCTTTCGAGAACAGCCGGAAGTTGTCCATTACAGCTCTTTAAGCCCCCTTTAATTGTTAGGCGCTGACTCCTTAAAAGTTGCAGCATGCCCTAACGCACTCAGAACTTCTGAAATTTTATTTATAACCTTGTCACAGCCTTGAAGGTTATGGCGCTCTTTAAGATATTCCGGGGTGTTGTATGAAAGCCAAACCTTATTGCTAATAAGCCTCCCACACTAAAACTTTCTGAGGAAGATCAATTGCAACTGATTGCCCACACCGCATTAATTGCGTTCCACCCTTAGGATTACCAAACAGAATCACTTGTGTTGCTCTGAGATCTAAACCAACGCCTGAAGCATTTTTTTGATGATCAATCCTGGCAAAAAGAGTTAACCCCTTCTCCTTTATTATCGACTCAAACCGATCAGCTGTTTCTATTACAGAATAATGACTCTCAATTGAGATCAAATTTTCTGCAGCGCTGACACATGTTCAACAAGCTAAAAAGAGCCGTACGAATAAAGTATTTCTCATCACAAAATAACCTGTTTCGTATTTTCTAAGGTGAGTCTTCTCGGCAAGCTAATAAATAAGCCTGGTTTCGTAACCCCCGATTAAGGTCACCATAGCCCTGCTCTTCACGGTAAACACAGGGGCTTAAACCACTAAAAAGCTGCAGCAGCTCACCCGGCGCAAGTAAATAATCTGGATTTCTTGGGCCGTGTAATCCCTCAGCTGGTTTAAATTGGGTATAGGTTTGGTACGCCAGAAGGTCACCATAGCCCTGCTCTTCACGGTAAACACAGGGGCTTAAACCACTAAAAAGCTGCAGCAGCTCACCCGGCGCAAGTAAATAATCTGAATTTCTTGGGCCGTGTAATCCCTCAGCTGGTTTAAATTGGGTATAGGTTTGGTACGCTAGCAAACCGCCGGGGCGCAGAGCTTCTGCAATTGCCGGACACAATGAGCGGGACAAAAAACCGCTGACCACAATAAGATCAAAGCTGGCGCATGGTAAAGCTGTTTCCTCTAGATCGGCATGTCGCGTTGTAATGCTCAGCCCCTGCTGTTCCGCCGCTAGGTTGAGCTTCTCAAGCGCAACCGTCGAACAGTCCCAAGCCTCAACCGACAAACCGCGTTCGGCTAACCAGAGCGCATTGCCACCCAGCCCGCAGGCCAAATCCAATGCCACGCCCTGAGCAGGCAAAAGGTACTCATTGTCCGTCAACACACTGACGACGCGTGGAACCGCCTCAACCTGACTAAAACGACGATCCCAATGTTCCTGATCAACAACACTCATGCATCCACTCCGGCAAATTTACAGAGGCCTTTGCACGATTGCTCTCTTGCCGCCTAGCGGCGTTGCCTAAAGGCACCTACTGTTGGTTAAAACGTACTCAATCGGTCATTTATAAACATAAACTCCCTCATTCCGTGCGCTTTTGCCTTGCCAGAAAGCAAGATTCCGGCTCGTGCAAAGGTCTCTTACAATTTATACCACTAAACGACAGGCTTGAAATGTTTAAACACCAACATTGAGCATTCAACAGAAAATATTATCCGCAACGTTCATAGGCCCTAACAGGCTCGCACCTTGGGAATGTCTCGCCAACGCGTGGTGTATTGCGGCGAGCTATAATTCTGCCTCATATACCAGGGTTTACGGGTTCCTTGCGATGCCAGAAACAGCGTGCCTTTGCCTTCCCTGCGGTTAATTTCATCCACGACGCTCATCAAGCCATCGGCCTGCGAACTTTGTTCTGAGCGTAGCAAATCAAACTGCCGATACTGTTTATCCATGATATCTATCAGCCCCACTCCGGCCTTCAAATAAGCGGGCCCGGGTCGATAAAGTCGCCTTGCCGTATCACGCGCTACGGTGGTGATAATGCGCGTATCATCGGTTGGATACGGTAATTGAGCGATCTGGCTGGCCCCAGAAAAGTTATTTTGGTTAGACGGTGCTTGAAGAAACACATGTAAGGTTCGCACGAGATGGTTTTGCCTACGCAACTTCTCCGCCGCCCGTGTCGCATATAACGAAACAGCCTCCAGTATCGGCTGCAAGCTCGTCGCTTTGTTGCCAAAGGAACGACTGCAATAAATCTGTTTTTTCGCTGGCGGCTGCTGTTCCAGCTGCAAACAGGCATGGCCGTTAAGCTCCTCAATGGTGCGCTCCAGACACACACTGCTGAAACTGCGTACCATCTTGGCATTGGCGCTGGCTAAATCCCAGGCGGTATGAATGCCCAACGGTGCCAGCCTGCTCGCCTGCCGTTTGGCGACGCCCCACAGCGTCGTCACGGGCACCCGCCGTAATAACCATTGCCATTTATGCGGCTCATCCAGCACACACACGCCGTTACAGGCTGGAATCTTCTTAGACGCCCAACTCGCCAGCTTAGCCAGTGTTTTACTCGGTGCGATACCGACACCAACAGCAATACGCGTATCCTGCCAAACGCGCGTTTTAATCTCCTGCCCGTAGTCTTTCAGATTATCCGGGAAGCCCTGTAGCGACAGAAACATTTCATCAATGCTATACACCTCAATATTCGGGCTGTAGTTAGCCAACGTCAGCATCACGCGATTAGAAAGGTCGCCATAGAGCGGATAATTGCTGGAGAAAATCGCTACCTGATGTTTACGAAGAAGATGCTCAACCTTGTAGAAAGGCTCCAAATCAGGAATGCCCAGCGCCTTGGCCTCCTTTGAGCGCGCGACAATAAAGCAGTCGTTATTGGACAGCACCACCACCGGCTTGCCGCGCAGTTCCGGGCGAAACACCTGTTCGCAACTGGCGTAGAAACTGTTGCAGTCTACGAGGGCAAACATCGATGCCTGCGCACGGAGCTAATCACCACCCCTTCCACCTCAAAATGACTGCCTTCGGGAATGATAATTGGCGCATAACGCTTGTTTGCCGCCAGCAGTCGCCGTCCTTTGCTATCGAGAATTTTGCACGTCAACTCACCATCTAGCGCTGCCAACACCACATCGCCATTACGCGGCGTCAGCGCGCGATCAACAATCAGCAGATCACCATCAAAGATGCCCACGCCGGTCATGGAATCGCCACAGACGCGGCAATAAAAAGTCGCCGCCGGATGCTGAATCAGGTGTTCATTCAAATCCAGTGAGCCCTCCAGATAATCATCCGCCGGACTCGGGAAACCCGCCTGCACGCGGGTATTATAAAGCGGTGCCTGAAAATTTAGAGTGGTTCGATGGGCGATAAAGCGAGACATACAAACACCTTCGATGGGCGATAAAGCGAGACATACAAATACCTGTATAAATATACAGTATTATGTTGATTCATCCGCCCTGAAGCAAGCCCAAACAACAGCCACAAAAAAGGGGCAGCGCTGGCCCCGTTCTGTAAAGAATGAATGTTACTGCGCTCCAATGTTTGAAGCGGGCATTTATCGCAACCGTTCAGCCCATTTGCCCTGGTGTTCCAATTCGCACTTTTCCTCAGTGTCGTAGGCGATTTGAGCTGACATATCTTTTATATCGACGCCCACGTCACGGAGTTTTTTCTGAATGAGCGAAGCCAGTGCCTTTTCACCACTTTTCGACATAAAAATAGCGAGGTTTTCATTGTTATCGAAAACACAAACCACCTTCAAGCTTTGAGGGAAACGGGAATAATTAACCACATGCGTGAGCCATTGAAAGCCGCCGATTTCCTTCAGCGTAGCTTCACATACCTCCGTTAAAACGAGCCTCAGCTGGTTATCCGTTTTTTTATCGGATTTGCGCATGTCTGCTTTTACTGCCCAACGCCATTTTCGATTGATTCGACACAGCTCACGCTTTCATCCGTTTTCATCTTAGCTGCTTCGTCATTCTCAGGGGGGCCATACACCGCATCAGTGTCACCCCAGATATTGTATTTCGACCAGAAAGATTCAACGTCACAAAGCACCGTTGATTTTTTATCAATAGCCTTTTTAAGTGGTCCATCGGTTTCAACGCTATACGGGACTCTCTCGTAGCTGATTGGCACGTATTGAATAAACGCATAAACACCGGCACATAGAAAAATGGCCGCGACTAAATAAAGAACAGGTTTCAAAATCATCTTACCTTTGTTAAACAAAATACATGAAGTGTCGGAGCATCGAAGCGAAGCACTTAGGCTTGCGCTAGCAGCTCACGCACCTCGTCAACGTGTAAAGGCCGCACCAGGCGCGCCACTTCCTTACCATCACGCAACAGGATCAACGTCGGCCAAAGCTTAACCCGGAACGCTCGGCCCAGCCGTTTTCCTTTACCGTCATAGACCTTGATATGAAGCAGCTCTGAATGCTCGGTCAACACTTCCAGCACGGCGGGCTGTGCAGCCTGACAGTGCCCGCACCAGGGCGCACCGAATTCGAGAATAGCGTCACCGAGCAATTCACTCACTTGCTTCAGAGTCGGTGCGTCTTCTTCGTAATCCGGATTAAAACCCGGCTGACTGGCTTTCATGCTGTTCTCTTTCCAACAATAACGTGGCCCGAATAAAGGGATCAGATCGAATCGTTAATAATCGTCACAGCCCTTTAATTCACGCAATGAGTACGTTTTTAACGCCGTCAGAGGACAAAAAAACAATCGTGCAAAGGTCTCGCAATGGTTAAGACTTAACCTCAACACCGTCAGATAACTTCACTGTTTTAGCTTCAGAACGTTCGATCATCTTTACGATGGCAGATTGTATGACTTCATCCTCTCGGGCGTCTGACTTGCTTTGAAATTTCTCTTCCATCGCTGCCGCGCCCTCTTCGGCTACAAACCTCACAACGACCTCATCGGCCAAGTCTTGACTACAGCCTAAGTATGAAATTGAAATTTCTGGATAGCCCTGAAATCCCATCTTCACTTTTTTTGCGATTCTCTTTTTAGATTTTTCTAAATTCATGGCAATTTCTCAGCAAAGGGAAAGAAGAACTTAGCTCGCCCCGTTCATTAATCCAACGTGTGAGCGACATAGGCTGCGGTAAATGCCGCTTCCTGAAAACCCTTTAATTCAGTCTCTGAAAATGCGATCGGTAACGGGTTATCCGACAGCGCAGCTTTAATTTGCGCAGCCGTAAACGTAATGACCTCAAGATCAGCAATCAGTTGGATAGCTGCTTCCAGCTTGAAGCTGATTGAGCCACCGGCGAATTTCCCCTTCGTCATACGCTCTTTGATGGCAACCTTATCGACCCTGTAGTCACTCATCAATTTAGCAAAGGCAAATTGGAACCGTTGCAAGTCTTCGCGTGTATGCTCTTTAGGCAACGACAGCTTGCGCGCCCGGCAATCGGGTATCGTAAAATGTTCACCTTCTAATTCAATCAAACTAATCACGGCATCGTTAGCCGTCAGTTCAACACCACAAATTCGCATTGTTATTCCTCCGCCGAGATAGTTCGGCCGTTATTCTGTTTCTTCTGCTCGTACACGCCGAACAGAATAATATTAAAGAGCGGCAATAACCGTCACTTCTACCAAAATCGCATCACGTGCCATGTTTGACTGAACACAGCTACGCGCTGGCGCACAACCTTCAGGCAACCATGCATTCCACAGCTCGTTGAAAGTGCCGACATCTTTATTGTCTTTGATGTGGATTAACGCAGACAGCAGCTTTGAATTGTCAGTGCCTGCTTCAGCCAGGTGTTCGTCAATGCGTGCGAATACAGATTTAGTTTGTTCGACGATATCTGTAGTAACGTCATAAGCAACTTGGCCGCACAGGTAAACCGTCTCATTGTGAATGACGACGCGGCTTACTTTTTCTGATGTGGATTTACGGATAATGGTCATGAAGTTGATGTCCTGTTGAAATGGTTAATATCAAATATTGTAAATTGCAGCATTGTACCTGTCACAGCACAGAGAAAGGAAAAGAAAAAGGGGCTTTGATGGCCCCTTTCTAACCTGAATTAATTTTACTCTGCCGCCAATTATTCCGGCTCAGTAAAAATGTCATGCAGCCATCGCCATACAACCAGTGACGATTTGGAGCTATGCCCGTGCTAGCGCTATGATAGCCTGAGGGCAAGTTTTTACACCTCAAGCTCAACGAACAGCCAAGGAGAGCACCTCCATGTCAAATGAGCTAGTAATTCGCAATATGACCCGCCCCGAGATGAACGAGCTAGTTGACTGGGCGGCAAACGAGGGTTGGAACCCGGGGCTTCACGATGCCGATCTATTCTGGGCTACCGACCCTGAGGCCTTTATTGCAGCGGATTTAGATGGCGAATTGATTGGCGGTGGGGCCATAACATCCTATGGCGGCGAATTCGGCTTTATGGGTTTCTTCATTGTCCGCCCCGAATACCGGGGCCGAGGACTTGGCAATACCATCTGGCATGCCCGCCGTGACCGCCTCATTGACCGCCTGCGTCCGGGTGCGACGATCGGTATGGACGGTGTTTTCAACATGCAGGATTATTATGCCAAGGGTGGCTTCGTCTTTTCCCATCGCAATCTGCGATTTTGTACTGAGATTGCGAAGTCTGCGGCAACCTCGCCGGTTGAGAACAAGTACATCATTCCACTGACCAACGTGCCTTTCGAACAGCTGCTCGATTATGACCGCAGCTGTTTCCCCACCTCCCGTCCGACCTTCCTAAAAGGCTGGATAGCACAGCCCAATTCCCTCGCCCTGGGTTTCCAGCGCGATGGACAGTTACAGGGCTATGGCGTGGTGCGACGCTGCCAGGAAGGCCACAAAATCGGACCCTTGTTTGCGAATAGTGCCGAGATCGCCAATACCCTTTACACACACCTGTCAGCCTTCGCCAGCAGCGGCCCGCTGTATTTAGATGCGCCGGAAAACAATCCCGCCGCGATGGCGTTAGTGCAGCAACACCAGATGACCGAAGTCTTCGGCTGTGCACGTATGTATCTGGGCCCTGCTCCCAACCTTAACCATGCGCGTATCTTCGGCATCACTACCTTCGAGTTAGGCTGATGAGCGAACGCGACCTGATCGGCTACGGCGGGCACCCACCCCATCCACGATGGCCAGGTGAAGCGCGCATTGCCGTTCAATTCGTACTCAATATCGAGGAAGGCGCAGAGTCGTGCATCCTCAATGGCGATGCCGGGTCGGAGTCCTATTTACACGAATTGCCGGGCCGCGCACCCCGCATAGGAGAGCGGGACCTGAGTGTCGAAAGCCTATATGAATACGGTTCGCGTGCCGGCGTATGGCGCATCCTCGAACTTTTCGGCGCCCGCAATCTGCCACTGACCGCCTTCGCCACTGGGCGGGCACTGGAACTTAACCCCGAGATTGGGCATGCCCTCAGCACGGCCGGGCACGAGATTGCCGGGCATGGCTACCGTTGGCTGGACTATCATCGCATCCCCGTGGACGAGGAGCGGCTCCATATTCGCCTTACCCTCGAACTCATTGAGCGTATTTGCGGCAAACGCCCCGTCGGCTGGTACACCGGGCGAGTCAGCCCAAACACCCGTCGACTGCTGCTCGAGGAAGGCAAACTGCTGTACAGCTCAGACGCCTACAACGATGACCTGCCCTATTGGATTGCCAGCACGCCACCACACCTGATCATCCCGTACACACTGGTCAATAATGACGTCCGCTACCTGCTGCCAACGGGGTTTTCCACTGGAGAGGACTTTTTCTATTTGCTCAAGGATGCCTTCGACCAGTTGTGGCTGGAGGGTGAAAGCCACCCCAAAATAATGAGCATCGGCCTGCACAGCCGCATCAGCGGTCATCCCGCGCGGGCAAAAGCACTGGCACGTTTTCTCGATTATGTGCAGGGGCACGACGCCGTTTGGATCTGTCGGCGCGAAGAAATTGCCCGTCATTGGATA
>Ga0209292_1004844_pt1 | contig 14008 bp, 10 predicted proteins | sample GOMGulsemesocosm_2_FD_184634 | JGI IMG/M metagenome (GOLD analysis project Ga0209292, IMG submission 184634) | Methane-oxidizing microbial communities from mesocosms in the Gulf of Mexico - GOM9C Gulf of Mexico (SPAdes) (version 2) | ecosystem: Environmental > Aquatic > Marine > Cold seeps... | reverse complement strand
AACCAAGCGTATCATCTATTGCAACTGCTACAACCAATGTTGGAACTGTAGATATCGATGTCGCTGGTGGATTGGATAATAATTATGATTTCTCTTATGTAAAAGGAACGTTAACTATTGGTAAAGTTATGCTAACAGCTACGGCGGCCAATAAGTCGAAAGAATACGGAGATGCAAATCCTACATTTACTTATGTGTATGCTGGATTTAAAAATTCAGAAACATCGGCGGTGTTAACAGTTGAGCCAAGCGCATCATCTATCGCAACTGCTACAAGCAATGTTGGAACTGTAGATATCGATGTCGCTGGTGGATTGGATAATAATTATGATTTCTCTTATGTAAAAGGAACGCTAACAATCGGAAAAGCAACATTAACAGCTACAGCAGATGATACAACGAAAGAATATGGAGATGCAAATCCTGTGTTTACCTATGCGTATGCTGGATTTAAAAATTCAGAAACATCGGCGGTGTTAACAGTTGAGCCAAGCGCATCATCTATTGCAACTGCTACAAGCAATGTTGGAACTGTAGATATCGATGTTTCTGGTGGATTAGATACTAATTATGAATTCTCTTATGTAAAAGGAACGTTAACTATTGATAAAGCTATGCTAACCGCTACGGCAGCCAATAAGTCGAAAGAATACGGAGATGCAAATCCTGAGTTTACTTATGCGTATGCTGGATTTAAAAATTCAGAAACATCCGCGGTGTTAACACTTGAGCCAAGCGCTTCTTCTATCGCAACTGCTACAAGCAATGTTGGAACTGTAGATATTGATGTCGCTGGTGGATTGGATGATAATTATGATTTCTCTTATGTAAAAGGAGCGTTAACTATTGGTAAAGCAATAGTAACTGCTACTGCAGATGATAAGTCGAAAGAATATGGAGCTGCAAATCCAACGTTCACTATTTCTTATAACGGGTTTAAAGGTGTTGATACTGTTAATGATTTAGACACCGCTCCAACAGCTTCGTCTACTGCGACCACAGCTACAAATGCAGGAACTGAATCAATCAATTTAACAGAGGGGGATGATACTAACTATAGTATCTCATTAATAGATGGAACGTTAACCATTATTGAGATAGCTCCTGCTATTGAAACAGCAACTCCAGCAAACGTAACAGGTGTTACTGCCGTGTTAGGAGGTGAAATCACTTCAACGGGTGGTGGGAATATTTTGGATAGAGGTATTGTTTATTCCTCATCAAATGGGACTCCAAACACTGCAGATATGAAAGTTGAAATAGGAAATGGGTCAGGAACTTTTTCTGAAGAAGTTTCAGGATTGAATAGTGAGACAACTTATTACTATCAAGCATATGCAACAAATACTACAGGAACATCTTATGGTGGGGTGATGACATTCACGACGCTAGATATTACAGCGCCAAATGCTCCAGTGATTGTTTCGATTTCCGATTATACTTGTTCAGAAACAGAGGAGATCACAGCAGACAATACCTTGATAATTCATGGAACTTCCGAAGCGAATGCTACTTTAGAAATTTTTATCAATTCATCAAGTATAGGGACAACTGTAACTGACACCTCAGGTAATTGGACTTTTGATCATTCAGGGACAACGTTGTCAGATGATTATTATGAATTTACAGCAACTGCTACAGATGCAGCAGCTAATACTAGTGATATGTCTACTGAATTTGAAATAGAAATCAGCACAATAGATACTGACAATGATGGAGCACATGATTTCTGTGATGAAGATGATGATAACGACGGAATTGATGACGATGAAGATAACAGCCCATTGATTCCAAATTCAGATCAATCAGACATCGATGGAAATGGAATTGCAGATGTAGACGAAGATTGTGATAATGATGGAATCGTTAATTATTATGATACTGATAATTCAGAATGTCAAGAAGCCATCACTCAAAAGAAAAGGTATGGTTTCTCTCCAAATGGAGACGGAATTAATGAAACTTGGTTTATTGAAGGTATTGAACTCTATCCGAATAATGTAGTACGAGTATATAATAGGTCGGGTAAACTTGTGTTTGAAAAGAAGGGCTATAAAAACACTTGGAATGGTAATTCTAATAAGGTTAGTGGACATGATAAATTACCTGTTGGAGGATATCTTTTCATTATAGAGCTCAATAGCCAAAATGTAAAGTCGGTTAAAGGATGGTTATACATTAATTATTAAATAAAATAACATGTTTCCATTTCAAAAAAATATAAAAATTATCAACATGAAATATTTAAAAACGCTTAGTGTAATCCTTGTCTTTTTAACAGCTGAGGTTATGCTAGGTCAACAAGACCCTAATTTTACCTTATATAATTTCAATATGAATATTATAAACCCTGCCTATGTAGGGAGTAATGAAATTCGTGAAATTAGTTTTGCGCATAGAAGTCAATGGATAGGAATTGATGACGCACCACGTACGAGTACTGTGTCATATAGTGCTCCTCTTAAAAACAACTTGGGAATTGGGTTTTCCATTGTAGACGATGCTGTTTTTGTATTAAATGAAACCGATCTGATGGTAGATGTTTCTTATAAACTTCAATTATCGGAAGAGCACTTATTGTATTTTGGTATCAAAGCCGGAGGTTCATTTGTTAGTATAGATTTGAATAAAGCTGGAGCTCCTGGAGATGATCCATTATTTACAAAAAATCAAAGTTTTTTCAATCCAAATGTTGGTGCAGGTGCTTATTTAAAACATAAAAAGTTTTATGTTTCACTGTCTACTCCAAATTTCTTAAATGGTACTCGATATGAAAAAGACGGCAATACACCTATCGCCGCAATTGATAATTTACATTTGTACTTTGGTAGTGGCTATACATTTAATCTGTCAAACAATTTTGATATTACACCTTCAGTAATGGTTAGGCATGTGGAAGGAGCTCCTACATCGTATGATGTGTCAGCCACTGCAGATTTGTATCAAAAGGTGAAAGCTGGAATAAATTATAGAATTGACGAATCACTTTCTTTGTACACCTTATTCAATGTGTTTAAAGAAGTCCGTTTAGGTTTTGCGTACGATATCACAACGTCTAAAGTAAATCAAGTAAATGATAACGGTTCTTTAGAATTTATGTTTCGATATCAGTTTAACTAATTTTTTATGTAAATACTAAGCCTGGAGTAGATTATTTACTTCGGGCTTTATATTTCAATTATATCACTTATGATATTAAATAATAGTTGAGAGGTGCTTGTATGAAAATACCCAAAACGATTAATAGTATATTTTGTAGCTGTTTTTTTTGTGCAACAATTCATTTTATTAGTGAAAACGGGAATGAAATGTTCTTGAAGGATACATAATATCACTGGCTCGAGTCCAGTCCCCGCTACTAAGCGAAAAGCTTCATCATATAGATGAAGCTTTTTTTGTTTTCTAAGAATAGATACGATAGCAAATAGGAGAAGTTAATAATAAAATGAAAAATCTGGTCTTAATACATAGTCTCCTACATTTGATTTAAATATAGATTCAATTTTACTGGATACTTTATGTTGTTGATATACATTATTTTTAATAACAGTTTGTAGAAATGCGTCATAGCTGTCTAATCCTTCGTATTTCTTTACTTCAATCTGTTCTATGTTCAAATCTCCTGATGTATAGTAGTTATTTATATTCCATGATGTGAGTTCCTCAGGTAATTCCGGTAATTTGATTTCACTTGTTGTTTGACTGTCAAAAAGAACTGTCCAAGTATAAAATGAATTATTATCAACGAGGTCCATAATTATTTTTCCTACAGTATGAGTTGTTCCAGACTTGTTTAGAGAAAAAGTTTTATTGGTGTTTGAATAGGAATAATCAATACTCCAATCGGGGGTGTTATAATATTCAAGGGGTTGACCGATGGCTTCGATATGATAATTTTCCATTGTTCCCTGATACCTGTATTCATGGAAGTTTGTGTTGAAAGGATATCTATAGCCTTTGCCGTCCATGATAATGGCGTTTTGATATCCATGCCTCCATGTAAGGTGTTTGATGTCCTCCTCAAAGTCATTGGCACTAAGGTAACCATATAAGCTAAAGGAAGTGAATTTACTAGGGTCTTGAATGGAGGAGCTATTAAAATACCTAGTTTCAACACCATTTGAAGTAAAGTTATTGTAGTCAAGATAAAAATCGTTGGCCATAGGTTTATCTGCAAATTGGTAGCCATAATTGTTGTTAGCGGTGTTGTGGAAATATATATAGTATTGATCTGATGAAGTATCTGTGTAGTCAAGGTTGTAATTTTCTATGTAAAAGCCATTTGTAGTATCATAAGAAGAATTGTAATCCGAACCTTCACATCCAATAATAATTCCACTTGGCATTTCTGATACTTGGTACGTATGCTGAGAAGAAATATTTTTTCTTTCAGTAATTTTAAGGTCGATATTACTTAAGGAAGATCGTTTAACATTTTGGATAGTTTTAATAATAGAGGTTTCTCCAACACCACTATACAGGTACGCAAAATTAATCATATACTCCGTGTCTGGTAAAACATCAGTGAGCGTATTCAGTGTAATTAATGAAGTGTTGAATTCCATAGGTTTTATATCTAATAAACTTCCTGAACTATCTGATGCAAAGACATAAAACTTAGATATTGAAGGATTCATAAAACCATTAGGAATAGTTACTTTCAATAGCAATCTTTTTATTATAAGGTTCATTTCTTGTGTTGATACATTTCCTAAGGTGTCGGTAGCAGTTATTTTAAGACTGGTGTTCCCTGTAGGATAATCGTCAGGGTTAAGGTTTAAACTTACATCAGATTTAACGGATTGTAATACTATAGAATCGTTAATAAAAACTTTAAGAGAGTCGATACCAGAATATTGGTCTACGGCAATGATAGGGAAAACGGTACTCTCATCAATGATGGTATCCGATGTTGATAACCCTTCTACTGTAATTTCTGGACCTGTATTGTCTGTCAAAAATAGTACTTCAAAGATTGTTTTGTTTTCAGCTTTGTCTTTTGCTATTATATTTAAATTATTCGGACCATCTTCCAAAACAGAGGTGTCAATATTGATCGTATATGTGATACTGTCTAACGCTGTAGCTTCTAGAGTAGTTTCATTCAATGTAACTTCTAACGAAGTAATTTCATTATTGTCATAAGCGTTGAAAGTTACTAGGTTTTCCTTGCCTGTAATAACAGTATTGTCTAGGAGAGAAACCTTGGTTATAGTTGGCATTTCGTTGTCTACAATTACATCTCGTTCCACGGTGCTAACGTTACCGACTAAGTCAGAGGCAGAAACTTTTAAAGTGTATTGTGTTTGTGTATCGTTAACAATTGTTCCTTTTCCGCTTAAGCTTTCTACGTACTGAGCTAGATCTACGGTTATTTTAAAGGGGGCACTTGTGTCTTCACCTACTTTTGTGTCGTCTAAGAAAGCTTCTACTTTACTTATCCCTTTTGCATCTTGAGCATTAATCTCAATTTCAATGATATTTCCAATAGTTGGAGGGGCTTCTGTGTCGTTTTGTGTCACACCTTTAATTGAAAAAGCGACGGTTGGGGGGATAGTGTCTAGCAGTTCTTCATTGTCTTCATTACAAGAAATAGATACTACAACTAATAGAAATAGTATTTTGGGGAAAACGCGTTTAATCATTTTAGCTTTTAGTTTAGTAATCTATACCTTTTATTTAGCAGGTATAAACTGTTAATTTTACAAAATAATTTTATAATGATGGGTTGTAAGGTATTATTGTCAAGTAAAATTACATTTATAATTAACATATTCCAATTAAAATTAAACTATTATTTAGGAGTATTATTATTGAATTCAATGCCTAGTTTGAGTAAGTCTTATCCAGCTGTATGACTTCTTTTTTATGAAGAAATTGTGAACATAAATAAGAAAGATCAACGATTAAAATTTTCTGATTTTTGATTAACTGATAATGTGTTCAATTATATTTTTCGTGTTTACTAAGAGGTTGACTAAGTGTTTCTTGGGTCTGATGTTTCCTTTTTTTAACAACCATCGTTGTACTTCAAGTTCACGGTCAATCAGAAGTTTAGGACGTACTTTATTCTCTTTTTCTTTTAACCGCTTATTCATGGCTTTTCTTTTAAATTCTTAATTTAGTTGAATTTTTTGTTGGGGCATATTGCAATACGCCCTTACCGCTTGAGACGTAGTATGCTGCGTATGTACAGGAAATGAGGTTGGGAGTATGACGTAATCATCAGCAAAAGCACACCTTCCTAAATGCTTCTTACTTATTCCAAGTTGCTATCGATCATTTTTATTCATTTTATGTGTTAATTTTGGCATTATCCGTATCTTTGAAGTGATTATTATCCGTGTTATACGGTTTAATATTTTATGAGATTATTGGATTAATATTTATTAAATAATGAAAGATTACAAGCCTAAAAATAGATTGAGTGCCCAAGAATATATTAATGGTGTTTTAGCTGGAGACCGTGTGTTATTGGCAAGAGCGATTACTGTTATCGAAAGCAACCTTGAAAGTGACAAATCTTTGGCTAAGGATATTGTTCAAGCGATCTTACCGAATTCTGGAAATTCTATTCGTATTGGAATTACGGGTGTTCCAGGTGTTGGGAAGAGTACTTTTATAGAATCATTTGGGAAGCATTTAGTGGCCCAAGGAAAGAAAGTAGCGATCTTATCTATCGATCCAAGTAGTCAACGCTCAAAAGGAAGTATTTTAGGAGATAAAACACGAATGGAGGAGTTGGCCAATCTAGAAGACGCTTTTATACGTCCTTCTGCTTCTGGTGATACATTGGGAGGTGTGGCTAATAAAACAGGTGAAACCATGCTTTTATGTGAAGCTGGTGGTTATGATATTATTTTGATTGAAACGGTAGGTGTTGGTCAGTCTGAAACGGCTGTGCATGCGATGACGGATTTCTTTTTATTATTGATGCTATCCGGTGCAGGTGATGAGCTACAAGGGATTAAAAAAGGAATTATGGAAATGGCCGATATGGTGGTTATCAACAAAGCTGATGGTGATAATATTACCATGAGTGAAATGGCCAAGTTACAATATCAAAATGCCTTACATATATTTCCTTTGGCAGATTCTGGTTGGAGTCCTGTAGTAAGTACGGCTTCTGCAATTAAGAATATTGGGATAGACAGAGTTTGGGAGGAAGTTCAGAACTATAAGAAGTTAGTAGACGATAATGGCTATTTTGTTAATAATAGAAGTGAGCAGCAGATAGAATGGATGTATAATAACGTGAACGAGGAATTAAAGCGTTTGTTTTATAAGTCTGACTTGGTGAAGAGCAAGTTAACGAGTATAGAGGCAGATGTTGTAAGCGCAAAAATATCTCCTGTAAAAGCGGCACAACACTTAATTGAAGCATTTACAAAAAGAGCCTAGTTTTTATCGATTAGGATGATAATAAGTGACGATTGGACAGGGGTTTTTATTTGTGTTCAATAATATATAAAGAACAGTCAGATTCAAATAATAGTTTTTGAATCTGACTGTTACTTTTTAGATGTCTTTTTATTTGTTGATCGAGGGAGCACTTAATGCTTCTAATTCTGAAATCATGATTTCCATTTCTGCTTTCAGTTCACAACAACACGCAGGGCTTTCTTGTACAAATTCAAAACTTTTAATAGCTTCGTTATAATTCCCTAGAATTAATTGAATCTGACCTTTTAAATTGTAATGGTCTGTTGCATAAATTTCAGCGAGCTCATTGTCAAATCTTTGATTGATCGAAATAGCTTGATTAATTTCAGCGATTGCTTGGTGGTACTGTTGTTCTTTACTAAAGTTTTTAGCTTTTAAGTAATGAAGTAATTCTACCTCATTGGCCCAAACTTCTGATGAGTCTATGTTTTTATAGCTTTCATAGACTTTTATTAACTGAGTTGCTTTTTCCGTGTTGTTTTCTGCAATTACTTGACTTATTTTTTGAAGTAATTGATTGTCAAAGCTATTTTCACTAAATAGTACCTCCTCTTTATTTGATTCTAACGTTTTCATGCCTGTTGTTTTGATACTTCAAAGGTATGGGGATAAAAAAAAGCATCGTTACGGGTTTCCGTATTAATGCCTTTTTTTTTAAAATTATTTTATAAGGTTAGATTGCTAAAAAAATATTTCCTCTAGATTTAGTGTACTTAAATAATGAGAATAAATATTATTGTTTAGTATTCCTCTTTTATACAACACTTCAAAGATATGCTACTATTAGAAAACTCATGTACGGTAAACCGTACATGAGTTTTTTTATGGAAATTAGTAGGATGCCACTTAAATCAGCCCTAAATCTTTTGTAATTGCCACCAAGTGCGTTGGATTTTTAGCCTTAAAATACTTCTTTAAGAATTTCAATCGTTTTTCAATGGTACTTACACCAGAAGGTTTCCATTGTTTTTGTTTCAAATCATTGCTTATTTCTGTTTGTGACATCCCTTTAGATAAGCACTCGACTATGTTTAAGTCATAATCTGTTAATTTTATTACTTCGCTATCGTCTGGTTTCTCTTTTATACGGGCTTTTTTTAGCTTTAATACTGATGCGTCACTATAGGTTTCGAAATCTTTAGAGGGATCAGTTAGGGGGGGTAATTCAGACCTCATTGCATAATTTATTGCGTCCCTATCTTCTTCGATGAGTACTTTTTTTAACATACTTGTTTTAAAATGAATGATAAGTTTATAAACTTTAGATTCAAAAATAATCGTTCTGTTCCTATTTGTTTTACGGTATTCCACATTAGGCCCTCATTTTCTTGTTTTTATTTGAGAGGGAGATTAAAAGCATCAAAAAAAACCTATTTCAAAAACGGATACAGGTTGCTGTTTCTGTTTTTGGAATAGGTTTATTGAAATGATAATTTGTTAAGAAATTATGTTTGTGAGGTATCTTTATTTTAAAGTGTCAGCCTTAATAATTCCACAGCACCATACTCTAAAATTTCTCCCACTTTAATGCTAATTGTTTCTTCGCTCATGTACTCTGAATAGAGTTCGTGACTTATTTTTAAATTATATTCTCCAGGAAGTATCCCAAATAGCATGTATGCTCCTTCGTCATTTGTCATGGTTTGAGCGATTAAATTTTCGTCCATATCGTAGAGGGCTACTGTTGCATTGAATAGCGGTCCATGCTCAGTATCATCATCGAGTATATCTGCGGTAACAGTTCCTTTTAAACTTCCCGATGCGGCTTCTGCAATGACTCTAATTACTGGTTTTAAATTGTATTTCCCAGAGTTTCCTGCTTTTACAATGGATTGATGTACGTCCCAATCTAGGATAAAAGAATACGTAAAACCAGCTTCTAATTCTTGGTTTAAGGTTAATTTGAGCCCTGATTGTTGTGCGCTAGGAGTACTTAAATGTTCTGTGATGATTTCGTCTGGAGTGTTGCCTTCTATTTCTAAAGTATTATTATCACTTAGAACGAGTCGTACTTGGTGTAGATTTCCTGATGGAAGTTGCTCATCAATAAGTAAAAAAGAGTTTCCTGCAGTTAAATCCGTCAAGTTTACTTGTATTGGATAGTCGGTTGTAGGAATAAAACTTTCCCAACCTTCGTCTTCAGTGTTATTTTTGTATTGGATATCTATAATTTCGACATTTACACTTAAATAATCTCCTGGTGCATCCACTAATTTAAGTCGTAGGGTAGCGGTGTTATCCATGTTGGTAGACGAACTACAGTTTAATAATAAAAATAGGGAAGAAAGCGCAATAATACCAGTCATAATTTTTTTTAAAATCATCTCTTTAAATTTTAAATTAATAATTCGGGGTATAAAAGCTAGTTATGTAAGGTACAAAAAAAATACGAATATGAATTTTCAAAATAATAGTTGTTGACAGTGCATAAAAAAAGCCCAAAACAATAGTTGTTTTGGGCTTTTAAAATATATGAAATTAAACCTTATTCTTGGTCTAAATATTTTTCCATAATAGTAATGGCAGATTCAGAAATAACAGTACCAGGACCGAAAACGGCTGCTACTTTACGTTCGAATAAGTAGTTATAATCTTGCGCAGGGATTACTCCACCAGCAAATACCATAATGTCCTTACGACCTAATTTTTCTAATTCTCCAATTAGTTCAGGAATCAACGTTTTGTGTCCGGCAGCTAAACTAGAAGCTCCAACGAAATGTACATCGTTTTCTACTGCTTGTTTTGCAACTTCTTGAGGTGTTTGGAATAATGATCCCATGTCCACATCAAAACCTAAATCAGCAAAACTAGAAGCAACAACTTTAGCCCCTCTATCGTGACCATCTTGTCCCATCTTGGCAATCATCACACGTGGACGACGACCTTCAATTTCTGCAAATTTATCAGCTAATTTTTGTGCTTTTACAAATACACTATCATCACTTATTTCTTTACTATACACACCGCTAATTAATTTAGTATCTGCTTTATGACGATCGAAATGTACTTCTAAAGCATCAGAGATTTCTCCTAAAGTAGCAAAGTTCTCTGCCGCTTCAACAGCCAATTCTAATAAGTTACCTTCACCAGTTTCGGCACATTTAGACAATGCCGCGATGTTAGCTTTTACCAACTCACTATCTCTATCTTCTTTCATTTTGTTGATACGTGCAATTTGTGAATCGCGCACGGTGTTATTATCAACTTCTAAAATTTCGATATCAGATTTTTCTGTTGTTCGGAATTTATTAACTCCTACTAAAATGTCTTGACCAGAATCCAAACGTGCTTGTTTACGAGCAGATGCTTCTTCAATTCTCATTTTAGGCACTCCGGTTTCAATAGCTTTTGCCATTCCTCCTAAAGCTTCTACTTCTTCGATCAATTTCCATGCTTTGTCAGCAATTTCTTTGGTCAAATATTCTACGTAGTACGATCCAGCCCAAGGGTCAACCGCTTTTGTAATTTGCGTTTCGTCTTGAATAAAGATTTGTGTATTACGTGCAATACGTGCAGAGAAGTCGGTAGGTAAAGCGATCGCTTCATCCAATGCATTGGTGTGTAAAGATTGCGTTCCTCCAAGTCCGGCAGCCATTGCCTCAATACAAGTACGTGCTACGTTGTTAAAAGGATCTTGCTCACTTAAACTCCATCCTGAAGTCTGACTGTGCGTACGCAAAGCCATTGATTTAGCATTTTGTGGATTGTATGATTTAATGATCTTTGCCCATAACATACGAGCAGCTCTCATTTTTGCGATTTCCATAAAGTGGTTCATTCCAACCGCCCAGAAAAAAGATAAACGAGGTGCAAATTCATCAATTTTTAAACCAGAAGCCAATCCAGTTTTGATGTATTCCATACCATCAGCTAAAGTATACGCTAATTCGATATCAGCGGTAGCACCTGCTTCTTGCATGTGGTATCCACTAATAGAAATAGAGTTAAACTTCGGCATTTTCTTTGTGGTGTAATCAAAAATATCTCCAATAATCTTCATAGAAGGTAGTGGTGGGTAGATATAGGTGTTACGTACCATAAATTCTTTCAAAATATCATTTTGAATGGTACCACTTAATGTATCTAATGATACACCTTGTTTTTTAGCAGCAGCAATATAGAATGCCATAATTGGCAATACAGCGCCGTTCATAGTCATAGAAACAGACATTTTATCCAACGGAATTTGGTCGAATAATACCTCCATATCCAAGATAGAATCAATAGCAACACCTGCTTTTCCAACATCACCAGTTACACGAGGGTGATCTGAATCGTACCCACGGTGTGTAGCTAAATCAAAAGCAACAGATAGTCCTTTTTGACCAGCGGCCAAGTTACGACGGTAAAATGCATTTGATTCTTCTGCTGTAGAAAAACCGGCATATTGACGGATAGTCCAAGGACGTGTTACATACATTGTACTGTATGGTCCACGTGTAAATGGAGGTACTCCGGCAGCATATTTTAAGTGCTCAGCGTGTTTTATATCTTCTTGTGAAAATTCTTTTTTCACAGGGATTCCTTCAGGAGTGTTCCAAATTTCTTGATTCTCTGAAGTAGCAACGGCTTTTTTAGGCGCTGCGTTTATGGTTAAATCTGAAAAATCGGGTCTCATATTTCTAAAGATTTTAATGAAACATTAATGTTTTTTTGTACAGAACTAATCGTTTGGATTACATCAGATCTCATGTTAATGCATCCGTTTAATCCAGCTTCTGTAAGTGCAGTCAATTGTTCGGTAGGTGCACCTGCTAATAATAATACTTTATCGGTACTAATAGCTCTAAATGCTTTTACAAATGCAACAGCATCTTGATCGTAGTCTTTATCAGAACTACAGATAACAACTACGTGGGCATCAGATTCAGCACTTTCTTTAGCTGCGATAGCTGCAGATTCGTACGATTTCTCGTCCAATACGTTAAATCCACTTACTCCCATAAAGTCATAAGCAAATGCCGCTCTGGCTTTACGCATGGCTAAATGTCCAAAACTTGATAATGCTACGATAGGACGTACATTTGTTTTTTCTACAAATTTCTCCGTTACTTTACGTAAAGCTTCTACTTCTAATGATGCACGACGAGGTGTTAAAACCTTCGCGTTTACATTTAATGTAGATGGGTGATCTGATAATAAATCAGCCGCCACAGTTTCCATTAAGTTTGGATATTTGTTGATTCCTACCATCGGTGTACGACGTTGGCTAATCAATTTGATTTTTTTCAAACGTAATTCTCCAATTTGACCTTGGATAGTTTCGTTTTCAAAAGCAGTATAAAAACCACCATCTGCTTCAATTCCTTTGAATAATTCCAAGGCTTTTGCAGCAATTTTAGAAGTTACTTCTTCTATGTAGTAAGATCCATCTACTGGATTTGCTACTTTACCAAAGTATGATTCTTCTTTTAAAATAGTAGCGATATTACCAGCAATACGGTTAGAAAAATCACTAGTTTCTTTGTACTCATTGTCATAAGTATCAATTAAAACACCATCTGCATTTCCTAAGATAGCTGCCATTGCCTCCGTAGTGGCTCTTAGCATATTAGTGTTTGCATCTGTAATAGATTTACTCCAAATAGAAGTTTTTCCGGTAACAGTATGTGTGAATTCAGTGATGTCATATTTACCAGCTATTTCGTGTAGCAAGTGATTGAAAGCTCTGAATTTACCAATCTCAATAAAGTATTCTAAACCAATAGCAAATTGGAAATGTAAGTTGTTAAATAGGTTTTGAACCACAACTTGTCTTTCTGTCATTTGGTCTATTAGATACACTAAAGAGTTTAAAGTATAGGCTACTTCTTGAACTTGATTAGCTCCTGAGTCTAAATATACGGTTCCTCCAACGGTGAGTGCTTTGAAATTTGGATACGCATTGGCTAATTTTATAATTTTTGCCTGAGCATCTAATTTTTCAATAGATAAAACTCCTGTAGTTAAATAAGAGTCCATCACTTTTAAATCGATGTATCCTTTTAATGCAGCTGAGTCTAAATCAATTTCGCGAGCAAAATTGAATAAATTACCTACAAACTCTACTTCATTTTCTTCTAAGATAAAAGAAACTGAAATGTTGTTTAAGTATACTTCTTGTAAAAGTGCTTTAGGAGTGATATTTCCTTTTATTTCAAAGATAATACCCGTCATTCCTTCTTCAATAGCTTTTAAAGCTGCCTCGTTTCCTTGGCTGTCAGAAGTAACAGTTATTTTTCTGTAGTTAACTAGAGAAGCAGTGTTTGTACCAGTATTATTTAAAATTGTTTGGCTGTCCTCTGTATTGTAAAAAGGTTTGATATTGATACCACTCAAGTTTTTCCACTCCAGTTTTTTATCAAAATCGGCTCCTTTTAAGTCGAAAATTGCTTTGTCGATCCATTCCTGTTTAGAAACAGGTCCGAATTCATTAAAAAGCGATGCATTTGTTTTGTCCATAATAATCTATTTTACCATTAAACTACTTCCAAAACGATCAAAAATCGCTTGGTCTAAACTTTCTCTATGATCAGGGTGTGCAATATCTCTTAAAGCTTGTGCACGTTGTTTTAATGTTCTTCCA
>Ga0209292_1004840_pt1 | contig 14016 bp, 8 predicted proteins | sample GOMGulsemesocosm_2_FD_184634 | JGI IMG/M metagenome (GOLD analysis project Ga0209292, IMG submission 184634) | Methane-oxidizing microbial communities from mesocosms in the Gulf of Mexico - GOM9C Gulf of Mexico (SPAdes) (version 2) | ecosystem: Environmental > Aquatic > Marine > Cold seeps... | reverse complement strand
CAGGGTAACGCGCTAAGTATTCATCAGGCGCATGAAGTGGGTCATGTGGCGCTAAAAATCCAACATACATCATAAAGGGATTGGAGTTATTATCACGCTGAGCAAGAAAATCAACGGCAGCATCAGCCACTACTTCACTGGTATGTTTACCACCTTTATAATCAGTGAAAGCGTCTTTTCCAGATTTGGTCTTATCAAAGTCAGTAAAGTCAGCATCCCAATGACCACCTTTTTCGTGACGCGACATTCCGTTTTTATGAATGGCCGTTCCATGAGTAAAACTACGCTGCCAAACATCCATTGATAGATGCCATTTACCCGTTTGAAAAGTATCATAACCCGACTTTTTAAAGGTTTCGCCAAAGGTCTCATGCTTAGCAACAAAGCTTGCATCATTAACGCCACGGGCATCTAAACCAGTACGATATAAATGACGACCTGTATTGATCATTTGTCTACTTGGCAAACATACCGCGCCAGACCATGCCCCTTGGTTAAATACATGGCTAAAACGCATACCCTGCTGTGCTAAGCCATCTAGACTTGGGGTATTAATATGGGTATTACCAAAGGCTGAAACGGTATCAGGTGCTTGGTCATCCGTTAAGATAAAAAGCACATTTAACGGTTTACCTGATGTTAACGCCTTATTAGTAGGTTGTTGTTCAGCGCACCCACCAACAAGTGATAAAAACAAAAGAATTATCAAAGTTGTATTAACCTTCAACTTACAACTCTTCAGTTTCTCAATGTCATTACAATTCATTAAACTGCCTTCATCTTGTATAAAATTAGTTAATGACTTCTTATGTGAGTTTTAGTCATTAAACATATGCAATAGTGTATTTCCTTAAATTACCGCACAAAGTGCCTTTTGTAAAGAATAAACACTTAAAAAGAATTCCATCACGATATTTCGCTATAAATACCACAACATACACTATAAAGAACATCTGGGATGTTCAGTAAAATAAGTAGCCACTGAATTGTTAATTAGCGTGGGTTTGCAGTTAATAATTAAAAAAGTTCTGTATGGGGGGAGTCCAAGGTAATAATAAAGAACAGTACCTTAGAGACTTTGGGAAAAGGCTGAACAATCTGATTAGAAAACACAATCAAAATAAAACATTAAGCATTTGCTTTATCTAACTAAATTCATTTGTTGATGCCAATAGACTTCATTAGAGAAAAGCTTTTATCATTTGATACTATATTCACCTAGATTTGCTATCATAACCGCTTTTCTCCCCCATGAGGCAGCAGCACTGCGTGGCAGTTTTTCAACTTAGAGATTATCAACAAGAAGCCGTATCAAAGGTGCTCAAACACTTTCGAAAAACCAACGAGTCTGCAGTCATCGTTTTACCTACGGGCTCAGGTAAGAGCCTGGTTATTGCTGAACTTGCTCGTTTAGCAAAACGAAAAATACTCGTGCTAACTCACGTGAAAGAGTTGGTCGAGCAAAATCATCAAAAATATGAAAGCTATGGTGTTACCGCCGGTATTTATTCTGCCGGGTTAAAACTGAAAGAAACTCAGCACCAAGTCACGTTCGCAAGTATACAATCAGCAGCCCGTAATCTAGAAGATTTTAATGCGCCCTACTCCTTAATTATTATTGATGAATGTCATCGAGTTAACCTATCCAGTGCTGAGCTGACTAAAGAAAAAGCCAAAGACGAATCCAAAAACGGTTCTAAAGAGCAACCTAAAGATCAAGCACAAGAAAGCGTAAGTAAGCTGTCCAATAGTAATCAGTATCAACAAATCATTGAGAAGTTGATGCAAGTTAATCCCGACGTTAAATTACTCGGTTTAACCGCAACGCCTTATCGTTTAGGCATGGGTTGGATTTATAAAAAACATTACCGTGGTTTCATGCGAAGTGAAGAACCGCGCCCTTTTGCGCACTGTATTTATGAACTGCCGCTACGCTATTTAATTTCACGCAAATATTTAACCGAGCCTAACTTAGTTGATGCCACCATAGAGCACTATGATTTTAGTAGCTTGCGAGCAAACGCTTCTGGTGACTATAGTCCTGCGGATATGAATCATCTATTAAATAAAAATCCTCGAGTGACACAAGGTATTATTGAACAGGTGATTGAGTTAGGTGAGAAGCGCCAAGGCATTATGGTCTTTGCCGCGACAGTTGAACATGCCAAAGAGATTTTTAGTTATTTGCCAACCAAATTAAGTGCGTTAATTACCGGTGCTACCGACAATACTGAGCGCGATCAGTTAATCAAAGCATTCAAACGTAAAGACATTAAATACCTGGTAAATGTGTCTGTATTAACCACTGGCTTTGATGCCCCCCATGTCGATATGATTGCTATATTACGTCCAACACAGTCTGTGAGTCTCTATCAACAAATCATTGGTCGCGGCCTGCGCTTGAGTGAAAACAAAAAAGATTGCTTGGTGATTGATTATACCGGCAATGATTTTGACCTATATCACCCGGAAGTCGGCGAGAAAAAGCCAAATAGTAAAAGTCAGCCCGTGCAAGTGGTTTGCCCGAGTTGTGAATTTCCCAATATATTTTGGGGTATCTGTGATGATGACGGTTATTTAGTTGAACATTACGGCCGACGATGCCAAGGGTTAGTAGAGACTCCCGGTGAAGAGCACACGACAGAAAATCAATGCGACTATCGCTTTGTCTTTAAAGAATGTCCTCACTGCGGTGGTGAAAATGATATCGCTGCTCGTACCTGTTTACAGTGCCTTGAGATTTTAGTTGATCCCGATGATATGTTGAAAAAGGCACTACAACTTAAAGATTCAAAAATTATTCGTTGTGCAGGCCTTAATTTAACGAGAGTTAGTGATAAGAAGGCTGAGAAGTTAAAAATTATTTATCATGATGAAGAAGGCACTGAGCTTAATGAATCTTTTGACTTTGCTAACCCGAATCAAGTTAAAGCGTTCAATGACATCTTTTCTAAACGCCTTAGCGCTAAAATCAGTGTTCAACTGGGTTCAACTGAGACCTTTGAAGTGACGACTCTAGAACAGGCATTGAAGCTAGCGAACCTATTGCCGTGTCCCGATTTTGTCATTGCCAGAAAACAAAAATACTACTGGCGTATTAAAGACAGGCTTTTTGACTATCAAGGTAAATACCGAAAAGCCAATGCGCTTAAATAAACTCAATAACTGCACAATGAACCGCTTAATACGTAATCTGACCAAGGATACAAAGCTGGTAGGTTACGGATCTAACAGTAACCTTAATTTTGAACTAAGCAGTGCAGAATTGGATTCGTTAAGGTAACCAGACCTTTATACCGCTTCTACAATGGACTTAAGTAATAATTAGCTGAGGATAAGGATAAATATGAGTATGAATATGAATATGAATATGAATATGGTCACTGGTTTTATTCAATAAAACCAGTGACCTATGTATGAGTAGGCAGCTACTGCTCTAGCGTAAACAACACTTCTTATATTTCTTGCCACTGCCACACGGACAAGGGTCATTGCGACCAGCCGTAGGTAATGAACTAACAGGCACGCTGTTCTCTAAAATAGTCTTTTCGTCGTACAGGATATTAGCCAATAAGCCGCCTTCCCCCATTAACGAGTCAAAGCCTTCAAAGTCTTCATTTACAAGACTATCGACTTCTTCACTTTCATCTTCTGAGTTATCTTCAGCCCAAGCACTTAAAGTGGCAATAACATTAAATTGCGTTTGAATCATACCCGACTCAATCAACTTAGGCGTATCTTCTCTATTCCACGCTTTAACTTCATCTTGTTTAAATCGTTCTTCATCAAACAAGCCCTTATCACCTAAGTCGTTGTCACATAAGGCTACAAACTGAGGTTTAAATTCATCAAGTTGATATTCAATGCAAGAATCGGCTAGTGCGCTAAGTAAAAAGCTATTGGTTGAACTCGGTATAGCCGAAAATACGGCTATCCATCGAGTGACATGTGCACTTAATACAAATTCATCAATAATGCCCGCTTCGTACTGAGCAAATACGGCTTCCATAGCAGAGGCTTTGCCATACATAGCTTGATGACCATCAACAATATAATTACACAATGCTTGTGTATTACCATCGACGACATTATAAAATAATGTCGGTGTTAATTCAGTAAGCGCATCGCCAAATACCGCTTCTAGAGGTGTTAAAAGCGTATCGTTACGTGCAAATAACTGCAAACACTTTTCTAAAGCTGGAGAATATTTTAATTCCGCTAATAACAAAGTACCAAAAAATAAAATGCCCTGCTGCTCGTCGTTTAACGAAGTATCATCTGCGACAAATTGGTCTATCAGACGTTCTAATTCAGGATAAAATTCTAGCCATTTTTCTTTAACAACTTCGAGACCTGTAATAGGTAATTCGTTGTCTTGTGTATCACCTATTTCCAATAAAGCTTGTTGTAAATTCATGTAAATTCCGTGATAAATAATAAATTATGAGTACATATGCTGCATATTATATACCCGTTACCCTACAAGGTATCAAATTCAATCGAAAAAAAACGCAGCGCATTAACGTTGCGGTTTTCTTAACATGGTGGGCTGAATGGGCACTATTTTTTGTTTTTTGTTAAGGCAATGTATCGATCTATTTCAGCTTCAACCATTGCCAATGGCAATGCTCCATTACTCAATAAAGCATCATGAAATTCACGTAAATCAAATTGTTTCCCTAATGATTTTTCTGCCTTTTTTCTTAACTTCCAAATGTGTAATTCACCCAATTTATATGAAAGTGCCTGACCCGGCCATGATATATATCGGTCGACTTCTGATCTAACATTCGCTGGTGATAATGAAGTATTACTCGATAAGAAGTCTATTCCTTGTTGTCGACTCCATTTCATTGCATGTATTCCTGTATCAATAACCAAGCGGCAAGCACGCCACATTTCATAACTTAATCTGCCAAAATCATCATAAGGGGTATCATATAAGCCCATTTCAACACCTAACTTCTCAGAATATAATCCCCAACCTTCACCATAAGCACTAAAATACAAACCTAAACGGAATTTAGGCACATTTTTCAATTCACTTGATATAGCCGATTGGTGATGATGTCCAGGTACTGATTCATGTAAAGTTAACGCGGTAAGTTCATACAATGGTCGCTGGTCAAGTTGATAAGTATTCAGCCAATAAGCACCACCTCGTGTTCCACCAACAACAGCTGAATTATAGGAAGCTGTAGTATAATTGGGGGCTATTTCTTTTGGCACAGCAACAACACCATAAGGGGTACGAGGTAAGGTTTTAAAATATTCCGGCATAATATAGTCAATGCGTTTAGCAATATACGCGGCTTCTTTTAGCAAGTCTTTTGGCGTTTTTGCGTAAAATTGAGGGTCTGTTCGCAAGTATTGGGTAAACTCTTCAAATGAGCCGTCAAACTTTGTTTCTTCGATTATTGCAAACATTTCTGCTCTGATGCGTTTTACTTCACTCAGCCCTATTTGGTGTATTTCTTTAGCCGTGATATTAGGTAATGTTGTGTATTTTTTAATTTGAGAAGCGTAATAAGCTTTACCATTATTCATTTGCTCTGCGCCAAGCGTTATTGTCGCTGCCTGTAAATATTCTCCGCCGAAAAACTCGGCAAATGTTCTAAAAGCAGGTATTGCAGATTGTGATATGGCTCGCTTGGCAGATGCTCTAAGTTGTTCTTGTTCTTTGTCTGATATTTTAGTGCTCATTTTCACAAAAGGTTTGTAAAGACTACTATCCGTTGGTTTTTCATATATCTGTGCTTGTACCGTAGGAAGAATACCTTCAACAACAATTTTTGGCAGGGTAAAATTAGTATTAATACCTTCACGCATGTTGGTTATATTTTCATTAAAGTAGCGCGGTATCTCGTTAATTCTTGCAATGTAATCGTGGTAATCTTTCGCGGTATTCATCGGCAATCCATTACTCATATTTAATACTTGGAGAAAAAAACTATAAAAAGTATTGAGTGGAATACGTGATAAATTAAGTTGGTAACTTTCTATCGAGCCTTCAATCACCCACTTAAATAGTTGGTGATTTATTCGGTTGGAGTCAGACAATTGTGTAGGGTCAATTTTTACTAATTGACTAAGTAATGTTGTCTGTGCGGCAAGTCGCCTATCATTATCAGTTTTTGATACTCGGTTGAGTAAATGATTATATTTGCTGATACCTTCTGACGTTGCCGATAAAGGATTTTCTTTCATCGAATAATCCCAATGCTGTGTAATCAGTTGCTCTAATTTTTTATCCGCGTTTACTGATACTTTATCGTCAGCCATAGGCTTTGTCGCAAAGATAAGTGTTGATAAAACAAGACACAACCCTCGGATATTTTTAAATATTTTCTTTTTATTTCTTATCATTATTCATGCTCGTTTCGGTTTTATATGATTTTTATCGCTACTTTTATATTATCTTAGACAACGTATTGATAATTGATTAAATTTTATGATGAATCTCCTAAAAGCTACATAGGAGAAGCGGTTTTTCAGGATGTGCCTGTGAGATAAAGGTTTTCATTCTACTGTGGGTGTGGACTACAAACCATTTTCATATTCTATCTATTTTAAAATCAAAAAACCCGCTTATCTTTCAATTAGTGGTTTTTATAATGTAGCGAGCAGAATGTGACGAGTATCGGCACTGGTTTTATTCAATAAAATTGTCGCAATGATACTGCGTTTATTTATGTTATTTATCTACCATACCTTGCTCTAACAAACATTGATTTTTTCACCGCTCCATTAAGAGCAATAAAAACCGCGAACAAACCTCTACGAACTTTGTCGTATCTTTATATATCCATTTGTTTTATATTCTATTTGACTCTTCTCAATTCAAACGTTGGAAAGGGCTTAATTTGGACAGTTGTTAAATATAACTTAGCTTTTCGTTAGGCAATACAAATAAACAAGGCAAAACATAAGGAAGTTAGTATGGAGTACGGATATAGGTTTTTAGCCGGAGGAGAAACAAACGAACTGAGTTGTGGCCACTGCCAAAATGAGCAGTTCACGATTAAAGGAAAGATAAAATATGCCTTCTTTTTTTTACAATCATTACCTTTTATTCCGTTAAAACGTGAAGTTGTTCTAACCTGTAATGAATGTCAACATGTGCACAATAACGCGCTTGAACCAAATACTGTTAACGATATAAAAAAACGTCTATTTAAGTTTTATATCATTTTCCCCATGTATACCGGCTTGATTTTGTCACTATTGGCCATTGCTTGTTGGCAATATGGTCAATACCGCGAACGTGTTCTTACCCAAGAATATTTATCAACTCCTCATGTAAATGACTTCTATTTTGTAAATAATCAAAAATTACTGAAAAATCAACGCCCAAATCAAAATTATCGATTAGCTAAGGTTGTCAGTATAGGTAAAAATGTCGTGTCATTGGTTTATGCCCGGTTTACTTTTCAACAAGAAAATATGATTAAGAATGATATTCAAAGTGGCATGGTTATCGATTCGAGGTATTTTGCTAAAAAACAATATCTCTTTACTTTCGATAAGTTACAGCAATTATTGAATGAAGAGGCAATTTTGTTGGTGAAGCGACCTCAGCACAATAAACTCTACGGTAACTTAGTAATAAATAATGCCGTTAAGGTAAGTAAAGGCGATTCTTTAGGTCAATTTTTTAATAATAAAGGAGAGGCTTTTATGCGTATTTCTCATGTGCGAGAAAATTTAAATAATGCGCACAAGTACTTCTTAAAGTCAGCAGAGATTGGCTATACGCCTGCACAAATAAACCTATCACGTTGGTATATTAATGAAGGGGAATTCGACAAAGCACTAAACTGGTTGAAGCTAGCATCCTATAAAGGCGACAAAACAGCTATTAACTTGTATTTGGTAAACTGCCCTAAAACAGAAGAATGTGATGGCAGAAAGTTTTCAGAAGATGTGACGGCACTTGGTTTTAGTCTCAAGGCTCGTTAATAGTACTTCCAATACAGATCAAAATCATGATTTAAAAACCTTCTATTGAAAGCTAAGAAGTCTACTACTTTATTCACTACAGCCCCTCCTTACTTTTAAAAAAGAAATAAAGTAAAAGCCCGTTAGGCTCTTTTAATAAAACATCTTTACCAAACTAAAATTGCAAGGTTAAAGATTCAGCTTATGACCAGCATTATCTACTTTAGCTTTTAAATAATCTTCATTGCCATCTTTTACATGGGTTGAAGTATTAACTTCCTTCTCAACTGTCAGGCCATAATCTATCAGGGCCTTTACTTTTATCGGGTTATTAGTCATTAACTTAAGCGTACTTATATTTAACGCTTCAAGCATTTGCCCAGCTTCAGTAAAGTCTCTTAAATCATCACCAAAACCTAAATGATTATTCGCCTGATAAGTATTCATGCCTTGTGATTGAAGCTTGTAAGCATCAATTTTATTATATAACCCAATACCCCGCCCTTCTTGGCGTAGATAAAGTATTACGCCACCTTCTGTTGCCATTAGTTCAATAGCTTCATCAAGTTGCTCACCACAATCACAGCGAGAAGAATGAAAGACATCACCGGTTAAACATTCGGAGTGAATTCTTACAAGCGGCACTTTTGTCGACTTATCTGCCTTCGAAAAAATCAAGGCAACATGCTCTTTATCAGAGGCCAGTTCATTGAATGACACCATTTCTGCGGGAATGTTACTGCTTATGCCAACTTTTAACGAAATTCTTGTCCGTACTTCTGCCATGACTACTACTTATATTCTAAACTAAAATTATTTCTTTAAACCATTATACCAGCGAAAAACGTCGCTGGCATGAACTGTAATGATAACTGTAATAATTATACCCTAATCTACTTTACTGGTAAGACCTTTAAACGACAATTTTATCCTAAGTTATGCATTTGGCGTATTGGTTAATTATTCTCAGGATTTCTGATCCAGCCGAGGCCATTAACTAATGCTTGCAATTCAGGTTAAACAAAAGGGTTATTCGAAATATCAACCACTTGAATTTTACCTTCATTATTGACAACAAAAACTTCAGCTAAATGTCTTATTTAGGGTTATTTTCATTCGGTAGTGTCTAAAACAAGAAAGGGCATAATGGGACGAGTATGGGCACTGGTTTAATTTAATAAAATTTTCGATGAAGTGAATACTGTTAAAAAGCAACGTTTGACTCTATAAGGCAATAACGGCCACATATATTAACTTAAGTCATTATACTTCTTTATAGCTAAGACAAAACTAAAACATGCTCCTTTTTCAGGTAGATTAGTAACGTGTATTTTACCCTGATGAAGTTTTAGAATATGTTGGCTGATAGCTAAGCCCAAGCCAGTACCACTGGTACCTGCTTTAATATTAGAGCTTTGCACAAACTGCTCGAAAATAGCCTGCAGTTCGTTGTCAGGTATACCCGGTCCTTGATCCTTAATACTGACTTCAAGGAATGTTTTGTTCTCTCCATCAGTCATATCGTCGATAGATAACATTTTATTGACCATGCTTATGGTTAATATGCCGCCCTCAGGACTAAACTTAACGGCATTAGAAAGTAAATTGATTAATACTTGCAATATCAAATGCTCCTCAGCCCAAACAATCGTCTCAGTACAGCTTTTATCTACAACAATGTGAACCTTATTTTCCATAATATAAGCTTCCATTTCAGACAAGGCAGCCGTTAATATCTTCATAAAGTCTATGTTTTTAGGGACAAACTCTATTTTTCCTGAAACTAATTTCTCAATATCTAACAAGTTATTTATCAATCTGAGTAATCTTTTTCCACTTTGATTAATATTAGTTGCGTATCGAGTTAATTTATCATTTTGAGGACTTGGTAATGTCTTATCTAATATTTTTAGTGTTAATTTCGAAAAACTCAATATGGAATGCATAGGTGTTCGCAGTTCATGCGAAATATTTGCTAAAAACATCGATTTAGCTTTATTAGCTTTTTCTGCACTTTGTTTTGCTCTATGCATTTCATCATGGGCATCTCGCATATTTTGGTGTGCTTTCAATAAAGTATTCATATGAATCGCTCTACTTCTTTGCCAAATATAAAATAGGGCTATTATTACGATGAAATAACCCAAATACGCGAGTGGTGAACTCCATGGTGCATGACGCACCGATATATTTATTTTACGGATGTTACCGATATCCCCGGTAAACGGCGATCTCGCTTGTACATTAAAGACATATTTACCCGCAGTTAGCTTACCAAATTGCACCGTATTATCTTTTGATAACGGAAAACTCCATTTGTCATTACCTGCCAGCCAAAACTGATATTGAGTTTCGTCCTGTCGTTCATATTCAAGCGTCGAGAAGTTAAATTTAAGGCCAATATCATCGTGGTTTAACATTAAGCTATCAGTAAAAGGAAGAATGTTTTTTCTTCCAACCTTAGGTGATAACAAACTAATATGACTAATAGTAACTTGCGGTATACTTTTATCTTTGTGTTTTAACTTCTCAGGCGAAAACATAGTGAAGCCTTTTACCGAGCCATAAGCAAACACCTTATCATTTATTTTTGTGTACGCCCCTTCATCAAATTCGTTATTTACTAGGCCATCGTTCACTGAATAATGCTCAATAAACATACCATCGATTTTTAAATGATGTATGCCCGAGTGGGAACTAAACCAAATATCACCATCATTATCCATTTGTAGGCCATAAATGATATCATCACCAAGCATTTCTGGACTTGTTAACTGGTAAGCTAAGTCAAAACTATCCATGGTAAGGCCAATTAAACTATGCCCAGAAAAGGCTAACCAAAGAATATCGTTTTTATCCACTAGCCAACTATCAATTTCAAATAAGATTGACTTTTCATCACTTGGTATCTGATAAATGAGTGTCAGCTTTTCAGTGGCTAAATCTATGCCCCAGAGTTTGCCTGCAGTTGAAAACAACATCATATTTTGGTTAGGAAGAGAGCCTAAAAATCGATGAGTAAATTCGATGTCTACCCCAGTTGCTGTTAAGTCAATTTTATTTAGACTGCCTGCTTTTAAATGGTATTTGTAATAGTGTTTGTTACTAACAAACCATAAATATCCAAACGCATCAAAGTGAGTACCCGTCATCCAGCTTGTTAATATTTTTCGGTCCAGGTCACTGTTTATTTTTATTGGCATGAGTGTCATTTGATGAGTATCAAAATATCTAAGCCCCTTATCCGTCACCAACCATAAGCCATGGTTCTTATCAGGATATATATGGTAAATTGACATTCCATCAATAGCTGGATTTGTATCTTTTGCTACCAAGTAACTTTTAATTTTTCCTTTTGTCAGTGAATATTCATTTAAACCATTTTCTGTACCAATCCAGAGTCTATTTTTCTTCCCCGGTGCTAATGACCAGACTGTATTATTACTGAGTTGTTCGACTTCATCATTTTGACGGTAAATATTGGTAAACTGTTGCGTCGACGGACGCCAATAATAGACACCTTCAGTAACTGATACAGCCCAAAGGTTACCATTTTTATCCTTAAGCAGATTTTTTATTATATTATTACCGAGTCGGTATTTTGAATGGCTAAATTTCCACAATAACTTAGCATCACTATCGTTAGTATCAAAACGAAACAATCCTTCGGACGTTGCTAAATATAATACTTGCTGCTGCTGGACAATGCTTAACACCCCAATCCCGGTTAACGCGTGATTAAACATGGGAACGGGCCCTATATCAGCTAGATAGTTTTCAATTTTATTAATGGCTAAAGAAAACATTCCCTGTTGCGAACCAAGCCACAAGATATCATTAGCAACTATTAAGGCTCTAACATTACCACCAGTAACTTGTCCATCTTTACTCTCTAAATGAGAAAGCTCTTTTAGTTTTTTATCGTGGAAGCTGTATAGGTATAACGAAGATGTGGTGAGAATGTAGAGAATTGATTTATGGATATACAGATCTTGAATTTCGTCACCTTCTTTCAATATGGGCTCAAAGTCTATCAACTGAGTAAACAGGCTATCTTGATCCTTTAGAGAGTATATTTTATCTTCACTGGCAAGTAAAATAGCGCCATTTTTTTGTTGTGTTATCGAAATACTAAAATGTATTTTACGGTTTTGGCTTTCACTTTTTGGCCATTTAAACTGCTTGAACACCCCTTTACGGGTATTAAATGAATATATACCCGAGGTTTGTGTACCAATCCAAATGTTTCCCGATTTGTCACTAAAAAGTTCAATGATATTCTCTCTTTCTAATACATCATTAGGCCCTTTAACTATATAAATATCATAACCATCATAGCGGTTTAAGCCCATTTCAGTCCCGATCCAGATAAAACCATCCACGTCTTGTACTATTTTTGTAACAAAGCCTACAGACAGCCCCTCTTCTGTTGAGATTCTCGATAGTTCAACTTGTTTTGAATGTACAAATGAACTGTGAGATACCATCAATAGTATAAATAGAGCACAGATGAACCGGAGTTTTATCATTATTTAATTCACTTATGTGAAAGGTTGGAGTTGATAAACACTGGGTAAAAAAGATTAAAAATTTGTTAACTTATGTCTTGCAAGAGCAGAATTATTTTATCCAAGTCTGCTCTAATCCCACAACCAATATCTGTTGCTTTATGGGATTTACCCAAACAATCGTCGGCTAATTTCATGATCAGTTTTTCTTGGTCATCTTCCAAGCCCATGCGTGGTATTTCCCAGTCTAGCGAGGATTGGAACTCATTAAAGACGGTTAAAATGTCGTTTTGCATTTCTTCAAAAGTCCGGCTTGTATGACTGGATATCGTTCTAATCTCTGCAATTGTCTCGTGTATATTTTTTTGTTGCTGTTCTTTTAGATTTAACTCGTAAATACGGGTAATACATTTATCGATACCCGTTAGAATTACCGGTAAGGTATCAATTAATCGCCCGTACTTCGCTTCATCATCCTTTGGCATATTTTTAACTAATATTTGTACCCTAGCAGCATTAAATTGTGTACGAGAATCAAAACTAAAAATACGCTCTTTACTCGCTAGCAACTCCATTAACTCACGTTCGATAGGGGTACTGGAAACGTTATTAGCCAAACAAAGTTCAAAGTTATCTGTCTTTATTCGTATACAACTATTTAACTCCATACTTTGACTCCATTCAAAGTAGTTTTCAGCAAGCTCTTCATATCCGGTAACTAAGAACATTTCTTCCATTATTCTAATAATTTCTCCTAGTTCACTACTAACCGTCATAGCTGAAAAGGCGACCTTATTTGAATTTGCTACTGACGATCTTAAGTCAGAAACATCATCTTGATATGCCAAAGTTCGATTAATTATTTGCAACAATTCTTCAGGCTCGAACGGTTTAACAAGGTAGTCGACAGCGCCTGCTTTATAACCCTCTATTCGATCCTCTGCCTGACCATGGGCTGAAACGAAAATAACAGAGGTTTTGTTTTCATCATCAAGTTCCTTCAGTTGTAAACAGGTTTGATAACCGTCTAAACCTGGCATATTAACATCCAGTAAAATAATATCAGGTAGTTCTTTACGGCAAATATTTAGGCATTGTTCACCACTAACGGCTACCTCTACTTGAGAGAATTCATCACAGAGAAATTCGATCATGATTTCTCTGTTAAGCGGTTCATCGTCGACCACTAAGATTCGTTTACTATTATTCATAATTAGAACTCATCTAATTAACTCGGACCATAACTAAATATAGTTCAGAACTAAAAATGTAGGAGTTTAACTATCTTGTTAACTGAAGAAAGATCATCAACTCGAAGAGATGAGCAGTCTTAAAAAACACCGATTTCGCTATTTGAAAATAAAATTCACCAGTCTTTCTATTAATGGATTATTTAGGTATTGGGGGAGATTACAATTTGAACTCTACCATAGGCTTTTCTAAAAGTGGCGTTGAATCCAGGTTAGTACTCTGCTAAAAGAGATCGACTACAATACTTTGTATTATTCCCTAAAATTAGGGTGAAAAAAAACGCTTACCTTTCGATTAGCGCTTTCTTATAGTGTGGCGG
>Ga0209292_1004837_pt1 | contig 14027 bp, 11 predicted proteins | sample GOMGulsemesocosm_2_FD_184634 | JGI IMG/M metagenome (GOLD analysis project Ga0209292, IMG submission 184634) | Methane-oxidizing microbial communities from mesocosms in the Gulf of Mexico - GOM9C Gulf of Mexico (SPAdes) (version 2) | ecosystem: Environmental > Aquatic > Marine > Cold seeps... | reverse complement strand
ATGAACTCAAAAAAACAGGTGATGCTAGAGTTGCAGATATTGATGTAGACTCTTTTGTAGATGTCATTCTAAAAAGTGAAGACTTGATGCAAAAATATGCTTGGCTTATACGAGGGCAGGATCTAGGCTACGACGAAACTATTTATCCAGGTGAAGCCCCATTTTTTACTGGATATGGAAAAGGTCAGGTTAGAGATGCGTCAGTAGAAGAAATCCTACATTTTGTTCAAGCCCACGGCATTTCGCCTCTAACTTCTGATGGTAATTATGGCGGATTACAAAAACGCATAATTGATCATGCTTTGTCTATTTATAAGGATTGGAAATTTAATCCAATAACAGGGCTATATATTTATGATGATAAGGATGCTTCGAACGATTATATAAATAAAAGCTCCATTTGGAGTCCTGAGGGGAATGGAGCAACTAATGATCAAAAGCGTAAGGCTCAGTGGGATGATGACTGGGGTGGGGATGATATACCTAAAAATATACCTAGTGAGCATGTTATGGGGCAAACTTTTTCTCATGAATATTTTGCTGCTGTTGCAGATGCTTACTATGGTATGTATGAAGGCTTTAGAGATGAGTATGAAGGGATGGATAATTACCGATATATTACTCGTGAAACATTACCTTCAGATGCGAATGGTTTCGTTTTTGCAAATGAATTTTTGCCCAAGTGCCATGAATTTACAGTGCGTTTAGACAGTGTTGGCATTAATAAAAACCTCAGTACAAATGAGTTTAAACTTGTTCGTTCTGATGATGCGAATGAAAAGTACACATTTAAATCACAATATTTTAAGAATGTTAAAATCGTAGGCAATGAAGCATTGAATATTTTAGGTAATGCGCAAGACAATCAAATCGAAGGTAACAGTGCCGATAATGTAATCGACGGTGGTCAGGGTAATGATACGTATAAGGTTTCAGGGGTGTCAGGGAGTTACACGACTAATACATCAAGTTCTGGCCATACGACCATTTCAGGAAGTGATATTGGTAGTGATAAATTAATTAATATTGAAAATATTCTTTTTAGCGATAAAAATATAAAGATATAAGTTTAATATCAAGTAGTTCATCAATAATAGGTCTTGTGATTGGCCTATTGTTGGGACTGTGTATGATTCTAGTATTAATGTATTCTCCAGAGCAAGTATCGTGTATCTCATATTATTATCATAAATACTGGAGTATGAAAAGCATCTGATTTTTCACTTTAGATAAAATCTATTCAAATTCCAAAAAACGAAAAGGCGAGCATGATGATCAAATCAATGCACGCCTTTGTTAGCTTAAATATGTAGTTCTAGACCTACATATTTAATAACTAATTTACTCTTTACCGAATACGTTATTTTCTTGCTCAAGTACGCGGACAAAGGTAGTTCGTTTGCTTAGCTCTTTTAATGATGCTGCGCCAACGTAAGTACAAGTCGAACGAACGCCACCTAGGATATCGAAAACAGTGTTTTCGATTGGACCACGGTAAGGTACTTCTACAGTTTTACCTTCTGAAGCACGGTATTTCGCAACACCACCTGCGTGTTTGTTCATCGCAGTGGTAGAGCTCATGCCATAGAATTTCTTCGTTTTCTTGCCATCAACTTCACACAGCTCGCCGCCACTTTCGTCGTGACCTGCTAACATGCCGCCAAGCATAACGAAGTCTGCGCCGCCGCCGAATGCTTTAGCAACATCACCAGCGCAAGAACAACCACCGTCACCAACCACCATGCCACCAAGACCGTGTGCAGCATCTGCACATTCGATGATTGCAGACAGTTGTGGGTAACCAACACCTGTTTTAACACGTGTTGTACATACTGAACCTGGGCCGATACCAACTTTGATGATATCTGCGCCAGACAGGATAAGTTCTTCTGTGATTTCACCAGTAACTACGTTACCAGCCATAATCGTTTTAGAAGGGTACGCTGCACGTACTTTACGTACGAAATTAATAAAAAATTCTGAGTAACCATTAGCTACATCGATACAGATAAACTGTAAACGCTCATCTAATGCTAGAACTTGTTGAAGTTTTTCGAAATCTGAATCTGATGTACCAGTAGATACAAAGATATGGTCAAAGATTTCTGGGTTTGCTTCTAGGAACTCTTTCCATTGGGCAACAGTGTAATGCTTATGTACAGCTGTTAGCATTTTGTGTGCAGCAAGTTCTTTTGCCGCTTCAAATGTACCTACAGTATCCATGTTTGCAGCAATAACTGGTACACCTGTCCAAGTGTACTTGCTGTTAGGGAAAGTGAATGTACGCTCTAAGCTTACTTGTGAACGACTCTTTAGAGTTGAACGTTTTGGGCGGAAAAGTACATCTTTAAAACCTAGCTTCAATTCTTGTTCTATACGCATGACATCTATCTTCTGTTTGTTTGCACAGGCTCTTATTCTTACGCTACGGTATATTGCAGGCGCAAGAAAAACCCTAATTCAATGGGTTCAGGATGGTACTGTGCAAAAAATTATAAGGATTTTAGTTTAAGCGGTACAAGCGAATCGTGTGTGCGGGTAAGCCGCGTTTATCCAACGCGCTTATACGGGTAGATACTAGTCTAAGGGTCGTTATCTTGTAAAGGCTTTATTTTGGGCTGAAAGGGCGGATAGATTAATTTCCTGACCTGAAAGTCAGTATTTACGCGGGTCTAGACAGTGTTTAACTTTTTTTAAAATAATGAAAATAATTTTTAAGTGAATTAGGGCCATATTTTAAACAGGAGAATGTAATCGCTTGTTAAACAAAAAAGACCAAAACCCCAACGGCATTACAGTGCTTACCGTGGGTGTTTTGGCCAAAGGCTTATCAACTATTAATAACGACCAACTAGCCGCGACAGACTAGGGTGCTGTTTTTTTAACAGGGTATATACCGTTTATAGTAACGAGAATAAGTTTTTCACATCATCCAGTTCAGGGATCAATTCCATTTCGCTGCCGATGTTATGTTGCTTAGCTAGCTTGTAGATCAAACGTAGTACTGAGTAATCTTCCAATGCAAAACCTACTGAGTCATACAAGATAGTGCCGTCTGTAGCAACGTTCAGTGTTTTTTCGCCTTTCACAATTTCGTGTAGTTCAGTACAGGTAAAGTCAGGACCCAGTTGTTGGATCTCACCTTCAACGCGTGATTGTGGTAGGTATTCAACAACAATCGTTGCACTTTCTACTAACTCTTTTTCAATTTCTGTTTTACCAGGGCAATCACCGCCAAGACCGTTAATGAATACGTCTTTGCTGATCATGTCCTTGGTTAATACTGTTTGGTATTTCTTGTCTGCTGTACATGTGGTAATTAAATCAGCACCTTGAACCGCTTCTCTTGCGTCTTTACATGGTGTTAGGCGAATGTCGAAACGCGCCATGTTCTGTGCAAATTTACGCATTGCTGCAGGATCTGTATCAAAGTAACGTACTTCTTTTAAATCAAAGATGAACGAGTATGCTAAGAATTGGAATTCACTCTGTGCGCCAGTACCGATTAACGCTAATACTTCTGAATCTTTTTTTGCTAGATGCTTGGCAGCCATTGCTGATGTTGCAGCCGTTCTGAAACCTGTAAGCAGAGTCATTTCAGAGAACATAAGCGGTTCGCCAGTCTCAGTTAACGATAGTTGACCTGTCGCCATTACTGTCATTTTGTTTTGCGCTGGGTTTTTTGGGTGGCCATTTACATATTTAAACGAGTACATTTCAGCATTAGAAATCGGCATTAATTCGATAACACCATCGTCAACATGGTTGGCAACACGTGGACATTTATCAAAGTCGTGCCAATTTTTATAATCTTCAGTCAATGTATCATTAAGCTGTGCAAAAAAGTCTTGGTAGCCAACTTTCGCAATTACCGCTTTAATATCTTTTATCTCTAAAACAATCATGGTGATCCTTGTTAAATTCCGTCTAAGGTAAAAGAGAAAAATCGAATTTTTCCATTACATTCATGATTACAATAATCAATGAGTGGTTTATCTAATACGTTTATAATGAGATACACATCAGTTATGTGCATCGGGTTAAGTGCTATTTTTATTCGGTTTAGCTTAATAAATTGCCAGCATCACGCCCTAGGGGTATGATTAATTTTCGTCGAATAGACTCACCTTATACTTAAATACGGATTAAATACCTGCCTATGCCAGCGAAAGGAACGAAAGGTAAAAACCGTAAACAAGAGTTAATCAATGCCACACTTGATTGCATTGCTAACGAAGGTTTACAAAAAACCACTGTACGTAATGTGGCTGAATATGCGAACGTGACCAACGGTCTGATCCGTTTTTACTTTTCCGGTAAAGACGAACTGATCCGTGCGGCGTATTCGGCATTACTCGAGATTATGTACGTCAATGCTAGGTGCGACATTAACGACCAAGACGTTTGCGCCAAAACTCGATTACAGCATTTTATTCAAGCGACTCTATCAGAGCCTATCGTGTCACCACGTACCGTATTGTTATGGGCCAATTTCTTGCCGATGACGTACATCGACCCTGAAATGGCTGCCATTCGTACTAATGAATATGCTAAAACAACCAAAATTTTAGAACCGTTAATTCGTGCTGCATTAGCCACCGAAGACATTTCAGTTGATCATCATGAATGTGAAGTACTAGCCATAAAAATCAATGCATTAATTGATGGTTTATGGTTAGAAGGCAGCATGGCCTCGTACAAATTCAAAGATAATGAACTGGTCAATATCGGTATCGACAGTGCGTCTTCGATCTTGTCAATTTCGTTAGAAAAAATTTAACGCAGATCTTATAGAATACACACTGCCGTCTTAATTTTTAGTGACGTTCTAATGGGAACGTCATGCAGTGTGGACCACCGCCGGTTTTCAAAATCTCGGTAGAGTGCAGTTCAAATACAGTGAAACCACGTTCGCGTAATTGCGCGTTTACAGCTGTATTTGCACTTAACGAAATAATGCGCTTGTTACCCAATGCTTGTAGATTACAGAAGTGCTTAAACACCCCTTCTTCTTCAATTTTAATCAGGTCATAGCCCGTTTCATCAAGGTAGTTTTTGAATTCTTGTGGTAAACCGTCGTAATAAGTCACGGCAGTCTTTTCACCGACAATATTAAAGATCATGTCGAGATGTAGATATTCTGGTTTCGAGTTAACCGAAATAATCGTATAACCTAATGGTTCAAGCTGTTCACGAATACTTTGGATGCCTTTTTCATCAGAACGCTGTAACGTACCAATGGCTAAGGTCTTTTCATCCAGCTGCCAGAAGTCACCGCCTTCTAATACACCTTCATGACAAGTGGCAATGATTGGTACACCAAGCTCGGCGAGTTTTTCTGCATACAGTAGGCTTTCTGCGTGGCGAATTTCTTCTTTAAAACGGCCTAGTACATAACCTTCTTTGATGTTGAAACCAAAGTCACGGGCAAATACTTGACTTGATAAATTTTCAGTCGGCGTAAGTACTTCGACATTAATGCCGTTTTTCTCGTAGATATCAATCAACTGTTGGTGTTCTCTTAGGCATTTTTGTTGATCAATCTGTTCGCCTTTCTCTAACCAATCTTCAGCAATTTTGTTGATTGGTGAGAGATTCAGGTAAGTAGGAGAGCAAAGTAATACTTGCTTCAATTCACCTGTCGCTGATTTTACATAACTGGTTTCCATAACCTTTTCCTTTTCCATAAGCCATATCTTCTATATTTTGTTACTGCTAAATGTGTTTTTACGTTCGTGGGCTTAAGTGGATCCCTGCGATCATGCAGCGGATCGAACCACCTGCTAACTCAATAGTTGGCACGCTAAAACTGAGTATCTTTGAATGTTGTTCGATGCGTGAAATTTGCTCGGTTGTTAAAGCATCTCTCGCTCGTTGTGACATAACCAAGTGGCTACTGCCATTGCCTGTGAGTTCGATAGCATTACCAGCAAAGTTATCAACTTGGTCAAAGCTCAGTTCAATTACTGCAATGCCTGATTCTTCTAAACGCTGTCTAACCGCTTCGCGACGTGCTTCATTTGGGATCATGTCCAAACAAATAAGGGCGTATTTAGAGCCAACACACATCATCACATTGGTATGATAAATCGCAGTGCCTGTAGCATCAGCCGTTTCAAACGCCATTGGCTCGTATTGGAACGTGGTACAGAAGCGTTCAAGGATCACTTCGTTAGAACGGTTTGATTTAGCTGTGTAGGCGATCCGATTAACGTTATCTAATACCATCGCGCCAGTGCCTTCAAGAAACAGGTTATCCCACTCTAAACCAGAGAAGTCGATAACATCTTGTACGCGGTAATTGGCTTTTAACATTTCAATAATGTCACTGCGACGTTCACGTCGGCGGTTTTGTGAAAACATTGGGTACAATGCAACATGACCACCACTGTGGGTCGAGAACCAGTTATTCGGGAATACTGAATCTGGGGTTTCTTTTTCCCCAAAGTCATCAAATACGTGGACGTTGATGCCATTTTCGTTTAATCCTGCTACGACGATATCAAATTCGTTTTTTGCTTGTAGTGATATGCCAGTGCGATCTAACTCAAGTGAGTCTTGCTCATCGAGTCCGGTTTTTTGAAATGCATTATCAACTGCGGTTTCTGGATTCGAGAAAAATTTCCACGGTCGAACCATTACAACTGAATTTGGCGCTTGGATTAAAGCCATACAACTTCCTTTTATTAAAACAATATCATTAACAAATTATTCATTCTGCAAAACTATGCAACTGCATAAACAATATGCCAGAGATTGATTAAAGTCAATTAACGGAGAGTATGAGAACACCATTTCACTGCACTGAAAAATGCCTCTATGAGTATATGAAATGTGTTAATGTATTGTAAATACTGAGTTTTACTGTTTGTTAATAAATTATAAAATTTGTTATGGAATGTGATGGGGTTATCGGTTTTTTATATGGTTACTAGCGGATGATATGAGGGTATTTAGGTGATAACTGGGTAGAATACAGGTTATTATTTCATAAAAAATTCATGTTGACGGAATAAATGATGGCTTATTAGGGTGATAACAAGCCATCATTTTGCTAGCGTTAATTGTTATTGTGCGAGTAGCTTAACCAGCGTTTGCTCGTATATTTCCGCTAATTGCTCAATATCTGTAATCTTCACACATTCATTCACTTTGTGAATGGTCGCGTTTACAGGGCCTAATTCGACAACTTGTGCACCCGTTGGTGCGATGAAGCGACCATCTGATGTACCACCTGATGTCGACAGCTCTGACGCATAGCCACATACATCCTGGATTGAATCAGTAATAGCATTTAGCAAGTTGCCTGGTTCTGTTAAGAAAGGCTGGCCACTGTGGATCCAGCTGATCTCGTAATTTAAACCGTGTTTTTCGAAAATGCCTTCAATGCGGTATTTGATTAGATCCGCAGTCAGCTCGGTAGAATAACGCAGGTTAAACTGACAAGTTGCTTCACCTGGTACGATATTACTTGCACCTGCACCACTACGGATGTCGGTGATTTGTAAGGTTGTAGCAGGGAAGTAGTCATTACCTTGATCCCAAACCACTTGGCTTAGTTCAGATAATGCAGGCGCGAGTTTATGAATTGGATTTTCGGCAAGGTGTGGGTAAGCCACGTGACCTTGAATACCTTTCACGACGATGTCGCCAGTTAAAGAACCGCGACGACCATTTTTAACAATGTCACCGACTTTGTTGGTGCTTGATGGTTCACCCACAATACACCAGTCAATTTTTTCGTTACGCGCTTCTAAAGTATCAATCACACGCGTTGTGCCATTGATGAACGGGCCTTCTTCATCACTGGTGATCAATAATGCAATTGAACCTTGGTGATCTGGGTGTTCGTTCACGAAGTTTTCGACAGCGACTAAGAATGATGCGATAGAACCTTTCATGTCTGCTGCGCCACGACCGTGTAAATAGCCATCAATAATAGTGGGTACGAACGGGTCGGTATCCCAATCTTCGATTTTACCTACTGGTACAACGTCGGTATGACCGGCGAAGCAAAATACCGGAGCTGTGGTACCGCGACGAGCCCAAAGGTTAGTCGTGTCTTCAAATACCATGGTTTCGATAGTGAATCCGAGGTTTTCAAGGCGTTCGATGATCATTTGCTGACAACCGGCATCTTCGGGTGTCACTGATTTACGACTAAGTAGATCTTTGGCAAGTTGTAATACTAAACTGTCTGACATGAGTAATTCCTTTTTACAGCATATTTTGAGCACTGGCTTACTGTTGAGGCCAGCGCTGGAAATTCTTTGATGTTTGCCCTTGGAGGTTGAAATCCTCTAGTATTGTGAACATAAATAGAGATCATAATTATTGACCAAGAGTTATTAGATTGAGTATTAGTTTACTTAATATTTAACCGAAAACAACCTAAAGATACACTTGAAATTACCAGTTAACCAATCAAAATTACACGCTATTTCAACGCTATATATCACAGCATCCTTACTGTAAATTCTTGCAATATATAATAGTATCGTAGTATTCTAATTTAGATTACTATTTCAAATAAATTAGGGTATGAGAATCAATGAATAAGACCGAAGTGGGTAAGAACGCAGGTAAACCTGGGTTTACAGGATTGACGCGTATTATTAAAGCAACCGGGTATTCATTTCAAGGATTACGAGATGCATTTAAATACGAATCGGCAATAAGACAAGAGTTACTATTACTGATTATTTTAACTCCCGTTGCCCTGTTATTAAATGTAAGTAATGTTGAAAAAATATTATTGATTGCCCCTTTAGTTTTAGTGTTTATTGTTGAATTATTAAATTCAGCTATTGAAGCCGTTGTTGATCGTATTGGCTCAGAACATCACATATTAAGCGGTCGTGCTAAAGATATTGGATCTGCAGCCGTATTTGTTAGCTTGTGCCTAACGGCATTTATTTGGTTTATGATTGTATTTCTATAATAATTAGCTGACGTTATAATTACCATTGATTGTCACATCTTTAATTTTAAATAGTGCAATTATCTATTATTTCATGATAACGTTCTGAAAATTAATTAAATATAAGTGTATATGTTCAAGGTAAAGAAGTCGATTTCAGTGGCGGTATTATTGTACGTGGGTCAATTACTGGCTTTAGTTATGGTCGCCTATAGCACATCCCGACTGTGTTTTTATTTGTATAATCAAAGTGGGTGGGATGGACAAAGTTCAGCCGATATATTTAAAGCTTTTATTCATGGTTTAAGATTTGATTTATCAGCTTTAATGGCGATCAACGCATTATTAATTATAGTTTTATTGTTGACATCTTTTTGGTTTGAATTTAAATCACGTCATATGAATATTATTCGTGGATTGTTTTGGATTTTCAATCTACCTATGTTGCTAATTAATTTTGCTGATATCATTTACTACCCTTTTAGCGGGCGGAGAAGTGGTGTAGAAGTTTTTGATTATATGAACGATTTTTCAGAACAGTCGGGGCAGATTATTCAGCAGTATAGCGGTATGGTAGCCGCTTTAATCATATCATGCGTTCTGGTTATACGATTTTTCAAACCTAAATATATACAAATATCGCTTACGCGTATCAAGTACCTCTTTGTTATTTTAGTTTCTTTTATCATTATCATCGTTAGTATTCGTGGTGGTTTGCAGCGTAAACCGTTGTCGCTATATCACTCGATGGGCTGGTCGTCATCAGAATTATCAGATCTTGTATTGAATACGCCTTTTACCTTGATAAGGAAAAAGCCCTCTAATATTCAGCGCAAAGACTGGTTTGTCAGCAAACAAGAAGCCTTTAATATTGCACAACCGGAATCATTTCAGCTGACTCAAGATTTACGCAGGCAGCAAAATGTTGTCGTGATTATTTTAGAAAGTTTTGGCTTGGAATATGTTAAAGATTTACCTGGAAGGAAAAGCTATACTCCTTTTTTAAGATCATTGGCTGAAAAGGGCTTATATTTTGAAAATGGTTTTGCTAACGGACGGATCTCTATTGACTCGATTCCTTCAATTCTAGCTGGTTTGCCTGCACTAATGGATCGAACTTTTGTTCGCTCACCATATAATTCAAATAAGTTATATCCATTACCAAAAATATTACATAATTATGGCTATACGAATATGTTTTTCCATGGTGGAAATAATGGATCTATGTATTTTGATGTCATGGCCAGTCAATTTGGTTTTGATGAATATTATGGTCGTAATGAATATAATGATGACAGTGACTTTGATGGCAAATGGGGTATTTTTGATGAACCATTTTTACAATTTACTGCACAGAAACTAAATCAAGCCGCTCAACCTTTCTTTTCTACCATTTTTACCATTAGTTCACATAATCCTTATACATTACCAAAAAAGTATGAAAGCATTATTCAACCGGGTCAAATACCGATGCACCGTGTTGTGCGATATAGTGATTTAGCGTTAGAGAAGTTTTTTTCACAAGCACAAAAAATGCCTTGGTTTGAAAATACTTTATTCGTGATAACAGCGGATCATACGTCAGATAATTATGAAAAGGCATTCTCGTCAAAAATAGGAAAACATCGTATTCCTATTATTTTGTATAGCCCATCAGGCTTGGTTCCGCAGAAAAAATCGAAAAAAATAGTTCAACAATTAGATATACCGGTAACGGTATTGGATTATTTAGGTATTGCAGCACAAGAGACTAATAAACTTTCACCTTTTGGGCGCAGTATGTTGAATGACGATGCGCCAGGTAAGGCTTTATTTTATGAAGATAGTTTATATTGGTTAATCAGCGGAAATTCTTATACGACGTTAGATCAACGAGGATTAAATTCTGTGACAAAGGTTTTAGATGAGCCTTTCCTTAACGTGCCTGATAGTAACAATTCATCACAATCCGATTTACAACAGCTAAAAGCAAATTTACAGATGTATAATAATGGATTGATCGATGATAAGTTTTATCTAAATATGTAAGGTTGTACTCAGAGGATATCTTAACGGTATATAAAACACTGAACGTAAAAACGTTCAGTGTTTTCTTTTAATGGTTTCAGATTAAGTATTGATACCATAAATAGCAGCATACTCATCAGCTTTAAAACCCAGCGTTAATGCACCATCGACATCTAGGATTGGACGTTTGATCATGGCTGGTTGTTCAATTAACAGTTCGATAGCGGTGGCTTCTGTTAGATCTGCTTTTTGCTCATCGGTTAATTTGCGGTAAGTTGTGCCACGTTTATTCAGTACTTGTTCCCAGCCAAGTGTTTCACACCAACTGATCAGTTGTGCTTTATCTAAGCCATTAACGCGGTGATCGTGAAATGTGAATTCCAGTTCGTTTGCTTCTAACCATTTTTTGGCTTTCTTAATGGTGTCGCAGTTTTTAATTCCGTACATCACAGTCGTCATTTCAATTCCTATTTTCGTGGTTTTTTTCTTTAAACATTATATCGCCAGTATATACCTAAGTTACTTCAAGATGCTATATCACAGACAAGCAGGAATATCAGAATAAGGCGCAATATGTAGATAATTGGTCGTATAAAACGAAATTAGGTCTGTGGATCCGCTATGTCTGGAATTTGCGAGCTAGCTCCTTTTCAATCGACACTGTTTTTCTTACCCTGTCTGCATTGTTTATTTATACAAGGACGTAGATTATTTATGTCACAACAATCAGTTATTCAAGTCGCTTTAATTGAAGATGATGAGATTGTTCGTTTGGCGATTAGTCAACGACTACAGCTAGCTGGCTATGATGTTATTGAATGTGCAGATGGCGAGTCGGCATTAAGCCTTATACCAACAGCCTTTCCAGGTATCGTGATTTCTGATGTGCGTTTACCTGATATTTCTGGCTTAGCGTTGTTACCGAAATTATTGGCTAACAACCCTGAAATGCCGATTATTTTGATGACGGGTCATGGCGATATCAATATGGCTGTGAATGCATTACGTGATGGTGCCTTTGATTTCTTGGAAAAGCCTTTCGATCCCGATAAATTAATTGAAACTGTCGGTTGTGCAATTGAAAAACGCCAGTTACAACTTGGTGCGAATAAGCGTGAGGAATACTTACAGCAGGCACAAGGTTTAGATCAGATCCTGATTGGATCTAGTCCGGCTATGGTGGAGTTACGCCAACAACTGGTTAAAATTGCCAAGATAGATACCAACGTCATTATCTATGGTGATACCGGTTGTGGTAAAGAACTGGTCGCCGATTGCTTACATAAAGTGAGTGCACGCTCGAAAGGAGACTTTGTTGCTTTAAATTGTGCCGCTATTCCTGAAGCATTATTTGAAAGTGAGCTATTCGGTCATGAAGCTGGTGCCTTTACTGGCGCAATAAAAAAGCGAGTGGGTAAGCTAGAATATGCTGATAAAGGTACACTATTCTTAGATGAAGTAGAAAGTATGCCTATTAACATGCAGATCAAGATGCTACGTATTTTACAAGAACAGGTCATAGAGCGTGTCGGTGGGAATAAATCGATTGCGATTGATATACGTGTGATTGCCGCAGCCAAAGAAAGCTTGAAAGACAATCAAGCATTTCGCCAAGATCTTTTTTATCGCTTGAACGTTGCCCAGTTATATTTACCCCCATTGCGTGAACGCGGTGAGGATATTTTGTTGTTATTTGAGCACTACATTAATCTAGCCTGCATTAATGCTAAACCGTTATCTGGTATGGATGAAAAAACCTTATTGGCGTATGGCTGGCCTGGTAATGTGCGTGAGTTGATTAATGTAGCGACCCGTTTCGCGTTAGATGAGTCGTTAACCGTAGCTGATATTTTAGTGACTAAACCGCTTTCAGTTATTGATACTAGCGCTAGCGAGTTGTCACTCGCAATGCAAACTCAAAACTTTGAGAGGAAGGTCATTGCTGAAGCGTTGAGGTTACATAAAGGCAGTATCATCGAGGTAATGGATATACTTGATTTACCACGCCGTACTTTAAATCAGAAAATGCAAAAGTATGACCTGCATCGAGCGGACTATATTTAATCAAAGTGGCAATATCTTGCTTATTGCCATTTATTTATCCTACCTATCTCATTTCACATAACTCATTACGGCTTTTCCATTACCTCTTTAGTATGTGTTTGTTGCCTGCTTATATTATATTTTAAACTCGTATTATAAATGGAACATGTTTTTATATTGTTAATGTGATGTTTATCTCCTTACTGTGGCTATGCGCTATTTCTTGCTTATCAAAAATCGCCATATAGGCATGATCTTGCTTATCTATCGTCATATTTAATATTTTAATTATAGTTAACAATAGCTTAACTTTGTGGCATTGTTGTTGCTACATGTCATTCATAAAGGAAGTGATGACATTGCCTTGTGCTGATAAACGATATGCAATGCAATTTTTATAACAATAAAACAACAAGGAAAGACCATGTTTAAAGGAATGTTAAAAAAATCATTATTAGTAAGTAGTGTACTGCTTAGTTTGGCAGCGACCTCTGCAATTGCAGAAGAGAAGCGCAGTTATATTTTAGCGACTGCATCGACGGGAGGCACTTATTATCCAGTGGGTGTCGCACTCGCGACGTTGAGCAAGATTAAACTTGAGCCTAAATACGGCTTCTCATTAGCAGCTATTAGCTCTGCGGGTTCGGGGGAAAATATAAAATTGCTGAGTGATGATGAAGCGCAATTTGCCATTCTACAAGGTTTGTATGGTGCATGGGCTTGGCAGGGGGAAGGGCAATTCAAACAAACTGGTCCACAAAAAGACTTACGCTCAGTCAGCATGCTATGGCAAAACGTGGAGCATTTTGTTGTGCGTAGCGCGTTAGTTGAAACGGGTACAATGAGTGATCTTCGCAATTTAAAAGGTAAAAAATTCTCAATTGGTAAGAAAAATTCGGGTACTGAGCACTCGGGCCGTCAGATCATGAATGGCGTTAAGGTAGATGTAAATAGCTTTAACCTTGCGTATTTAGGCTATAGCTCAAGCACCGATGCCATGCAAAATGGTGCGATTGATGGCATGAATATTCCAGCGGGTATGCCAGTAGGTGCGATT
>Ga0209292_1004830_pt1 | contig 14034 bp, 15 predicted proteins | sample GOMGulsemesocosm_2_FD_184634 | JGI IMG/M metagenome (GOLD analysis project Ga0209292, IMG submission 184634) | Methane-oxidizing microbial communities from mesocosms in the Gulf of Mexico - GOM9C Gulf of Mexico (SPAdes) (version 2) | ecosystem: Environmental > Aquatic > Marine > Cold seeps... | reverse complement strand
AAAAAAGACTTGTAAAAGAAGAAAACAGTCGTATATTTGCACTCACAGCGCGGGATAGAGCAGTAGGTAGCTCGTCGGGCTCATAACCCGAAGGTCACTGGTTCGAGTCCAGTTCCCGCTACTAAGTAAACCTCTTGAGAAATCAAGAGGTTTTTTTGTGTCTATTATTCTCGCTTTTCAAAACAACAAATTTCACATAATATTATATAAAAGACTTGTATAGGTTTAAAACAGTTGTATATTTGCACTCACAGCGCGGGATAGAGCAGTAGGTAGCTCGTCGGGCTCATAACCCGAAGGTCACTGGTTCGAGTCCAGTTCCCGCTACTAGGTTTAATCACTTCAAAAACAACGGTTTAGTTTTTACTAGACCGTTTTTTTATGAAAAATATTAAACAAATACTTAACTTTGCATACGATAATGCATACGATAATGCATACGAAAGTGCATACGATTTAACTGTGAAGAAAAATTTCTCTACCCCAAAAATTTATTCTGCAAAAGGTGATTTACTAAAGCGTTGGTATGTCTATTTCTCATTTAGAGATCCTAATACGAACAAATTAAAGAGGATTACGCCTTTTTATGGTATAGCAAATGACTACAAGACTAAAGAAGAGCGTATGGAGGTTCTATTAGTGTATAGAAAGGTATTGCTTAAGCTTTTACAGCAGGGATATAATCCTTATGAGGATAATACCGATTTACATCATCAACTACAATTAGGGAAAAATTCTTCGAATCTAAAAAAAATAGAGAAACCACTACTAGAAGCAGCAGTTGAAAACACTGAAGAATATAAAATGCCTTTGAAAGAAGCTTTAAGTTTCGGGTTAAAGTTAAAAGAGAAACTTCTGAGTGAGACTACAATAAGATCATACAAAAATAGGATTGATAATTTTACTAAATGGTTAGATAAAAACGAACCAAGTATAAAAACTATTGATCTTTTAAATAAAAGAATTATTTCGTTTTATTTAAACAGTATTTTAGAGAAGACAAGTGCGCGCAATCGAAATAATTATCGAACGGATTTAAGTAGTATACTACAGGTTTTAGAAGATAATGATATCATTCAGCAAAACTTTATAAAGAAAATCCCTGTTTTAAAATCTATACCTGAGCGAAATAAAACCTATACACAAGAAACACAAGAAGAAATATTTGCATACCTCGAAGAGAAGGACCAAATACTGTTATTGTATATAAAGTTTATATCTTATAATTTTTTACGTCCTATAGAGGTGTGTAGGTTAAAAGTAGGTGATATAAACTTGATTGATAAAACCATTCAGTTTAAAGCTAAGAATAGTCCTTTAAAGACTAAAATAATTCCTAATCTCTTATATGTTGACCTGCCTGATTTATCACATTTTTCAAAAGAAACTGTGTTGTTTACACCTAGTCAAATAGGAGGTGAATGGGATGCCTTGGTAAATAACAGAAGAGACTATTTTAGTAAACGATTTAAAAGGGTAGTAAAAGACCATTTTAATTTAGGAGCAGATTATGGTTTGTATAGTTTTAGGCACACTTACATTACAAAACTATATAGAGCAATGGTTAAGGAATCTTCACCATTTGAAGCCAAAAGTAAGTTAATGCTAATAACAGGACATTCCTCAATGAAAGCATTGGAAAAGTATTTAAGAGATATTGATGCGGAATTACCAACAGATTATTCAGAAATGCTAAAAAGAACAGATGGTTAACACACCTTTACAGCAGTTTTACAAAGCTTTACTTCCAAAATTATGGAATGATTTTATATTTTTTATCCCTAAAATTGAATTACCTGCTGAAATAAAAAAAGAATTGGAATTTTTAAGGGAGTATGACCTTGTTAATAAACCAATAATTTTAGACATTGGTATTGGACCTTATGTTTATGAAATAAAGCATAATATTAAGGTTATTTCAAAATGGAGTGATTTAGAAAGGAATGTATTTCTATTATTAGAAAAAAGAGCTAATACTGAGAGTTATGAGTTTAATTATATATTAGAAAAGTACTTCGAACAATCTTCTTGCTTATTTTTTTTAACAGATTGGTTGTACAAAAATGTAGAGCAAATAGAACAGGTTGATAATAACATAAGTGGCTTGTTTATGATTCAATTTACTAACTACAAAAAACATTTTGAAGAAATGGTAAGGCATTTTTACCCAAACAAAAATCAAATGCCTTTTGATAGGTTTAATGTAAATCAATTAATAAAAGATTATTTGCCAGATATTTCTAAACGATTTCATAAGGAAGAAGTACCTCTCTTAGCCGAAATTAATATGCAAAAATTAAATGCATTACCACCTTTAATTTATCCTCCTGTAGAGAAAAAACAGTCTAATAAAAAGAAGCGAAAGAAAGTGTTGATCACAGAAGAAGAGGCTAAAAAAGTCATACTAGAATCAATTTTTAAAATTAAAGAATACTAGAATACCTAAGAATTAAACGTCAACGAACGTTTATTAACGCTTGATTATGAAAAAAAGGCAAAAATGTTTGTATTGCGGAATCGAATATGTAGCAAAAAGAAGGATGGTACAGAAGTTTTGTTGTAGCTCTTGTCGATCTCTTCATTGGAGAGATGAAAAAGCAAAAGGAAAAGTTTCTGTTAAACCAGATCAAGAAGATGATAATACATTGCCAAAGATTCAAGAACAAGGTAATAAAGAAAAATTATCCTTTGTAGGAATGGGTAATGCTGCTGCAGGAACTGCAGCTTTTGAAATTGCAAAATCTTTATTCACTTCACAAGAAAATAAACCGGCAACAAAGAGGGATATAGCAGAGTTAAAATCTATACTAAAAGGGCGTTATTTTCCAGTTCGTAATATAAGTAAAGATGTCTACGGGAGATTACCTTATTATGATATTGAAACAGGTGATTTAGTGTACAAGTAATTTATTGTCAATTGAATTTGAGTGTATCGAGGTATTATAAATACATCAATTTCAACAGCTAACTTAATAGCTAAAACATTGAAAATAGAAGTTTCAGAATTATTTAAGTTTGAATGAAATATTTAATTATTATAATATTACTAGTCTTTATCTCATGTAACAGTAATAAAGATTTAATTGGCGAATGGCTAAGTACAGAAAACAGTTTTGGCGTTTCTGCTAAAATTATTTTTAACGATACTGTTATTAGAGTGAATAACTCAAGTTTTAAGGGAGAATATTACATTAAACACAAAAAATTTCACCTTAATAATGGTAAATCATTTCTATCAGAGAAACATCAAGATGAAATAGATACTGTTTATTATGAAATCTCAAATGACATTTTAAAAACATATATAGTTAGGTTAGTTAATGACTCATTAATTAAAAAGGATGTAAATAGGTTTACTAAAATTAAATAAAACAATTACAACCTCAGTCACCATTACTAGCAATTTAACGTCCTTCATAAAAATACTCAATAAGTATTTTAGTTTTAAAATGAGTGGTCATTTACCTTACAAATAGTAAGATAATAGCTTACTATTTTCTTGGTATCTTTTTGTACGTTTGGCGACAGTCATTAAATCATTCAATAGTTGAAAATATTAAGGTGTCTATACGGATTCCCGTAATGAACTTAGATATTATATAGATAGTTTTGTTAAGATTACTGAAAGCTGTATCACTAATTATGGTGAGGTGAAAAATACCTGACAATAGTCATTTCATAGACTTTAATTATTAACTAGATTTGATGAAAAGAACTATCTATTAGTTAATACAAGTAAAAAAATGAAAAAAAACGCTTTACAGTATATTTGGATGTTTGTCCTATTCTTTCTTTTAATAGGACTTATAGTCTGGGGTATTTTCTATGTTGAAAAAATTGAACACAAAATTTCAATTTTTGGAATAGTAGCAGTAATAATGGCTGCGTTTACATCTGTGTTAACGGTTTCAATAAATAACAAAAAAACTAAAGAAAGAGAATATGATTTACATGTTCTTAAAGAAAAGCAAAAAGTTTACGAACATTTTTATAATTCGTTTTTTGACCTATTAAACGGAACGAAAAAGGGACGAAAGGGACTTTCTAATAAAGCTACAACAGAAATGATGCTTTTCAAACAAGGATTAATGAACTGGGGAAGCGAAAGGCTAATAAAAAAGTATATAGAATATGACAATAAGTTAACTGAACCTGATACGAATTTTAATATGCAGCATGACGGAAATAAATTTCTTAAAGAAATAAGAACAGAAATGGGTTTCAATGATTCAAAAGAGTTGAATTTAATTAGTGTTATTTTAACTTATGATGCTCGCGAAGAATTAGGTGTGAATTAAAACCAGTAGCTATCACTTTATACTCAATTAATAATACAACAGATAATAATGCAAGTACAAGAACTTTTAAAACTCATCAATTGGATTGAGGTAAACATTACAGAAAATCAGATTATTCAGAAATACACTGCTCTTCAAAATGGAATGAATCAGAATGTAAACGCAAGAAATAATCAACCTAGACAACCATTTGATGTTCAAAAAGAGGCTCTTATTACAGTGCTTCCAAAAATTAATTTTGACCAGTTAAGTTTCGAACAAATCAATTTACTTGAAAAACTTGAAATAAAAGAATCCATTGGTGCTAAAGGAGTTGAAATCATTGAAGATATTCTTTATAAAAAAAGTCTTGACATTGCAGCTGCTGCTCAAGAAATCACTCAAATAACACAAAAAATCACTGCTGCCAGCACTAAGTTCACCGCAATTAAAACATCTTTAGACAGTGTATTTGACTCTTTTGAAGATGAGGAAGTCCCTGATGGGTCTGTTTTTATGAGGGTCTATTTTCATGGAGAATCAGCTATAAAAGATGTTTCTAAATTAAAAAAACTTGGTGGGCTTTGGTATGAAATTGGAAGAGGTATAGCAATGGCTAATGGAAAAAGCCCAGAAGATTTTAAGATTGTCGGTGCTCAAAAAGGGTCTGTTGTTTTAGAACTTGTTGTAATAGCAGGAATTGCAACTTCTATGAGTACAATTTTATTAGCGGGTCTAAAAGTAACTGAAAAAGTTATCGATATTTTGAAAAAAGTAGAAGAGCTAAAAAAGTTAAAATTAGGTAATAAAAATATTGCTCTAGAATTAGAAAAAGAAGCTGAAAAAGAAAGAACAGATGGTGTTAAAAATATAACTGAGGAAATAGTTAAAAAATTAAAGCTAAAACCCAAGGAAGAGGGAGATAAAGTAACAGCTCTTGAAAAATCTATTAAAAACATAATAGACTTTACTGAAAATGGTGGACTAATTGATTTTATTCAACCAAATGATGTAGATGATGAAGGTGCAAACGGAGAATTGAAAGAGTTCAGAGAAAATTGTGTTGAAATTAGAGAGTTAGAAGATAAAATCAAGTTGCTTGAAGAAGGTGACAGTTCGGAAAACGAATAAGAAAAAGCATATACTGAAATAATTTTTAGATGATACCGAATAGACTTACTAAAATAGTGACATCAATACTGCTAATAATTACAATATTTAGCTACGGTCAAGATGTGTACAAAACTCCATCAGGTAAAAAGTATCATCTGAGCAGTTGTCGTATGGTTGAAAATGTCTCAGCTAAATTGTTAAGTACTGGTGACGTTTCAAGCTATGGGTTAAGCCCTTGTAAGGTTTGTAAACCACCAACAACAAATTCTTTGTCTAACAGCTTATCTGGAAATAATAAAGCACAAGGAACTTCGTCATCAACAAGATGTTTAGGGAAGACCCAAAAAGGGACAAGGTGCAAGCATATGACACGAATAGCCAATGGTTATTGTTACCAACACACTAAACAAAATAGCTCGTCTAACGCATCGAATTATAACACACCACAACAATCAACTACTTTAAGTTTATGTGGGGCTAGAACCAAATCTGGTGGTTCATGCAGACGTAAAGTAAAAGGCGGAGGACGTTGTTACCAACATTAAACCAAACCACATGATACAAATGATAGAATTAATATTAATATTACTAATAACAATCCTTACCACACTTACACTTACCAAAAAAGAAGATAAAAATAAAAACACATTTAGTAATATTACTATATCAGGATGGTTCGTATTAGCCTTTTCAATAGGAATAATTATACTTAAGTCATATACTTTGATTCAATCCAATATTAGTAAAGGCGATTTTAAATCTGATGAAATTGATGCTCAAATAAAAATTAGCGCAAATTCTAAAGAAGCTATAGACCAAATATATTTAAAACTTCCAGATGTCATTAATGCAAAAGATATTAAAATAGGAACAGATAATTTACAAATGAATTTTGAAAAAGAACGACCATATTCAGGAAAGGGTAGAGCGGTGGAAAGATGGTATATGTGTTATACATTAAAATCTTCAGTGCTCGAAAAATATAGATTAGATAGTAATAATGCAGAACAATTAAACGGTAAAACCTTTAAAATAAAAATACCAGAGATTGATGAGATTATTTGTGATTCCAAATCTGTTATAGCAAGATTCAGTTTAGAATTGAGAAACATTGATACGTTTGGAAAAATTAAATGTAGTGATGGGTTTTCTGTAAAATTAAAGGATATTGAATAGTGGTAACTTAGTATCTAGTAATTTTAATTAAAGGGTTTGAATCTGCGAAGCAGATCATAAACCCTTTAATTAATCCCTGGTTATACAGATGTCACATCACAACCTCATGCCTTCCTATAGAGCGTCAAACGTTACCATTAACCCATTTAACCACATTCTAATAGCTTTATTTCAGATGTAACTATATTCACAAAACCTTATCTGAAGTCGAGTATAAGTGCTATTTTTGAGTGAATATAAGCTAGGTATGTTTCATAGAACTACTAACCACAATTGCAAAAAAAATGAAAGTACAAGAGTTGAGTAATATTGTAAAAGAAGATGACCTTGTCTTGCAAATTGAACAATTCAAAATGGGGTTGATTTCACGTGCAACAGGTGGCGAATTTGAACAAAGTGAATATAGTCGTTTAAGGAAAATGGTTTTAGGTATACCTGGAACAGAAAACATTAGTCCTAGATTTTTGAAATTATGCAGAACTACAGATGAATATTGGGGATGGATTAAAGGAGCAGCTCCGTCATATGCGGAAAGACGTATTATTATAGCTGAAGCAATAAATCCAATTTTAGAAATAGTTGAATATGAAACAGGTGAAGGTTCTCTTGAATTCAAAAAAAATTATGAGGAAAAGGAAATTATAGGACAAGGTGGATTTGGTTTAGTTTATTTATTCGAACATAAGCTTTTACAAATGCCGTTTGCAGTTAAAGTATTTGCTCCTGCATTTTATGAAGGTGGGGAAAAAGAATTAGAAAGGTTTTTTCAAGAAGCTAGAATGCTTTTTCATCTTAATCACCCTTCAATAATTAAAGTTTATGATGCAGGCTTAATTGGTCAACGTCCATTTATTAGAATGGAATATTTCAAAGGGCGTAATTTAAATGAAATCCTTAGTGATTTTGGTCGATTAACTCCTGAAAGAGCATTAGTAATGATGAAAAATATTGTTTCGGGTATGAATTATGCTCATGAAGAAGCTGGAATAATTCATAGAGATTTAAAACCAAGTAATATTATGGCTGCTTCACCAAATCAATTTCGAATAATTGATTTTGGATTAGGAATATTTATTGAAAATGAACTTCATTCTAGATTAACAAAAACAGGGGAAGCTACTATTAGCGGATATTACAATGCTCCTGAATTAGTCGAAAATCCAAAGCTTATAGATAAAAGGTCTGACATATATTCCCTCGGTGCTATTTGGTTTACTATGATAACTGGTCAACCACCAGCTGGGACTTCTATTATGGATTCTATGAAAGAAATAGATGGTCTTAGCGAAAGCTATATGACTTGTATTGCCAAATGCTTAGCTAATCTAAGGAACAGAACTCCAAGTTGCGAAATATTGTTAAAACAAATAGAAGAATTATAATTAATACCACCACACAACACACTCAGCCCCATCCTAACAGCCTCGTTCACTCATCAGATTATAGTTATCATAAATAAAAAAGACAGCCCGTGAAGACTGCCTTTGTTGTTGTTTAATGTTCTTGTTTTGCCCTTTGTGATTCTACATATTCATTCTGGTCAATTGATACAACTGCTCCGTATCCAATAAACCCAAATATTAAGAATAATACAATAGCATAAACTGGTATCCAGTAATTAAATAGAGTTAACAGCTGTACATCTGAATCATCTTGCATACATACAAGTACTGTGACTTTTTCTCCTTCATCAAGAAATATTGGACTCCAGCCTTTGTTAGTTACATTTAATGTGTCATTATCTACGTAATATTCTACATAAGGGTAATTATTTGTCCCAGAACTTGTATTATAACCATGTCCATCACCATAAATAACAGATATAGGTGTTCCAGCCATATGTGTTATTTTACCTTCGTAGGAATCATAACCATTAATAAATATCCATTTACTTAAAAAGAAAAGCATTGGTATCAAGCAATAGATTATTATAAATACTTTTTCTCTTTTTGACATTAATATTTTTTTTAGCAATATACCACTTCCTCTTGATACATATAGTGCTCTTTAATTTCATCAGATAATTTGTTCTAAAACAAAAAGACAGTCCGCTAGAACTGTCTTAATTTTATGTTTAGAGTTTGTTGGGTTACTTTCCGCTATTTACATATACATCTTTACTAAAATAAAGTCTCCTTTCTTCATATTTAGTAGAATCTAATTCATCTGTAAATTTATACTCTGAAATATAACCTTTTACATTTTTATTTCCTTTAGTATTATATCCTATATCAAATAGTATCATTCTATTTAAAGCCGAATCAAATGGTAATTCATCATGGTTTAAACCGTCATATTTTAGAGATGGGATAGTATCTAGCTCTATTTCGTGAATCTTTGAAAAATCATTTAAAATTAATTCCTTATTTTTTTGGATGTATAAAATCAATTTTGAATCATATGAAAATAGTGGTTCTTGTATATAAAAATAAAAACGAGTTGATTCATTAATGTTTAATGAATCTTTAGTTACCATTAACTTGTAAAAATTACCTTTTGAAACTAAAGTATCTCCTTTAGCATCAAGCCTATAGTCCTTATTTATATGTTCTAAGCCGTTAATGTTTAAATATTCAGAAGATTGAATTCTTATTCCTTTCAAATCAAATATATCCCAATAATCAAATTTTAAATTGTCAAACGTTAATTTACCTTTTTGTTTAATTTTTCCATTGAGATAAAACTCCTTATAATCGATATATTCATTTGAGTATATCTTTTTATTTTTCATTTTTTCCTCTGAATCATCAAAAAAGCTAATTATTGAATCAATTTTATTATTTTCATTTGTATATTTTATCAATTTGATATTACCACTTTTATAATATTCAGTAGTATTATTTTCTGTGCAACTTGTTACTATAACCAAACAGACTGCAACTAAAATTCTTAAATAAGTTTTCATATATTAATAGGTCTTTTTTATATTTATTTTTGTAACATCTAACCCACTAGTTCTAGAAATATTAGCTGCGTTAGCGGAATCCTTAGAAACATTTTTACGTCCTTGAACATTTGATGTTGTAGTACTATAGGTTAGTCCACTCTTTCCTATACTTACTGATAACGTATAAGTAGTTGTATCTTTTTTTACTTCCCCAGCTGTAGTTTCTGCATTCATAGAGCCTTTTGTACTCCAGTTGTCCGCTACATAGTTTGTTGTATTTATTACAACTGCTTCTGTACTCTTATTAGCATCATCTTTACCATCTCCCGCAGTTTTAGTTTTCTTAGTATTATTACTTGTTCCTTTATTATTATTTTTCTTAGTTCCTTTCCCTATTGCTGTACCAGCAAAAGCAATCATGTCATCCCCATTAGTAATATCTATTTGAGATTTATCACCTTCAGTTTTTGGTGCGTTATCTTGACTATTTTTAGACGTATATTGAGTTCCAGTACCTATTGCTGTATTGTCAGTACCTTCTGAAAATAAATTCGCTACACCTCTTCCAAACCATTCAAGACCACTAATGACAGCCGTTTCAGCTTTTTGAACAGCAGCTTTAACCTTTTTAACTGGGTCAGTTCCTCCACTTGGCATCATCCCATCATAATCTTGGAAAAATACTGGATTATCAAACCCAAAGTTATACGGACTATGTCTCCTCATCTTCTCAGCCAACGGGTCTAAGTTCATCCATCTACCTAACGCTGGGTCATAGTTTCTTGCTGATACATCATACCAATCAAGTCCAAGTTCGTCATTATATTCTTTACCACCAAACTTATATTTCAATGCTAGGTTTGTAGAAGCAATATTAATATTATACCCTTTATGTTTCAGTCCAAAGGAGTACTACCCCGCTAACCAAAAAAAGCTGTATCATCATTAGTAGTTTTTTAGGCTACTTGTATTTTAAAGAACGTGAGGTAAAAGTATTAAAACTTGTTGAGGTAAGAGTAGAGTGTATGGATTTGTTTGAGTGTGGGTGCAATAAAAAAGAGAAGTTAACTTAATAACCTCTCTTTCAATATACATTCATCTACCCCTTTTATTTATGATAATCAATATTGGTCCCTCTTTGTTGTAGTTTCAAATCAAACCGAAACGATTTTGAAGCGAGCTACAGTACTTAAATTTACTACTATTACGCCTATTTTGTATACACATTGTTAGTTGATGTATTTATTTTCCTTTATACCAATAATTAGAGTTCTTATACCCAAATATCTAGCTCTTAAACTATTTTTTATGAATTCCACTCATTTATTTCTCAATTTTGAATAGTAACCAAGAACAAAAAGTTTGATGAACAAGCTTTTATTATTTTTTGATTACGCTGGCGGAATCTGAAAAGCCATTTAAATAGAGTAGGAAGATTTTAAAATTAAATATTATGAACAACTTAGAATTAATTCCAGAAATTACTACATCAATCAAGGAACAACTAACTCAAGAATTTTTAGATACTTGTACTAAATCTGGGGGAGGAGCTGTTTTAGCTGATTTAGTATACAATAAAGCAATTAAGAATTCTAATGTTCTTGCATCGCAAATGGTTTGGCAAGGACAACTAAATACTTTTTGGGTTGTATTAACTCAAATTGGAGAAAGCGTTAATTTGGGAGGTAATTGGATGACATCTGGAGCAGTTGATTCATTGGGATTAGGTGTTCATATTGTTATAGATGGCCAATACGTAGGAACTCCTCAGATTAAGGTTGGAAAAGTAACTGAACAAGCAATTTGGATACCATAATATTCATTGAATGAACTATAATGTCTGATAATAATATATTTATTATTGGACATTTTTTTTGACAAGAGTATTTGTTAACCCTTTCACTTTTAATATTCAATTTGGCTATTGTACATAACAAGTAAATAAACGCAATTGTTGATTTATCTTAAATATTGATATAAACACTATTGTCTATATATGTAGCATATCCATTAAGTAGTTTTGGGAGATAAGTAAAGCTACAACTATCTTTTGTAACTTTTTTTGGTAACAAAATGAGCTTTTCGGGAACTTAGAAGAGTAACTAAGTCTGTACTATTGCATCGGATGGAAGTTCGCAATAGCATCATGCATTTCAGTATGGTCGTTCTTTAGGTAAGCTTCAGTACTTGATATAAAACGGTGACCGCACATTACTTGAGCTTTACGAAGGTTATGTTCCGTCACCCATAATGTGATAACTGAAGCTCGTATTTGTTTGAGATTGGTCACACGTAAATTCATGCTTCTTAACACCTTAACCACTGGACTGGTGATACAACTAATCCTATTGGTATTCATTGGAAATAACGCATCTGTGTGACATTCTATACGTTTCTGAAGTATTGGTCTATCCTCTTGTAAATACTGCATTAAATCAAAGGTTTGACAACTATCTAACTTCAGTTTTCTTCCATTAGTTTTCTTGGTCCCTGGGATATGAACCATTCCTTTTCTTAGGTTGATATGTTCCTCCTTCAGACTTTTTAATGCAACTGCATCACAACCTTGGAAGACTGCTAATCCAGTTACTACTTTATTTCTTACTGCTACTGATTTACAACTTGGTGATTTGATGTTTTCAGTTTGAAATAATTCATATAACCCTTCTAATTCTTTAGAAGATAACAACGTATGGTTGTATTCACGCTTAATATTTTGAATATTCGTATTTGCTAATGGGTTATAAATGTGAATATTTTCGTCTACTAAGTAATTGAAGTATAGCTTTAATGTTCCTAACTGATGGCTAACAGATTTATTTACAAGCGTTTTACCAGTACTACCTTTTTTAGTTTCGATGTGTTCAAAGTATTCCAAACATCGCTTATAATCAAGCTGAGGTGCCTCATATCCCTTTTGTTTGCACCAGTTTAGAAACTTGGTTACGCATCTATCATATGTCGGAATTGTATTTGGACTGTATGCTTTCTTATGCATGTATTCGCTGAAACTATTCATCTTCAAGTAGGTTAACAATTTGAGTATATCGCTGGCTACTTTCAAGGGAAGAATGACCCAAAAACCTACTAATATTTTCTAGTGGCATTCCATACTGTAGGAGGTTCGTAGCGATTGCGTGCCTAAGTGAGTGTGGAGTAATATGCTTACTCATGATATCTTCATCTTCAGTTGCTTCAATAATTGCCTTAAGCCTATCAGAATGGCTTTTACCTAGCATTCTTTTTCCGTTTTTATTGACGAATAATGCATCTGAGGTTTTTGACTTATAAAACTGTGGTCGAGCTTCATATATGTAATCTTCAAGTATTCTCAAGTTGTAATCGTTGATAGCTACATAACGTTCTTTACTTTTTTTTCCGTAACGCACATGAATTAATTTTTCATCGAATTTAACATCTGAAACATCCAACATAACAGCTTCATTTCTTCTAAGTCCACATGAATAAAGGATAGTTAACATTGCTTTATCTCTAAATTGATACCTACTTGATATATGTGAGTATGAACACGCTTCAAATAGTTGTTTCATTTGTTTGATGCTCAAGATGTCTTTAACATCAATATCGTTCATCTTTTCAGTCCTCAAATGAACACCAAAGTTGAAGTTAGCACCATGTTCCTTTAGGTATGTTAGGAATAATTTTAGGGATTGCTGATGTTTATTAAGTGAACCGTTACTTAATGCACCACCACGAGTTTTGTTTTTTCTACTTGATAAGTATTCATAGTACTCAGTTACTAGATTGGTGGTGATGAATGTAATTCCTTCATGCCCTTTAGCTTCTAAATAGTGGAAGAATTCACGTAAATGAATTGGCATGTTAAGAATTGTATCGTTAGCATATCGTTGAACACCCAACCAGTTTTGGAATGAATTTAGTATTGTATTAAACGCTGTATTTTGTATTTGTAGTGATTTCATATCTTTCTTTTATTTTTAAATTAGTGACGAGTTATTAATAACTCCTTTGTTTATAATGGATTAAGTTCGTCATTATGCTAGTGACGAGGTTGTGGCGAGGTGACGAATTCTTCAATGCATAATTCCAATGCTTTTTCAATGGACTGCTCCAAGTTTTTAAACTCATCAGAATTTAACAGCTCATAACTCTTTGAGATACCCTTAATATCTTCACGCTCTAGGATATAACCTTCTTGAATTAATAGCTTATGGTACCTACGTAATGTTGGCTCACTTATTCTGAATTCCTTACGAACTTCTTGATTAGAAAACACCTTTGTTTTATTGGCTTTCAAGTATAATGTTAGACTTTCCAAGTAATTACGGGTGACACCGTTTAGGTTATCCGATTTACGTAATAATACATCCTTAATAAGTGTATTAGCCAGTTGAATATCTTGTAATTCTGTTTCGATATATGCTTCACCAGATACTTCATCAAACTTCTCCTCACGTTGGTATTGATGGTAAAATGTAATCACCTCAATCAGTTGTAAATAGTGGATATTAGTACGTCTAGGTTTGAATACTGACTTCGGGAGTTCTAAGTATTCGGCGAACGAATTAACTACTCGTATCGGCTTCAATAAGCGTTGTA
>Ga0209292_1004827_pt1 | contig 14040 bp, 10 predicted proteins | sample GOMGulsemesocosm_2_FD_184634 | JGI IMG/M metagenome (GOLD analysis project Ga0209292, IMG submission 184634) | Methane-oxidizing microbial communities from mesocosms in the Gulf of Mexico - GOM9C Gulf of Mexico (SPAdes) (version 2) | ecosystem: Environmental > Aquatic > Marine > Cold seeps... | reverse complement strand
ATCAGCTGTTTTTTCAGAACTCACTACACCAGCGGCTCTTTGTTCATTCATGATATCCACGTTATATTCTTTTACGTGTTCTTCAAGAGCGGCTGCGAGTTTAGGGCCTTGGGTTTCTTTTACTGAAATAAAGTTTTCAATTGCCATGGTATCCATGACTTGACCACCAAAGCGTTCTGCAACGACACCAGTACGGATACCTTTACGTGCAGCGTAGATCGCTGCAGATGCGCCAGCTGGACCACCACCAACCACAAGGACTTCGTACGGTTCTTTCTCATTTAATGCTAAAGCTTGTTTTTTTGCCGCGCCGGTATCAACTTTGGTTAATATTTCCGTTAATGAAATACGACCTTGGGTGAAGACTTCACCGTTTAAGTAAACACTTGGTACTGCCATGATATTACGCTCGGCAACTTCGTCTTGGAATGCTGCTCCGTCAATCATGGTTGTTTTAATATTTGGATTCGTCGCTGCCATCATATTTAATGCTTGTACAACATCAGGGCAGTTTTGACAGCTTAATGAAATGAATATTTCAAAGTTCATTTCACCTTCAAGGTTAGCCATTTGCTCAATCACTTCGGCATCGAGTTTCATTGGGTGGCCACCACTATGTAATAGTGCCAATACCAGTGACGTAAATTCATGCCCCATAGGTAAACCAGCAAAACCAATCGCAGTTTGTTTAACTGGGTTTACTACCTGCATGATAGGTTTACGTGCGCTCGCGCTTTGATCTTCGATGACAATGACTTTGTTGCTGAGTGATGCAATGTCATTAGCTAATGTATGTAATTTTTGCGCGGTATCACTGTCATCAAGACTCAGTACCAGTTGTACTTCTGTCTTTAAGTTTTCTAAATACGCCTTTAACTGGATTTTCATATTTTGGTCTAACATAGTGACACCTTTTTAATTCTGTTTATGGCTATATATGGTGCGTTTGTAAAAACGCGATTAGCAATTTGGTTAATTTAAAAATCTATTTTCTGCTTTTTATTTGCTTCGAGCGTTAGCAAAAATGTATTTTTAAATGACCTCAGCCATTACTAAGAGTGCTGAGGTCGTATTATTTTTATTTTCAGTTAATCAGTCTTTAAAGTTACCTTTAAAGTTACCTTTAAAGTTACCTTTAAATTAGATTTTACCTACTAGGTCTAGTGAAGGAGCTAGCGTTTCTTCGCCTTCTTTCCATTTAGCTGGGCAAACTTCGCCTGGGTTCGCAGCTACATATTGTGCAGCTTTAACTTTACGCATTAAGTCTTCAGCATCACGGCCAATACCTTCAGCTGTGATTTCCATTGCTTGGATAACACCTTGTGGGTCAACTAGGAAAGTTGCACGGTCAGCAAGACCTTGACCTTCACGCATAACATTGAAGTTGTTTGTGATGTTGCCTGATTGGTCGCCTACCATGAAGTAGTTGATTTTGCCGATAGTGTCTGAACTGTCGTGCCATGCTTTGTGCGTGAAGTGTGTGTCAGTTGATACAGAGAAAACTTCAACGCCACGTTTTTGTAGCTCTTCGTAATGGTCTGCAACATCACCTAGTTCAGTAGGGCAAACAAATGTGAAGTCAGCTGGGTAGAAGAAGAATACAGCCCATTTACCATGCACGTCTTGCTCAGAAATTTCTACGAATTCGCCTTGTTTGAAAGCCGTTGCGTTGAATGGTTTGATTTGAGTGTTGATCATGTTGTTATCCTATTAATTAGTTAATTGTGTGATGGGACTCTTGCAGTAGTCTTGCTGCGAATCCATGAGAAGGATTATGGGGTAATTCGTTGTATAGGTAAATTCAATTGAATCTATGAAATTGATAGTTTATTCCTATCCCATGTTTTTGAAGCTTATTAGGTCGCGTGATATAGTTTGATTGAAAAATTGAGTAATCAAGGATAGCTGGTAGATGAACATGCAATTCGCAACAATAGAACGCGCTAACATAACGCATTTAGATGCCTTTAAATCTTATGTCGATGAATGTGTTGAAGATGGCATAGTGCTTTATGAGTTTATCTTTAGCAATTACGCTAGCTATCTGTATAAACGTATTGCGTATGCGCATGGTGAACAATTACCGAAAGGCTGGACGCCTATTACGACCTATTTCTGTATCGAGAATGGCGTTATTTTAGGCTCAATACGAGTGAGACAGGGGAGCCATGATTATATTAATAACGTTATTGGTCATATAGGCTATGAAACCAGGCCGTCTGCGAGGGGGAAGGGCGTTGCTAAGTTTATGCTTTCTCATATTAAAAATACGGTGCTTACAGACAGTGTTATTATCAGTTGCGATCCGATTAATATCGCGTCACGTAATGTCATTGAAAGTTGTGGTGCTGAATTTCTTAACGAATATTATTATGCTGAAGAAGACCAGCAAGTACGCAGATATAGATTGAATTCAGCAGCAATCAAATCATCTTAATCGCTGCAATAGATCACCGAGAATTATTAAAAATCAAACTGTAAACCAAAACCAACCCCGATGCTGTCGTCATATTTTATCCCATTGGCGACTAACGCTAAATTAGGTAAAACATGCGCAACCAGCTCTGCACTGTATTCGATTTCTGATTCTTCACCGATATCAATGTAAGCAGCATCGACAATAAACTCAAGTTGATGGCTAAAATGCATTGCTAGTCCAACAGCGGCATTAAAGCCTATTTCGCTATCAAAATCATCGTTAGCAATGCTTGTCGAACTTGATTTAATTTCGACTTCTTTACCGAATTCATAGATAGCGCCACTTTCAACAGTCAGATCCAGTTTGGGATGAAGAACTAAGCGTGTGCCCATATTTAATATTGCCTGCATCGATGTTGTCGTTATGGCATTCTGCTCATCAATAATTGTTTCTCTGCTTAAATAACTGATATTTGATCGGCTAAAGAGATAAGGGCTGAGCAAGTTAGTCATATTGAAGTTGTAGGTTTGTAATGGATCATCAACTTCTTCTGTTGTTATTTCCGTGTAATTAAGTTGGTAATAACGATAACTAACTGGGGTATAAAAATTATTCGCAAACGCAGCGCCAGAAAAGAGCGTCGCTAGCATTAAACATGCTGGTATTAGTTTCATTTTACGTTCCTTGTTAAATGAGCTAAGTAGTGGTGAGTGTATTTTATAAATGGGTATACAGATAAGCAGTATATCGATAAATTGTAGGGTTAAAGTATGAATAAATAAGGGGTTTCTGGTTGTTGCAATTTAGTAAAATATTGATACTCTGGATGAATAACGAATTAAAATAAAGACGGATGATGTGCTGTATTAGTCGTCGTAGTCTGTCGATTCATATTAAAAAAGGATTTTATGAATATCAAACAAGCCTCACTGGAAGAATTAAACGATCTCGTTAGTTTATTTGATCAATATATGGTGTTTTATAAGCAACCGTCAGCACCACAAAAGTACCGTCCGTATTTAGGTGAGCGTTTAATGAATAACGACGCGACCGTGTTTATCGCTTATAACAAAGTGGGTGAGGCAATGGGTTTTGTGCTGAACTATCATTCGTTTTCATCGGTATCCTTGGGCAGAATTATGGTATTGAACGACTTGTTCATTGCTCCAGCGTACCGTAGACAAGGCCTTGCTAACGAATTGATTCACCGTGTCGTGAGAGAGGCTCGAAACACTGGCGCCATTCGGGTTGATTTAAATACCGCACAAGATAATTTTTCCGCGCAAGCATTGTATGAAAAACTAGGCTTTGTAAAAGACACTGAATATTTTTCATATAACCTGTCTGTAAAGTAATGAACCTGTAAATAGTTCTGTGTAATTACCATTCACAGATCCTTTTTCAAATGATCTTTAAATTCAATTATAAACCGATTCATAGCAGCTCTTCAACTGTGATCTTAGTTAGCATCTGATTAAAATCGAGGAGGTCTTTTTGAGATCTCAAGCCTTTCGCGGTTTCCTTTGCAAAGGCTTCAAGTTCTTATTTTGTCATAATTACCTATCTTTAATATGATTAAGTTAATGATAGGCAATTAGACCGATTTTGGGACAGGGTCTTTGTATTAACATTCAATTATATTAACAGCTAAACCACCGCGGGAGGTTTCTTTGTATTTGCTCTTCATATCATTACCAGTCTCCCACATCGTTTTTATCACTTTATCTAGCGATACCTTGTGGTTACCGTCACCTCGAAGCGCTAATCTTGACGCATTTATTGCTTTGATTGCTCCCATGGCATTTCGTTCGATGCAAGGCACTTGTACCAAGCCGCCTACAGGATCACAAGTCAGACCGAGGTTATGTTCCATGCCAATTTCAGCAGCATTTTCGACATGGTCGACCGTACCACCCATAATGTCAGTTAATGCGGCTGCGGCCATAGAGCAAGCGACGCCCACTTCTCCCTGACAGCCAACCTCTGCACCTGATATGGATGCATTTTTCTTATAAAGAATACCGATGGCGGCAGCGGTCAACAGATAACGTACTGCAATGGCATCGGTCACAGGTTCGACAAATTTATCGTAATAACTCAAAACCGCAGGAATAATTCCCGCAGCACCATTGGTTGGCGCCGTTACAACCTGTCCACCAGCAGCATTCTCTTCGTTAACGGCCATTGCAAACAAATTAACCCAGTCCATCGCCGTTAGCGGATCTGCACAATTGTTGCCATTGGCATTGAGGCGCCGAAGCAGGGAGGGTGCCCTGCGGCGTAATTTTAAGCCTCCGGGCAACATACCCTCGCGGCGGCAACCTCGTTCAACACTGCGCTTCATTACATGCCAGATAGTTGCCAGCTGACAGTGTACCTGTTGCTCTGGTATCAGTTGTTTTTCGTTTTCCATCATCAGCGCAGAAACGCTAAAACCATTGTCTTTACATACGCTCAGTAACTCGGCACTGCTGGCAAATGGATACTTAGAATTATCCTCCAGTGAGGTATCTAACGATTTCATCTCCTTTTCATCGACAATAAAACCACCACCAATCGAATAGTAAGTTTGGCTAAGCAATAGTTCATCGCCGTTATAGGCTTTTAGCTCCATTGCATTGGCATGGGCAGGCAACGTTTTTCGACGGTGAAATGTAATGGCATTTTGTCTTGGAAAGCTACTGTCATGTACTCCAAGCAATGATAGGCGCTGAGTGGTTTCAACCTGCAAGAGAAATGAATCAATGATTTCAGGATCAATTGTTTCCGGTTCGAAACCGGCTAACCCCAAAATCACCGCTTTGCCGCTACCATGGCCGATCCCAGTTTGTCCCAGTGAGCCAAACAGCTCAGTTTTTACGTGGCTTACACTACCTAAAGCTCCTTGTTGTTCGAGCGATTTACTAAAACGAAATGCAGCTCGCATTGGACCAACTGTGTGGGAACTGGATGGGCCGATCCCTATGCTAAACATGTCAAAAACACTAATCATAAAACTTCCTTTTAAACGAGGATTAAAATCGGAGGCGAGCGGCACGTGTTAGAACTCATAACCGCGCTATTGGTACTATTATGGTACTGATGAAATGAGGACTCCTACTCACCGTTTTACCATCGGCAGGAAAACACTAACGACCCGATGTAAACCCACGATAAATAGCTTGTAAAAAGTTGTAAACGAGTTCTCTCGACCTATTTACAAATAATTTATCGTGACTTGACTAGGTGAAATATATGGATAGACTGGTCGGGATAGCAGCACATAAAATGAAGGGACACTTATAATGCTGACTGAGATCAAAATTTTAGTGGTTGATGATGACGAGCTGACACGTCAGGTATTGAGTAGCTATTTTGAAAACGAAGGCTACAACGTCCTATGCGCAGCTACTGCAGAAGAGGCTGAAAACCTATTGGCTCATGGAGCCGTAGACCTGATATTGCTTGATATCCGCATGCCCGGTAAAGATGGCCTGACCTTAACCAGAGAATTACGCGTTAACAACGAAACGGGCATTATTTTAGTAACAGGTAGTCAGGACGAGGTTGATCGTCTGATTGGACTCGAATGCGGCGCCGATGAATACGTGACCAAACCTTTTAATCCTCGCGAAATCTTGGCCCGGGCTAAGAATCTTATTCGCCGGGTCAGACTGTGCCAACAGGCCAAATCGGCGGATAATAGTGACAATAATCTGAAGGCATTTGATCGCTGGAAGTTAAATCCTGTTAGACGTCAACTTATCGATGAGCAACAAAGCATAGTCCAACTAACTGAAGGTGAATTTCAATTACTAAAAAGTCTAATGGATCATGCCGGCCACATTATGAGCAGGGATCAGATCCTTGATCAGATCCGCAACCGTGAGTGGGTACCGACCGACCGCACCGTAGATGTGTTAATTGGTCGATTGCGTCGCAAGCTTGGTGATAATTCCGCTGAACCACGCTTAATTCTGACGGTTCATGGTGCAGGTTATCTGTTCACCCCCAAGCTTGTTGATGTCGTATGAAGTCATCGCTGTTAGCGCACTGTTTTTTGACAATAATTGGCCTGGCGATAGCACTCCAATCACCCAAGAGTCAGGCGCGAGAGCTAATTGCATGTGGCCATCCCTATTATCCGCCAGTTTCTTGGGTCCAGCAGCAACAATTAGTCGGTATTGCGCCAACGGTAGTTAAACAGTTATTTAGCGAGCTTGGCTACCTAGTCAGGTTTGAGACGGTAGGAAATTGGAAGCGCTGTTTATGGGAAGTTAAAACAGGGCGTGCGGATATCGTGGTCGCGGCCTATCGGATAGCCAGCCGTGAGCCTGATTTCGACTTTAGTCAGCAACATATCGTGGCCGATCCTGTTGGGGTTTTTGTCAACTCTAATAAAATCGGAAACTACCGTTCTCTCAATGATTTAAAAGGAAAAACTGTGGGTTTGCTATTCGGTGATAGTTTCGGCGATAGTTTAGATAAATTTATCGTAGACAATAGTCAGATCGAGTATGTATCTCAGGGCCAACAGAACTTTGCAAAATTGGCTCACGACAGAATTGACTTCATGCCATTAGGCACTGTTAGTGGTAACTTACAAACTCAAAAGTTTGGATATAGTGAGCAAATTATCGCTGCGCCATTTAAGTTAACAACCGAATATTACTACCTGGCATTAAGCCGCCACAGTGAGCTTAGCAAGCACCTGCCTTACATTAACCAGCGCTTAGATCAGTTGCATCGTAACGGCCAAATCCAACAGTTACAAATCAAGTACAGCAAGATTTATCTTGAGCCCTCGACCAAGGTAGGTATAGACCATGAATCTCCCTAGCTTACTCGGCTGGCGTCGCCTTATCTCTTACGCTAAAGTTCATCCACTAAGTTATCGTATGATAGTCTATATCACCCTATGTAGTTTTGTCTTTATTATGCTGTCAGCAGCGCTACAGATTACGTTAGACTACCGTCGGGAAATGCGTAATATCGATCAGCAGATCCAGCTAATCCGCACTAGCTATATCGCGAGTCTGGCCCGCAGCATGTGGGATTTTGATCGGGCACAGCTTGAACTGCAGCTTAAAGGTATCAAGGCGCTGCCAGATATAGCCGACCTTGAGCTTAAAGATCATACTCGTAATACGCTTATCCGTTTGCCAGAACAAGTTGTTGATAGCAACAAAAACGTGATGAAAACAAGCTTTGAGCTCAGAATCCCAAACAAGCGTGTTGGCAACGTTGATAATAAGAACGCACAAGGTATTGGACGCCAACTCGGTACGCTCATTATTACCACCGACTTGGCCGCTGTACATGCTCGATTGTGGCGCACCGGCTTTAGTATTTTATTAAACCAGACATTGCTGGTAGTACTCATTATGCTGGTAGTTATGTTCATCCTGCAACGACTAATCACCAGGCACCTCGAAAGCATGGCGCGCTACAGTCAAGCTATTGGTGACGGTGAGCTCGAAGCACCCCTGACGCTAAGACGCCGACAACCTCGGGTCCCCGATGAACTGAACCAATTAGCCACAGCGCTTAATGAGATGCGTCTAGCGATTCGTCATGATATAAACCGACGTGAACAGGAACAACAAGCTCTGCGCTATAATCGCGATCAGCTGCAGCAGATGGTAGAGCGCAGGACGATGAGCTTGCAGCAAGCTAAGGAGGCCGCCGAAGAAGCGAATAAGGCAAAATCACAGTTTCTGGCCACAATGAGCCATGAAATCCGTACCCCAATGAATGGTATGCTCGGGATGATTCAACTACTGCAAAACAATGAACTTACTGAGCAACAACGCCACCGAATCAAGGTATTGCATGATTCAACCGAAGCACTGCTTGAAACTTTTAATCATGTATTGCAATACGCTCAATTGGAAGAGGGAGCCTATATTTGTGCCGAATCTTTTTTCTCTCTCGATGAGTTGCTGCATAGCCTTATTAGTTTGATGCAGCCCAAAGCCGATGAAAAACATTTACAGTTGAAGCTTGATACTCCAATAGTTGGCGATTGTTATCATGACGCGGCAGGAAGCTTACGCCAGATCTTAACCAACTTGTTGGCTAATGCAATCAAATTTACCGATCATGGTGAAGTATCGCTCCGTGTCACTCGCCTTGGGCTGGTGGACAAACAACATCGGCTGCGTTTTTCCATTCAAGATAGCGGGATTGGCATTGAACCGGCATTGCAGCTGCAAATATTTGAGCGCTTCACTCAGGCTGATGAATCAATCACCCGTCGCTTTGGCGGAACTGGCCTAGGACTTTCGATCTGTCGTCAACTGAGTCAGGAAATGGGCGGAAAGATTGGCGTTGAAAGTACGCTCGGCCAGGGCAGTACCTTCTGGGTTGAAGTGAAATTAAAAGTAGCAAAAGCGAGCCAATGTAAAGCAGAAGTAGCGCTACCTACCTTACCAGCATTGCAGATCCTATTAGTTGAAGATGTTGAGATTAACCAACAGGTGGTGCTGGGTTTACTGGAACAACATCAGGTTACATTAGCTGATGATGGTTATAAGGCCATCGACATCGCTAACCGCAATACCTTCGATATCATTTTGATGGATATGCACTTGCCTGGGCTAAGCGGACTGGATATTAGCGCGCAGATCCGCCAAAATTCTAAAGTCTGCAACTATAACACCCCAATAATTGCCTTGACGGCGAGTGTACGCCCCGACGATATTCATGATTATTTTAATGCCGGGTTACAAGATGTCGTGGCCAAACCCGTAAAGCAACAGTTACTGCTTGAGGCTATTTCTCGAGCGCTTGATCCCCAACAACCTAGGTCGCCAATAAGTATACCTCGGCTAAATATCTTCGACGACACGCCGTTGCTGGACCAGTCCATGATCGAAACCCACCTGCAGATTTTAGGTTCGGCTAAATTGGCAAAGCTAATGCAAAGCTTTTGCAAAACCCAGCAGCAACTTTGGCCAGCACTGCAACAAAGCCTGGCGAGTGACGATCACTATGAGGTGGCGCACCAAGCGCATAAACTCGCAGGTGCCTGTGATATGCTGGGTTTTGCACAAGCCAGTAAACTATTACGCCAACTGGAGCATGATGCCAAAGATGGTAGCATCAAGCCGTCATCGCAACTTATTTCTCAACTGGAACCTATTATGGCACAAAGTTTAGCTAAGGCTGCAACCTACTGCAGTTAAACCCGCAAGGTAAACTAAACCCTAAATTAGAAAAACATTACAACATCATTCAGCAACAAAAAATCAAAATATCTTAGCCGCCGATATCAGCTAAAAACCCCAAGTACAGCCACTTTCAATCCTACGCGCCTATCAATCAGTGTGATATGTAAAGCAATTGTTAGCTCCATTTACATTTTTTTACAAGTTATTCATTCTGAGTTTACATCTACCCTTTAGTGTTTCCTGTGTTGGGGGAAGGACATCAGATAATGTCGAGGTCTCGCCCATAAGCTGATAATTCAACAGGAGCAAGACATGACTGATAATGACAGATTAAAACCTAGTTTCACTATGGCAATGCTGCCGATAATAATGACACTGGCAGTACTGGCTATTCAACTATTCTATTTTGGCGACTTTACCCCCCACATTCCGCTTGCAATTGGCATAGCTATCACAGCGACACTAGCGTGGTTTCGCGGCTATCGCTGGGATGATATCGAGGGTGGTGTAATGCACGTCATTCGTGTCGGTCTTCCCTCAATTGCAATTCTAATGACCGTAGGCATGATCGTAGGAGTCTGGATTGCCAGCGGTACGGTACCCGTGCTAATTTTCTACGGACTAAAGGTATTGAACCCAGAAATTTTTCTGGCAGCAGGTATGCTGTTATGTGCCGTCGTTTCTGTCTCTCTTGGAACCTCTTGGGGCACCACCGGTACAGTAGGACTTGCACTGATGGGAATTGGGTCTGGCTTTGATATCCCAATGTATTGGACTGCCGGCGCAGTCGTTTCCGGCGCCTTTTTTGGCGACAAAATATCACCGCTTTCAGATACGACTAATTTGGCGCCTGCGGTGACGGGGGTCAACTTATTCGATCATATTCGCAATATGCTGCCGACGACGGTACCAGCGATGCTTATCGCTCTGGCCATCTATTGGTTTGTTGGATTCAATCTAATTGGTTCAAACCAAGTCGACTTCTCTAAAATTGAGGCCATCACCGGTGGCCTGGAAAATAATTTCAACCTCTCCCTATTATTGTTACTACCACCATTACTGGTTATTTTACTTGCGCTAAAAAGAATGCCCGCACTGCCGTCGCTGTTCGCAGGTGTATTTTCTGGCGCGTTGCTAGCAATATTTGTTCAAGACGCTTCACTGCATGAGGTATTCAACTTTATGCAATCAGGATACAAGATTGATACCGGCGTTGCTGAAATTGACGGTTTGCTAAATCGCGGCGGTGTTCAATCTATGACCTGGGTTATCACCCTCGTTATCATTGCGCTTGGCTTTGGTGGCGCACTTGAACGAACCCATTGTCTGGATACGATTATTGAGGTAATGCTACGTCGTATTAGCTCATTTTTTGGCTTACAAGCGGCTGCCACCGGTACTGCCATCGCCACCAATCTTGTCGCTGGCGACCCCTACCTTTCGATTGCACTGCCAGGTCGCATGTTTTCAGCAACTTATGTCAAGCAAGGTTACTCGAAACTCAACCTGTCGCGTGCCGTCGAAGAAGGTGGCACCTTGATCTCACCTTTGGTGCCATGGAATGCGGGCGGCGCCTTTGTTATCACCGCACTGGGTTTGGGCATTAGCGACGGTAATGTTGAAAATCTGCTTTATATCCCATTGGCATTTGCGTGCTGGTTATCACCGCTAATCGGCTTGTGTTATGCCGCACTCGGGCGTTTCTCGCCAAAAATATCGGATGCTGAATTAGCACAATATAAACATGAAGAAGAGGACGTTGCGTTGGAGCAGGATTTAGTCACACAGGTAGAGTCTAATATATCCACCAGCAAAACATAGCCACTTAATTAACGACGCCGCCGTAGCCACTTGCGACATTATAGCCCGACTTACCATGTCGCGATTCGGTGCAACGGTGATGTTAACGGAACGATTACTAGGTTGCCCTCAAGCTAGTATCGAAATCAAACCTAAATAAAATAACAACGGCGTGTTTAGCCGCGGAGAAAAAGACATGTTTTATAAAAATGATCAAATAGCAGGCTTCGACGATGACATTTGGCAAGCAATTAAAGCGGAAGATGAACGTCAACAAGATCACGTTGAGCTAATCGCATCAGAGAATTATACCAGTGCGCGCGTTATGCAAGCTCAAGGCACTCAGCTAACGAACAAATACGCGGAAGGTTATCCAGCCAAACGCTATTACGGGGGTTGTGAACACGTCGATACTATTGAGCAATTGGCTATTGACCGTGCCAAAGAACTGTTCGGCGCAGATTACGCTAATGTACAACCACACTCTGGCTCACAAGCTAATGCCGCCGTATTTATGGCGTTGTTAAAGCCTGGTGAAACTGTGCTTGGTATGAGCTTAGCCCATGGTGGTCATTTAACCCATGGTTCTAAAGTAAGTTTCTCAGGAAAAATTTATAACGCTGTGCAATATGGACTCAATGAGACGACTGGCGAAATTGACTACGATGAAGTAGAGCGTCTTGCCCAAGAACATCAACCAAAGATGATTATCGCAGGCTTTTCTGCTTATTCACGTATTGTCGATTGGCAACGTTTTCGCGATATAGCCGACAGCATTGGCGCGTGGTTATTCGTTGATATGGCGCATGTAGCAGGTTTGGTTGCAGCTGGGCTGTACCCTAACCCAGTACCTATTGCTGATGTTGTGACCACCACAACTCACAAAACACTGCGTGGCCCACGCGGCGGTTTAATTTTGGCTAAACACAATGAAGAATTAGCCAAGAAGTTAAACTCAGCGGTCTTCCCTGCTGGCCAAGGCGGTCCATTAATGCACGTTATTGCGGCTAAAGCGATTTCGTTTAAAGAGGCATTGTCACCAGGTTACGTTGAATATCAACAACAGGTGATCAAAAACGCGCAAACAATGGCTGACGGTTTCCAGCAACGTGGTTATAACGTCGTCTCTGGTGGTACTGACAATCACTTATTTTTACTCGACTTAATCGACAAAGGCATTACCGGAAAAGATGCCGATGCAGCACTTGGCCGAGCCAATATCACGGTCAATAAAAACTCAGTGCCTAACGATCCACAATCGCCATTTGTTACTAGCGGTTTGCGCATTGGTACCCCAGCCATCACTAGTCGAGGGTTTGGCAATGAAGAAGTGGCACAGCTAACTGGTTGGATTTGCGATGTTTTAGACAATATCAATAATGAACACGTTATCACTGATGTCAAAAACAAAGTATTGGGTTTGTGTGATTCCAAGCCAGTATACAGTTAAGGGAACGTGAAAGTTGTGCTTTTAAGGCTGGTTATTGGAAACCAGCCCAAGCCTTCCCCAACGGATTTACAGCGAGCTGAGCATCTTTAAGTAATTAGCACAGCGATTAGATTAAAACAAATAAGAAAGGTAAGGCCATGCAACAATATTCTGGATTTGGTTTGTTTAAACATTCGTTAACCTATCATGAGAACTGGCAGCGGGTTTGGAGTAACCCTATTCCCAAAAAACACTATGATGTAGTGATTATCGGTGGTGGCGCACATGGTCTAGCAACGGCTTACTACTTAGCCAAAGAACATGGCATCACTAATATTGCGGTGGTTGAAAAAGGCTATCTTGGCGGCGGGAATACCGCCCGAAATACCACCATAGTACGTTCTAACTATTTGTGGGATGAAGCATCGCACTTATATGAACATTCATTAAAACTATGGGAAGGCTTGGCACAGGAACTGAACTACAACCTGATGTTTAGTCAACGTGGAGTATTAAATCTTGGTCATACACTGCAAGACATGCGTGACATCGAACGTCGTGTTAATGCCAACCGTCTTAACGGCATTGATGGCGAAGTACTTACCACTGCACAAGTACAAGAAATGGTGCCAATTTTAGACTGCTCTAAAGGCGCACGTTACCCAGTAATGGGCGCTTCATGGCAGGCTCGTGCGGGAACCGCTCGTCACGATGCCGTCGCCTGGGGTTTTGCCCGTGCCGCTGATGCATTAGGTGTTGATTTATTGCAGCAAACCGAAGTCACCGGTATTCGTCGTAAAGATGGTGCGGTGGAAGGTGTCGAAACCAATCGAGGTTTTATCTCCGCTGGCAAGGTCGCTTGTGTTGCAGCCGGTAATTCAAGTGTGATCGCCAAAATGGTTGGCATGGAGTTACCGCTTGAATCACACCCACTACAAGCAATGGTATCAGAGCCATTGAAACCAATCCTAGATACCGTAGTGATGTCTAATCATGTGCACGGTTACGTTAGTCAATCTGATAAAGGTGACTTGGTAATTGGTGCCGGCATAGATGGTTATTTAGGTTACGGTCAACGTGGGTCGTTCAACGTGGTTGAACATACCATTGCCGCCATTATCGAGATGTTCCCGGTCTTTAGCCGTGTACGACTAAACCGTGCCTGGGGGGGAATTGTTGATACCTGTCCCGATGCCTGTCCTATCATTTCGAAAACCCATATTAAAGGATTGTACTTTAAC
>Ga0209292_1004821_pt1 | contig 14056 bp, 11 predicted proteins | sample GOMGulsemesocosm_2_FD_184634 | JGI IMG/M metagenome (GOLD analysis project Ga0209292, IMG submission 184634) | Methane-oxidizing microbial communities from mesocosms in the Gulf of Mexico - GOM9C Gulf of Mexico (SPAdes) (version 2) | ecosystem: Environmental > Aquatic > Marine > Cold seeps... | reverse complement strand
ACAATGCAATCAAATTAACAGTGCCGGTTCTTCTGCAGAAACTCATTTTGATTGCATATTTCGCAAAATAGATTCAAACATCACAAAAACATGGACGCATACTCTAAGCAAAAACAAGGTTTAGCAGAAAGATGTGTAACGGCTACGCCTTTGCAACATGATGCAAATCTGTCACATGTGACACCTAATCACTAACTATAACCGGACATCAACATTGATTGATCAAATTTGAATTTTGATTAGCTCTTCATAGCAAACGGATTCATAGTTTCCAGCGCTGACTTATCAGATTTCTTAATCTCTGGCGCACAAGTAATCACACGCCTATAGCCCTCATAATCGAGCGCATAAACACATTCAGATAGAGAACTAAAAACATAACCTAAATCTTTTAAATTATTACTATCTGTTTTAAACATAAACTTATCATTTAGATAAACACTAATAAAAACAACATCAAAAGAGCCATCACTAAGATATGTAACAGTATTCCCATTCCTATCAAATTTACTCTGAATCATATGTCCGGTCACATAAAAATCATACTGAATCAAAGGGCCAAAATCACCAACAAATTCAGAACCAGCAACAACTTCATACGTTTGATTAAAACCATCAGAAGAAGAATTCGGACTAGAATTATCACTAGTAACATCAACTCCAGAACCTGAACTATCAACACTAACCACTTGCTCAACAACTGGCTCATCATCAAAAAAAAGAGTTGAAAGGATCGCAATTGATAGCAACATCATTATCAAAGAACCGATAAAGGGCCATGTTTTCCAAATGCTTTTCACATCACTAGCATACGCTTCCTGAACAGCTTTATTTGATGACGTATGTGATTGATAAAAAGGAAAGTATGAATCCTTATAACGCCGCTGAGATGTATTAACTGTCTCACCAGCAGCCCCCGACCTAACCTTTTGAGTATATGAATTTGGAGACCCGAAAGCGGTATTTTTCTGGCAAGAATAAGTAAGCTCTATCATGTCTTTAACATCACGATTCAGCTTTCTAAAATTCTGAGTAATTAGAATAATATCAATACCAAGGTGCCTGTGCATTGAATACCACTCTAAAATAGGAACATTGCAACCCCTAGTTGGCAAAACTAAATGAGCTTCATCAATGACATACAACGCCGCTTGACCGTCCTTATTCCTCCAGCCATCGTTATAATCTTCAATGTTAGAAAAAGGACGACGGGTCGAACCAAAATCATTAAGCTTACCGTCGATAACAACAATTAAATCTCTAACATCCTCACCAAATGTTTTAACTAACAACTCAACATTTAACGGTAAATTGGTTATAACCTTACGACCTTTAGATAACGAAGGAATAATATGATATACGACAGCTTCATACGATTTACCGCCTCCGGGCTTGCCAACAATACCATAAATCATTAGCTACCTAACCTTACAAACGGAATCAACTGAAGCAACAATCTGATACCTATCGCAGTTGATATTATTGCTAGTGCATTAGGTATTCCGGCTTGAATAAACACCCATGCAACGGTAGGTGGAACACTGCCCATATATTGAGAAACATCTAACTGCCCTAACATGGCACTCAAACCGCTCAACGCCCCAGTAACTAAATCCAGTAACATTTCAAAAATCCAGAAAACCAAATCTTTCAAGGCTTCCATAAGCGAAAGAAAAAGACTATAAAAAAAATCAGCAATAGCATTAAAAAATTCAGTTAACATTTAACCTCCGAAAATCATTGAACGAGCATTAGCAAGAGCAAGAAAAATAATACAGAAACGAATAAACCCCCAAAGATAACCAAACGAAAATAAATCATAACAACCAAACGAACCAAAAATACCAAAATCAAAACAGGCATCAAATGATGGTTCAGAAGATGATCCCAAATCAAGATTAGTCAGCGAACTAGACAAGTCGAACAAAGGGCCATTCTTAACACCAGTAGTAAAAGTATTAAAAACCCCGTCAATACCATCTGGATAACTTGTCTTATAAAAAGATTTACAGCTACCATTTTTGTAGCAAGTCCCCTTGCCTTCAGCATCAAATTCCCCAATTTTCTCAACAGCATCAGTAAGCTCATCAAGTTTTGAAGATAAATCACCAAAACCATCTTTGTTAACATCAGATAAATTATTAAGACCATCTTTAGTCGAATTATTTAAACGATCAAGACCATCTTTAGTCGAATTATTTAATCGATTAAAACCATCTTTAGTCATACCTTTTAAATCACTAAAGCCAGAACTATTAGTATTTTTTAAATCAACAAGACCATCTTTAGTCGTTGTCTCTAATTTATTAAAATTTGAATTTAATGATTCGAAGCCCAGAATATTAGTTGAATCTAAACGCGACAATTTATTAATAATACCAGCATAATCTTGTGATTTATCGCCATCAGTACCATCGCCATCAGTACCATCGCCATCAGTACCGCCATCAGTACCGCCATCATTATCAATAAAGCATTTCGTTTTAACTTTATGTGTAGATTCACTGCAAGATATGATCTTAAATGTAAAATTCCTACCGCCAGCCCTCAACGCACAATGAGCACGAGCAGAATTAACTTTTTGTCTAGCGTCAGCACCAGAGCAATAAGATCCTTGTTCTGGTTTAGTGTCACTGTCACCACAATCAAACCAACAATCATCGTCGCCATCAGTACCGCCATCAGTACCGCCATCAGTACCACCATCAGTACCACCATCAGTACCGCCATCAGTACCACCATCAGTACCGCCATCAGTACCGCCATCAGTACCGCCATCAGTACCACCATCAGTACCGCCATCAGTACCACCATCAGTACCGCCATCAGTACCACCATCAGTATCATACTGACAAGAAGTACTAAAAAATTGTGGTTCTTCAGTACATGTCACTTTAAGATGGGAATCAGAAGAGCCGTTAGCCTTAGCCTCAGCAGTACACGAACTTCTATTCGCTGCAATTTGATGTTGAACCCAACTATCTTCACAATACGCTGGTTTATCCGTTTTTCTCCACGTAAAATAATCCCTTACTTGACCTGTAACTCGCCCCGAGCAGCCCCCATAACGATGCTCGTCAAACATAATAATTACACCGCCTTCTTGTGAATCAGGATCTCCTCCAGAGTCAACCTGAAGTGAGGCAACCTTCAAATGACCCTTGACACAGCGCGACCTTAAAGCGGAAAACATAATTTCCTTACTTGAATAAACACTGCCCAGTGGAGAACCAGCAAAATAATTATCTCCCCGAGCATAAGAATTAAATGAAAAAATAACGGCAAGAATAAAGATGAATATATTCATAAATTAACCCAAAAAAAGCCCCGTATAAACGAGGCAATTAATTAACGTAAATTTTGAGTAATGACATAACCAGTAATGGCACCAATCAATACATAAACACAGATTACTATGTCATGAAGAACTAAAAGCATTAGACTTTAGAGATAACACGTTTAGCTAAACCAATCCCCTTAATTGACATAGCGACCGCAATAATGGCAACACCAATACCAGCAACCGCAGTACCTACAGCTGAAATATCAATGGCCGCAAAGTATGAATCAATACCGCCAGCTGCAAAAGATGGAGAAGCAGCAACTAAAAGAGCTGAACCTAAAAGAATTTTATTTAACTTTGGCATTACAATTTCCTTATCAAATTTAACGCTACTTTTATCGGGTAAGTAGACAAGAACCCTAAAACTAAAACCACTGAGACCCCAAAACCAATAGACAATGAAACATCAGCAGGACTAACCGAAATATATTCAAACCAATAATCATAATCAGACTTAGAAACAAGAACGTAAGACGAACATGACTCTAAATCCTGACCTGTTACCTTTAAAAAACCTTGTTGATTAGCTGATACGCAAATCATAATTAAAATGATTTACCATGTGGAAGCAATAAGACCTCACGCCCAAGACCTAAACGGTCAAAATCACCAACCTCAAACGATGACGAATCTAATTCATATTTACCCGCAGGATAATGCTGTTCACCATCTAAAATAGGAACGCTTGTACGAACTGGAAACTTACCCTTCACATGCGCGTAAACCACTTGCGATTGCATTTTCCAAGGCTTACCAGACTTAGCCGAAACACCTTCACGTACATCAATTTGTTCATCTTCTTTAAAAATCTCAATAATTAGTGCAGCCATAATTATTCCTTAATTTATTAATTTATTAATTGTTTAGCATTGGCAACCACAGCAACACGCTCAGAATTACATTTCTTGAGGAATTTGTGATTAGCCAAAAGTGACATTGAATCTAAGTAAGCACCGAAATTGTGCAAATCTGGTTCAACAGTTGAAATAGAGTGAATATTAAAAATATCTTCTGAATGGCCTAACGCCGAATCCATAAAATCGGTAAACGGACAGTTAAGCTTTTCACCTAGTACTTTTGCTTTACGAACAAGGATTAACGGTTCTTTATCTCGAACAGCTAAATCAACACTAAGCGCAAGTTTTGAGTGATTTAATACATTCATATGAGTATGAACATGGTTATTAACTAAAATTGATTGGGTATCAGGAAGTGAAAATTTACCACCTCTATCATCACAAAGCGCACCAAGTACGAGATGAGTATCACCACCAAACACATCCAATAAATCAGAAATAGTCCGGCCACACTGACGCTTAACCCATCGGATTTTCCCCGACAAATCCAATAATGATCGTTTTTTTGATGAACGCACAGCTTTAGCTTCACCCAAGTCGAAAGACGCAGAAAAGGCATTGATACCTGCAAACGAACCATTAAAATCTAACAGAACATCAACTGATTTACGTTTTAATTCTACTTCTGAACGATACCAAGATTGATCTATGCCCTGCTCCCTGCCTTTGTCATACACACGCCAAAAAGTATTAGATTTACGAGAACCAAAAGTGTTTATTTCACCAAGTAAAAGCTTGCCTCGATAACTTGGTTTTGGTGTGTATTCAGGTTCAGGGCCACCATTCGGGTTTTGAAACATACCGTCTGCATAACAAAGTGCCGCATAATCACAAGAAAAGTAGTTTTCAAAACAGTCATAAGCCAAATCAATTCGAGTTAAGCTATTAACTAAAAGAATATCGGACAACCAAAAGTGAAGTCTAAGCTCTGAAACATTAGAAAACACATGCTTACAGCCCTCGCCTGATATTTGAATATAAACAGTATTGTTATTGCCACCGATACCAACAAAACCAAGCTCAACCTTACCCGTAATATCAAGGATTCGATGACTGTCCTTATATCCGTGAAAACCTTTATCACGAGATGAAGAAACAACCTGTAAACCCATGATATGAGATAAAAACTGTGACATGCGATTAAATAAAACCTCATGAACATCATGATGATAAGACTGAATTAATTGATAACGCTCATCTGGATTAGTTACATTATCGAGTGATTGTGACGGCATTTTTTGCCAAAATTTGCGATATTCAACACCCGCTTTATCCAGCAATTCAAAGTGAGACAGTGGAATTGAAAAAGCCAAGTGATCGCAAATAACGGAAGTCTTAGACGGTTCAACATTTGGGTTAAGAGGTGTTTTAAACATAAAAAATACCTTCAACGCAAAGCTGGTCGTAATTTTCAGCCGTAATTTCTACAAACTTAACAAATGGGCCATATTCATGTAGAGCATACGCGCGAAGTTCTGCCATAGATTTAAAAAATTCATTACGAAAAGGCCAATCAGTACAGGTTGCATTAACTCCGTAGTTTGGCTCGTTATCGTAATAAATAATGATTGATTTAGGCATAAACTCAATATCTCTAAATGGTGTCAAGTGCAAATAGTTGGGGTATGTTGAACCAATTATTTGCACTAGTCAACCACTGGTTAGAAAATCAGGGGTTATAATGTGTAAATAATCACACTTCCAGTAGGTATTTATGTTTAATGTCAAAATAAAGGCACTTAGAGAGTCCAGTAAATTAAATCAGGAAGAGTTCTCGAAAAAAATAGGCGTGACCAAAAATACATACATGAAATATGAAAATGGTACGCAATCACCAAAATTATCTACGGTGCAAGATATTGCAGACTACTATCATATAAATATTCTTGAATTAGTAAGCGACAGCGAACCAAGTTTGACAGAAAAGATAGCAACAAAAATAAGGTTAATAGACGAATTAGACGACGATGAAAAAAAATCACTGAATATGTTATTGGAAGGGTTACTACTACGACATCAAGGACGCTCAATAAGCAGTCAACTAAACGAATAAAAACAGCACCCAATTGTGCAAAGCCGCAATGTTAGGGGGAGTCTACCCCCGTAAGACAGTACGGGGGCGCTTCGCTCAAAATGTTTCGGCAATCGCTTTATAAAGAATAAAAGATACATTCAGGAACCCTTTCCCCGACGAAACGGGGCCCCTTTCCCTGAATGTATCTTTCAAAATGGAAATGTAAAACGTTACTTTTAACGTTATGGACTTTAAATTATTACGTTATAACGTAAAAACAAAACTAGATAAGAGCCGCGTTCGGAAGCGATATTAAAAATTGAAGGAATAAGAAAGGTCACTTCGCATAATGCGGATTATGTATAAATACCACTACGTGGCCTGTTTGCCTGTTCCAGTATTGCAAACAGGTAAATATTCAACATAATCACGTTGCTATTATGCGCAGTGTTGTATTAATCATAAGGTGTGGATTCAAACCCAAGAACCTTTATCGCAAACCAATTGAAAAATGTATTTGAAAAACAAAGGATTGAAAAAACCATATAACAACTTACGAAGATTTCTAAAAACGTCCAATCTCCAATGACTTCTAAAATATCCATATAACCCCTTAATAAAATACGTGCTGTACGTGAAATCTAAAAAGTTTTGCCACCATAATTACAGCAGATTTCACACACAAAACCAAGTACCGTAATTTAACCAGGAACAAAAACACGTTCTTGGTTAAACAACTAATTTCGCAAAATAGATTCAAACACCACAACAGATTCCCTCATACTCTAAGCAAAAACAAGGTTTAGCAGAAAGATGTGTAACGGCTACGCCTTTGCAACATGATGCAAATCTGTCACATGTGACACCTAATCACTAACTATAACCGGACATCAACATTGATTGATCAAATTTGAATTTTGATTAGCTCTTCATAGCAAACGGATTCATAGTTTCCAGCGCTGACTTATCAGATTTCTTAATCTCTGGCGCACAAGTAATCACACGCCTATAGCCCTCATAATCGAGCGCATAAACACATTCAGATAGAGAACTAAAAACATAACCTAAATCTTTTAAATTATTACTATCTGTTTTAAACATAAACTTATCATTTAGATAAACACTAATAAAAACAACATCAAAAGAGCCATCACTAAGATATGTAACAGTATTCCCATTCCTATCAAATTTACTCTGAATCATATGTCCGGTCACATAAAAATCATACTGAATCAAAGGGCCAAAATCACCAACAAATTCAGAACCAGCAACAACTTCATACGTTTGATTAAAACCATCAGAAGAAGAATTCGGACTAGAATTATCACTAGTAACATCAACTCCAGAACCTGAACTATCAACACTAACCACTTGCTCAACAACTGGCTCATCATCAAAAAAAAGAGTTGAAAGGATCGCAATTGATAGCAACATCATTATCAAAGAACCGATAAAGGGCCATGTTTTCCAAATGCTTTTCACATCACTAGCATACGCTTCCTGAACAGCTTTATTTGATGACGTATGTGATTGATAAAAAGGAAAGTATGAATCCTTATAACGCCGCTGAGATGTATTAACTGTCTCACCAGCAGCCCCCGACCTAACCTTTTGAGTATATGAATTTGGAGACCCGAAAGCGGTATTTTTCTGGCAAGAATAAGTAAGCTCTATCATGTCTTTAACATCACGATTCAGCTTTCTAAAATTCTGAGTAATTAGAATAATATCAATACCAAGGTGCCTGTGCATTGAATACCACTCTAAAATAGGAACATTGCAACCCCTAGTTGGCAAAACTAAATGAGCTTCATCAATGACATACAACGCCGCTTGACCGTCCTTATTCCTCCAGCCATCGTTATAATCTTCAATGTTAGAAAAAGGACGACGGGTCGAACCAAAATCATTAAGCTTACCGTCGATAACAACAATTAAATCTCTAACATCCTCACCAAATGTTTTAACTAACAACTCAACATTTAACGGTAAATTGGTTATAACCTTACGACCTTTAGATAACGAAGGAATAATATGATATACGACAGCTTCATACGATTTACCGCCTCCGGGCTTGCCAACAATACCATAAATCATTAGCTACCTAACCTTACAAACGGAATCAACTGAAGCAACAATCTGATACCTATCGCAGTTGATATTATTGCTAGTGCATTAGGTATTCCGGCTTGAATAAACACCCATGCAACGGTAGGTGGAACACTGCCCATATATTGAGAAACATCTAACTGCCCTAACATGGCACTCAAACCGCTCAACGCCCCAGTAACTAAATCCAGTAACATTTCAAAAATCCAGAAAACCAAATCTTTCAAGGCTTCCATAAGCGAAAGAAAAAGACTATAAAAAAAATCAGCAATAGCATTAAAAAATTCAGTTAACATTTAACCTCCGAAAATCATTGAACGAGCATTAGCAAGAGCAAGAAAAATAATACAGAAACGAATAAACCCCCAAAGATAACCAAACGAAAATAAATCATAACAACCAAACGAACCAAAAATACCAAAATCAAAACAGGCATCAAATGATGGTTCAGAAGATGATCCCAAATCAAGATTAGTCAGCGAACTAGACAAGTCGAACAAAGGGCCATTCTTAACACCAGTAGTAAAAGTATTAAAAACCCCGTCAATACCATCTGGATAACTTGTCTTATAAAAAGATTTACAGCTACCATTTTTGTAGCAAGTCCCCTTGCCTTCAGCATCAAATTCCCCAATTTTCTCAACAGCATCAGTAAGCTCATCAAGTTTTGAAGATAAATCACCAAAACCATCTTTGTTAACATCAGATAAATTATTAAGACCATCTTTAGTCGAATTATTTAAACGATCAAGACCATCTTTAGTCGAATTATTTAATCGATTAAAACCATCTTTAGTCATACCTTTTAAATCACTAAAGCCAGAACTATTAGTATTTTTTAAATCAACAAGACCATCTTTAGTCGTTGTCTCTAATTTATTAAAATTTGAATTTAATGATTCGAAGCCCAGAATATTAGTTGAATCTAAACGCGACAATTTATTAATAATACCAGCATAATCTTGTGATTTATCGCCATCAGTACCATCGCCATCAGTACCATCGCCATCAGTACCGCCATCAGTACCGCCATCATTATCAATAAAGCATTTCGTTTTAACTTTATGTGTAGATTCACTGCAAGATATGATCTTAAATGTAAAATTCCTACCGCCAGCCCTCAACGCACAATGAGCACGAGCAGAATTAACTTTTTGTCTAGCGTCAGCACCAGAGCAATAAGATCCTTGTTCTGGTTTAGTGTCACTGTCACCACAATCAAACCAACAATCATCGTCGCCATCAGTACCGCCATCAGTACCGCCATCAGTACCACCATCAGTACCACCATCAGTACCGCCATCAGTACCACCATCAGTACCGCCATCAGTACCGCCATCAGTACCGCCATCAGTACCACCATCAGTACCGCCATCAGTACCACCATCAGTACCGCCATCAGTACCACCATCAGTATCATACTGACAAGAAGTACTAAAAAATTGTGGTTCTTCAGTACATGTCACTTTAAGATGGGAATCAGAAGAGCCGTTAGCCTTAGCCTCAGCAGTACACGAACTTCTATTCGCTGCAATTTGATGTTGAACCCAACTATCTTCACAATACGCTGGTTTATCCGTTTTTCTCCACGTAAAATAATCCCTTACTTGACCTGTAACTCGCCCCGAGCAGCCCCCATAACGATGCTCGTCAAACATAATAATTACACCGCCTTCTTGTGAATCAGGATCTCCTCCAGAGTCAACCTGAAGTGAGGCAACCTTCAAATGACCCTTGACACAGCGCGACCTTAAAGCGGAAAACATAATTTCCTTACTTGAATAAACACTGCCCAGTGGAGAACCAGCAAAATAATTATCTCCCCGAGCATAAGAATTAAATGAAAAAATAACGGCAAGAATAAAGATGAATATATTCATAAATTAACCCAAAAAAAGCCCCGTATAAACGAGGCAATTAATTAACGTAAATTTTGAGTAATGACATAACCAGTAATGGCACCAATCAATACATAAACACAGATTACTATGTCATGAAGAACTAAAAGCATTAGACTTTAGAGATAACACGTTTAGCTAAACCAATCCCCTTAATTGACATAGCGACCGCAATAATGGCAACACCAATACCAGCAACCGCAGTACCTACAGCTGAAATATCAATGGCCGCAAAGTATGAATCAATACCGCCAGCTGCAAAAGATGGAGAAGCAGCAACTAAAAGAGCTGAACCTAAAAGAATTTTATTTAACTTTGGCATTACAATTTCCTTATCAAATTTAACGCTACTTTTATCGGGTAAGTAGACAAGAACCCTAAAACTAAAACCACTGAGACCCCAAAACCAATAGACAATGAAACATCAGCAGGACTAACCGAAATATATTCAAACCAATAATCATAATCAGACTTAGAAACAAGAACGTAAGACGAACATGACTCTAAATCCTGACCTGTTACCTTTAAAAAACCTTGTTGATTAGCTGATACGCAAATCATAATTAAAATGATTTACCATGTGGAAGCAATAAGACCTCACGCCCAAGACCTAAACGGTCAAAATCACCAACCTCAAACGATGACGAATCTAATTCATATTTACCCGCAGGATAATGCTGTTCACCATCTAAAATAGGAACGCTTGTACGAACTGGAAACTTACCCTTCACATGCGCGTAAACCACTTGCGATTGCATTTTCCAAGGCTTACCAGACTTAGCCGAAACACCTTCACGTACATCAATTTGTTCATCTTCTTTAAAAATCTCAATAATTAGTGCAGCCATAATTATTCCTTAATTTATTAATTTATTAATTGTTTAGCATTGGCAACCACAGCAACACGCTCAGAATTACATTTCTTGAGGAATTTGTGATTAGCCAAAAGTGACATTGAATCTAAGTAAGCACCGAAATTGTGCAAATCTGGTTCAACAGTTGAAATAGAGTGAATATTAAAAATATCTTCTGAATGGCCTAACGCCGAATCCATAAAATCGGTAAACGGACAGTTAAGCTTTTCACCTAGTACTTTTGCTTTACGAACAAGGATTAACGGTTCTTTATCTCGAACAGCTAAATCAACACTAAGCGCAAGTTTTGAGTGATTTAATACATTCATATGAGTATGAACATGGTTATTAACTAAAATTGATTGGGTATCAGGAAGTGAAAATTTACCACCTCTATCATCACAAAGCGCACCAAGTACGAGATGAGTATCACCACCAAACACATCCAATAAATCAGAAATAGTCCGGCCACACTGACGCTTAACCCATCGGATTTTCCCCGACAAATCCAATAATGATCGTTTTTTTGATGAACGCACAGCTTTAGCTTCACCCAAGTCGAAAGACGCAGAAAAGGCATTGATACCTGCAAACGAACCATTAAAATCTAACAGAACATCAACTGATTTACGTTTTAATTCTACTTCTGAACGATACCAAGATTGATCTATGCCCTGCTCCCTGCCTTTGTCATACACACGCCAAAAAGTATTAGATTTACGAGAACCAAAAGTGTTTATTTCACCAAGTAAAAGCTTGCCTCGATAACTTGGTTTTGGTGTGTATTCAGGTTCAGGGCCACCATTCGGGTTTTGAAACATACCGTCTGCATAACAAAGTGCCGCATAATCACAAGAAAAGTAGTTTTCAAAACAGTCATAAGCCAAATCAATTCGAGTTAAGCTATTAACTAAAAGAATATCGGACAACCAAAAGTGAAGTCTAAGCTCTGAAACATTAGAAAACACATGCTTACAGCCCTCGCCTGATATTTGAATATAAACAGTATTGTTATTGCCACCGATACCAACAAAACCAAGCTCAACCTTACCCGTAATATCAAGGATTCGATGACTGTCCTTATATCCGTGAAAACCTTTATCACGAGATGAAGAAACAACCTGTAAACCCATGATATGAGATAAAAACTGTGACATGCGATTAAATAAAACCTCATGAACATCATGATGATAAGACTGAATTAATTGATAACGCTCATCTGGATTAGTTACATTATCGAGTGATTGTGACGGCATTTTTTGCCAAAATTTGCGATATTCAACACCCGCTTTATCCAGCAATTCAAAGTGAGACAGTGGAATTGAAAAAGCCAAGTGATCGCAAATAACGGAAGTCTTAGACGGTTCAACATTTGGGTTAAGAGGTGTTTTAAACATAAAAAATACCTTCAACGCAAAGCTGGTCGTAATTTTCAGCCGTAATTTCTACAAACTTAACAAATGGGCCATATTCATGTAGAGCATACGCGCGAAGTTCTGCCATAGATTTAAAAAATTCATTACGAAAAGGCCAATCAGTACAGGTTGCATTAACTCCGTAGTTTGGCTCGTTATCGTAATAAATAATGATTGATTTAGGCATAAACTCAATATCTCTAAATGGTGTCAAGTGCAAATAGTTGGGGTATGTTGAACCAATTATTTGCACTAGTCAACCACTGGTTAGAAAATCAGGGGTTATAATGTGTAAATAATCACACTTCCAGTAGGTATTTATGTTTAATGTCAAAATAAAGGCACTTAGAGAGTCCAGTAAATTAAATCAGGAAGAGTTCTCGAAAAAAATAGGCGTGACCAAAAATACATACATGAAATATGAAAATGGTACGCAATCACCAAAATTATCTACGGTGCAAGATATTGCAGACTACTATCATATAAATATTCTTGAATTAGTAAGCGACAGCGAACCAAGTTTGACAGAAAAGATAGCAACAAAAATAAGGTTAATAGACGAATTAGACGACGATGAAAAAAAATCACTGAATATGTTATTGGAAGGGTTACTACTACGACATCAAGGACGCTCAATAAGCAGTCAACTAAACGAATAAAAACAGCACCCAATTGTGCAAAGCCGCAATGTTAGGGGGAGTCTACCCCCGTAAGACAGTACGGGGGCGCTTCGCTCGAAATGTTTCGGCAATCGCTTTATAAAGAATAAAAGATAAATTCAGGAACCCTTTCCCCGACGAAACGGGGCCCCTTTCCCTGAATGTATCTTTCAAAATAGAAAACGTTACTTTTAACGTTATAAATTTGAAATTATTACGTTATAACGTAAAAGCAAAATTAGATAAGCGTGGCGTTCGGAGAGGATTCAAAAAAATAGAAGCAAAAACTGTATAAAGTTTCAAAATGAAACAAGAGTACACTATTAAAGATAGTGTACTCTTGTGATGTAAAATCAACCAAAAAAGGAAGCAAAAAATGAGTGAAATAGATTTATCTTTAATGGGGAATTACCTAGATAGCTCTGATGATTTAAGTTCGTTAGAATCATACTTAGTTGGGAAAGGCGACACTACAGCCTACGGTATGAATATTGCCATGGCAATCGTATTTAGTAGAGTAGCTAATGCCCTGAATATGGATAAAGATGTTTATGACCAATTATCAAACATCAATAAATTCTATCTTCTTCGTGGTGCACTTCCTGAGCAAGAGCAAGAATTAAGAAAATTTATTCTTGAACGTTTCTATAAAAGTATTAGCTGAGTAAAAGTGTGTTAGCGCACTTCGCATAATGCGGATTATGTGTAAATACCACTGCGTGGCCTGCTTGCCTGTTCCAGTATCGCAAGCAGGTAAATGTTTAACATAATCACGTTGCTATTATGCGCAGTGTTGTATTAATCATAAGGTGTGGATTCAAACCCAAGAACCTTTATCGCAAACCAATTGAAAAATGTATTTGAAAAACAAAGAATTGAAAAAACCATATAACAAGTTACAAACACT
>Ga0209292_1004818_pt1 | contig 14060 bp, 12 predicted proteins | sample GOMGulsemesocosm_2_FD_184634 | JGI IMG/M metagenome (GOLD analysis project Ga0209292, IMG submission 184634) | Methane-oxidizing microbial communities from mesocosms in the Gulf of Mexico - GOM9C Gulf of Mexico (SPAdes) (version 2) | ecosystem: Environmental > Aquatic > Marine > Cold seeps... | reverse complement strand
CCAACCAGCAGTGTTCAAAACCGAAACCCGCCAGGACATTGTCCGGCCGCGCCACGAAACCTGGTTCGAGACTCCTTGTGACAATGATCTGACCCCAGAATTTGTCGCCTCAGTACAGCGGGCGCTTGCAGCCCGTGGCCTGTATCGCGGCTCTACCAATGGCGAAATGGACCGCGCCACCCAGACAGCGGTGCGCCGCTATCAAAAGCCTCAGGGGCTCGACAGCGGCCTTTTGTCACTGGCAGCGGCCCGGCAACTGGGTCTTGTTGCCATTGAAGACTGATCAGCACTCGGAAAGTGTACTTATTTCGTCAGGGGCCTACGCTGCTGACACTGACTGGAGACGAGGAATGCCACGCGACCATCTGCCACAAACAGGTTTCCTGTCGGGGATCTCTGAGGGATTGAAACAAATGCTGGAGAGCCAGGCCACCGAGGTCCGGCTGGCTCCGGGCGAGGTTCTGTTCGAACAGGGCGACGCAGGCGATGCGTTGTTCGCCATCACCGGTGGCGCGTTGGAATTTTCAATCTTATCTGCCGCCGGGCGCAAACTGTCGCTCGACATCATGCGGACCGGGGCGGTGTTTGGCGAGATTGCCCTGTTTGATCCCGGCGAACGCACCGCAACCGCCACCGCGATGGAGCCCAGCCGGGTGCTGCGGTTGCGCAATCGCGATGTACTGGCTCAGATCCTGCGCCATCCTGAACTGGCCGGTGACCTGTTGCGGCTGGCCGGCCACCGGATGCGCTGGATGGGCAATCAATTTAACGAGCAGGTCTTTCTGGCGATGCCCGTCCGGCTGGCGCGAAAACTATTGCACCTGACCCCGGAAACCGGCGACGGCAAGTTGTCGCTCTCGCAATCAGAATTAGCCGAGTTCATTGGTGCCACCCGCGAGGCAGTGTCCAAAACTCTGGCCGCCTGGAAACGTGGTGGCGTGATCGAGATCAACCGAGGTGGGGTGGTTATTCTCGATCGCGTCGCCTTACAAGGATTGGCCGAGCCCGAGCTGATCTGACTTTATGGGCAGTGGCGATAAACCTGAGCCTGCTCCTCTTACAAAAACAGATCTGACCAAACTGCTATAAAATTGCCCGACCGACAGACCGGGCCGCGCGTGAACGTCCCTGCGGGAAGGCGCGGCCCTTTCCATTCAACCGAGGATCAGAAACCCAATACTGACGTACAAATTTTTGAAATTTTCTGGTTCTTGTGAACTGGTTCACAGAACTCAACGCAACAACCGTGCACGGTGGAAACAAGGCCGGTCATGCCAGTTCCATCCCATTGACCTGTCCCTCCCTAGAAGAGCCATGCGCCCCTCGGCACATGGCTCTTTTTATTTGTCCAAAACACCAAAAGGCCGGGCGATAGGCCCGGCCTTTCAAATCATGCAAAATAGACTGGCTTACTCGCCCAGGTTCAGCGCCACAAACCGCGGCTGGCCATTGCGGCGGACCAACAGCAAAAGCGACTTACGCCCGGCCTCTTTGGCCTCTGCGATGCGATCCTCCAGATCACCAAGGGCTGAAACTTTCTGCTGTCCCGCTTCGGTGACGATATCGCCCCCCCGCAGACCTTTTTCCCAGGCTTCCGAGGTTTCATCTACCGACAGGATCACTACGCCGTCCGACCCTTCAGGGGCGTTCAACTCGCTTCGCATCTCTTCGGTCAGCGTGCCAATAGTCAGACCCAGCAGTTCCTTCTCGGCGGTTTCCGGAACGGCCTCATCCTCAGCTGGTGCTGCCTCGGCAGTGCGCTCGGCATCTTCACGCCGTCCCAGAGTGACCAACAGCGTCTCAGTGCCATCTTCGCGGTGCACCACAACGCGCACAGCCTTGCCGACTTCGGTGGCGCCAACCTGACGGACCAAAGCACGGGTGTCTTCCACATCGACACCGTCAAAGGTCAGGATCACGTCGCCCGCCAGCATGCCGGCGTCCTTAGCAGGCCCATCGGGTACATCGGTGATCAGTGCCCCAGAGGCAGTGGCAAGCCCCATGGCCTCGGCCAGGTCATCATCCACATCCTGGATCCGCACACCCAGCCAACCGCGGCGGGTTTCGCCAAACTCTTTCAGCTGATCGACAACCTTGGTCACAACATTGGACGCCATCGAGAAACCAATGCCGATCGAGCCACCATTAGGCGAAAGGATAGCCGTGTTCACGCCGACAACCTCGCCATCCATGTTGAACAGCGGACCGCCCGAGTTGCCCCGGTTGATCGCCGCATCAGTCTGGATGTAATCGTCATACGAGCCGCTCAGCTCGCGGCCACGTGCAGACACGATCCCAGCCGAGACAGAGAACCCCTGCCCCAGAGGGTTGCCCATGGCCACCACCCAGTCACCAACCAACGCCGTGTCACTGTCCCCAAAAGTCACAAACGACAGCGGCATCTCGGTCTCGACCTTGAGCAGTGCAATATCGGTTTTCTCATCCGTCCCAACCAGTTTGGCAGGCAGCAGCTCCATAGGCTGGCCTTCACCTGGGAAAAACTCGATCTCGATCTCGTCGGCACCGGCGATCACGTGGTTGTTGGTGACGATATAGCCATCCTCAGAAATCACAAAACCCGATCCCAGCGCCGAAGACCGGCGCGGCCTGCTGTTTTCACCATTGCTGCCGTTCTCATTTCCTTCGCCATTGCGGTCCTGAAACTCGCGAAAGAAATCTTCGAACGGTGAGCCTTCGGGCACGACGCCCTGAGGACCACCTGTCCGGCCCTCTATCACAGTAGTTGTGGTGATGTTGACCACCGCAGGGCTGATCTGCTGGGCCAGCGGGGCAAGGCTCTCGGGACGTGCCTGCGCCAGCACTGCCTGTGCCAGAACCATCACGGTGGTCACCAACGCCAACCACATCAACCGGGGCCCAACGGCCATCCTGTCCTGGCTGATCGAAATTGCTTTTGCCTGAGGCTGCACGGATCTACTCCTTGTCATTGTTCTCCTCCTCCTGCGTGTCAAAACACTGATCCAGCGTTTCGGCCCGAGGAGGCATAGGCCACAATGTAGTCACTTCCGCGCTTGCCGCAATAAATGTTGCACGCTTTCAATTTGAAGTGACCGAAGTTTATGCCCTGCATCCGCATTCCTGTCGCAGGATGGGCTAGAATCCGCCCATGGAGCGTTTCAGGCGGATGTGCTGTCGGGTTGTGTGAAGATTACACCCCGAAAAGATGTGCAATCCACACTAGGATCAGCCCCAGCACCATCGCCAAGACCCCCACCTGTCGACGCTCTTGCAGGCCCAGCTGACGCATCATCTGCAACAGCCGTTCAACAAGCGAAGGGGCCAGCACATAGGCCAGCCCCTCCACAATTAGCACCAGCCCAAAGGCCAGAAATATCATCGCCATCAGTTGGCTGCGGCCCCGGTCGAGGACTTCAGGAAATTGAAGAACTCGGAATCAGGTGACAGCACCATCGAGGAATTGCCTTCCAGCATCGAGGCGCGATACGCGGCCAATGTCCGGTAGAACTCAAAGAACTCGATGTCCTTACCGTAAGCCTCGGCAAAGATCGCGTTCCGCTGAGCATCAGCCTGACCGCGAATGATCTCGGCTTCACGCTCAGCCTCGGAGACCAGCTCGACCTGAGTACGATCTGCCTGCGCAGTAATCCGCTGCGCGGCTTCGTTACCACGGGCGATTTCATCTGCAGCTTCACGTTCCCGCTCAGCCCGCATCCGGGCAAAAGTCGCTTCCAGGTTAGCCTGTGGCAAGTCGGTCCGCTTTAGGCGCACATCGATCACTTCCAGACCCAAAGAACGGGCCTGCGTAATCGCGCTATTGCGGATCCGCAGCATCAGAACAGCCCGATCTGACGACAGGATGTCATTGGAGCTGACCGAACCCAGAACCTCACGGATTTCAGCCCGCAGAATCGAATCAAGACGGTTCTCAGCAGTGGCGATACCACCTGCACCAACCGCTTGGCGGAACTGGCGGATATCGGCAATGCGATAGCGGGCAAAGGCGTCTACCACTAGGCGGCGATCATCCAACGGAGTGATCTCCAGAGGTCCGACTTCACGGCTCAGGATGCGGTCGTCATAAGTCACCACTTCTTGGATCAGTGGGATCTTAAATGCCAATCCTGGCTCTTCCTTAACCGCAACAACCCGACCAAACTGCAGAACCAGCGCCTTTTCACGCTCGTCTACGATGAACATTGCCGACAGCACTGCAACAACGGCAAGCACCACTAAGGGCAGGAGAAATGTAGTTTTCCGCATCAGTTGCCCTCCGTCCGGCGTAATTCGTTCAGCGGCAGGTAAGGCACAACACCCTGACCGTTGCCACCAGCGGTGTCATCCAGAATAACCTTGTCTACCCGGCTGAGAACCTCTTCCATGGTTTCCAGGTACAGACGCTTGCGCGTCACTTCCGGAGCCTTGGCGTATTCTTCCAGAACGGCGGTAAATCGGCTGGCTTCACCTTCAGCTTGGTTTACCACTTGGGCACGATAACCCTCGGCTTCTTCCAAAGTCTGAGCAGATTGGCCACGGGCCCCCGCTAGAACTTGGTTGGCGTAAGCGTCAGCCTTTTTTTCAAGCCGGTCACGTTCCTGGCCAGCTGATTGCACGGCACGGAAAGCATCTTTGACGGGTTCTGGCGGATCAGCCTGGTCAAAGTTGACCCGGACGATGTTAACACCACTGTCATAGCTATCCAACGTCAACTGGATCAACTCTTGCAGACTGTCCGAAATGATACCACGGTCCCGGTTCAGGATCGGAGCAAGTTCCGACTGCGCGATGATTTCACGCATCGCCGATTCAGACACCGCCTGAATGGTCTGCTGTGGGTCGCGCAGGTTGAACAGGAAATTTGCCGGATCGTTGATGTTCCAGACAACCTGAAAATCGATGTCGATGATGTTTTCATCACCGGTCAGCATCAGTCCCGCATCATTGCCGCGCGAACCTGCACCAATTGTCTCCGTTTGCTCAACCTTGACTGGGATGACCTCGGCAGTAACCAATGGCCACGGTGCAAAGTTCAGGCCCGGCTCACCCGTGGCTGAATACTTGCCCAGAAACAGCTCAACTGACTGTTCTTCCGGCTTTACAGTGTAAAAGCTGGCCATGCCCCACAGGACCGCCGCGCCAAGCAGGCCTAGACCTACGGTGCCTTTGGTGAACATCGGCCCAGTGCCGCCACCGCCGCGATTACCGCCGCCCTGACCACCGCCACCACGTCCGCCCATCAGCACACGTAACTGCTCCTGGCCTTTTTTCACCAGCTCGTCGATCTCGGGGATCTGTGGGCCATCATCACCGGGGCGTTTACCGCCACCGTTGTTGTTATCGCCACCGTTGCCCCGGTTACCTCCGCCACCGGAAGAGCCTCCGCCCCCCCAGGGGCCACCACTATTGCCAGCCATATTGTCCTATCCCTTACTCGCCGCGAAACGCGGCATTTGTTCTAAACTGAGACCTCGACAGCGAAAATTCAAGCGCTGCGCACAGGTGTTTTCAGTGTCACCAATTCTTCGGACATGGTCGGGTGTACCGCCACGGTCCGGTCGAAATCTTCTTTGGTGGCGCCCATCTTGACCGCGACACCCGCCAGTTGGATCATTTCACCTGCCCCTGGAGCCACAATGTGACATCCCAGAACCTTGCGGCTGGCTTTGCTGACCACCAATTTCATCAAAACACGTTGCGCGCGCCCTGCAAAGGACTGTTGCATCGGTTTGAAGCTGGTGGCGTAAACCTCGATCGGTTCCTGCTCGGCCGCGTCTTCTTCGCTCAGCCCCACCGTGCCAATCTCGGGCTGGGTGAAAATCGCGGTTGGGATGAGCTCGTGATCGGGTTTTGTGGGGATTCCTTTAAACACGGTTTCGACAAAAGCCATGCCTTCGCGGATCGCCACCGGAGTCAGATTGACCCGGTCGGTCACATCGCCAATGGCATAGATCGACGGCACAGCGGTCTGGCTGTAGTCATCCACAATGATCTGACCTTTGCGGCCGCGCTCAACGCCCAGCGCTTCAAGCCCCAGATCATCGGCATTGGGGTTACGGCCAGTGGCAAACATCACCTGATCAAACAGCCGCTCGTCGCCATTGGTCGCCTTGACCCAGATCTGGTCGCCCTCTTTGCGCATCTCCAGCACATTGGTACCCAGATGCACATCGATGCCGGCCTGGCACATCTCTTCGCAAACCAACCCGCGCGCCTCATCGTCAAAGCCACGCAGGATCTGCGCGCCACGATAAAACTGAGTGGTATTGACGCCCAACCCGTTCATGATACCGGCAAATTCACTGGCGATATAACCACCGCCAACGATCAGCATCGTCTTGGGCAGCTCGTCCAAATGAAAGATCTCGTTTGAGGTGATCGCCAGTTCGGCACCCGGAATGTCGGGTTTCACCGGGTGCCCCCCGGTGGCAATCAGGATGTGCTTAGCGTTTTTGCGAGTTCCATCCGACAGCTCAACCGTATGCGCATCGACCAATTTGGCGCGGGCATCAAATGTCTCAACCCCGTTGTTCTTCAGGATATTGCGATAGATCCCCTCGAGCCGGTCCAGCTCGGCATGCAGTTTGACTTTGAACTTGCCCCAGTTGAACCCACCGGGCTGGATATCCCAGCCATAGGCCTGCGCGTCCTCAACCATGGTGGCGTATTCGCTGGCAAACACCATTAGTTTCTTGGGCACACAGCCCCGGATCACACAGGTACCGCCGTAACGGTCCTCTTCAGCCAAGGCCACTTTGGCACCAGTTTCACCTGCCGCTACCCGTGCCGCACGGACACCGCCCGAGCCGCCTCCGATGACAAAAAGATCGTAATCAAAATTCATGGTCGTCTATCCTTAGTCCGTCAGATCGGTGAACAGATTATCGCTTTCGACAAAATCTAACCGATCATGCTCAACTGTGCCCTTATTTATGTCGCGCACCTCGACCTTGCCATCGCCATAGCCGATCACGACGGTGTCACAGATATCTATGAACAGACCATTTTCAACCACACCTGGCATTTGGTTCATCACCAAAGCCAATTGCCGAGGATTGCCAATGCGGGTCAGGTGCAGGTCCAGAATGTGGTTGCCTTCATCGGTGATAAAGGGTCGGTCTCCATTCATCCTCAGTGTCGCGGAGCGGCCCAGAACGTCCATAGAAATAAGGGTTTCCTCGATCAACGCATGGGTGGTCTGCCACCCAAAGGGAATAACCTCAACAGGTAGGGGAAAGGCACCCAAGGTTTCCACCTCTTTGCCGACATCGGCAATCACTATCATTTGATCACTGGCAGTGGCGACGATCTTTTCCTGCAGCAACGCACCGCCGCCACCTTTAATCAGGTTCAGGTCCCCATCGAATTCATCGGCACCGTCAATGGTCAGGTCCAGCCATTTGGCCTCGTCCAGTGAGATCACCTCGATGCCCACTTCGCGCGCCAGTTCAGCAGTCCGGGTCGAGGTTGGGACACCCTTGATCTTAAGCCCCTCATCGCGGACCATTTCGCCCAGACAACGGACCAGCCATGCGGCGGTTGATCCAGTGCCCAATCCAACGCGCATTCCATCTTCGACAAAATCGGCTGCGCGTTTAGCGGCAACAAATTTGGCCTTATCAATGGGGGAAAGTTCTCCGGTCATGACAGTGACTCCGTAGGTGTGTTTGCTGGCGTTATAGGCAAAGCAGGCCAAGGTTGCGAGCAGCAATTCACGGTCGCGCTGAAAGCACGGGTGACAGAGGTCAGGTGATCCGCTAGTAACGCCAAAAATACGTGTTTCCTATTGGAAACGTCGGAAATGGACCGCAGCCCAATCCGAGCCTGATCTAGGACTATGGTCATGACCACACGCTATCGCCTTCACTATGCTCCCGACAACGCCTCGCTGGTGATCCGGCTGGCGCTGGAAGAGCTTGGCATACCTTATGAAACCATACTGGTGGATCGCCGCGCCGAGGCGCAAAACGGCGCCGAATACCGGGCGCTGAACCCAAACGGGCTGATCCCCGTGCTGGAAACCCCGGACGGACCGATGTTTGAAACCGCCGCCATTTTGCTGTGGTTGGCTGATCGTTATGGCGCGTTGGCGCCACCAGTGGCCAGCGATCAACGGGGTGGCTTTCTGAAGTGGCTGTTCTTTGCCTCGAACACTTTACACGCCGACATGCGAATGTTGTTTTACCCCGAGAAATACATAGGACCAGACCGGCCCCAGCAGCTACAATTGCGCCAGATGCAGCGGCAACGATTGCAAGTGCACCTAAGCAACCTGGACGAAGCGGTCGCCGATAACTCGTGTTGGCTGGGCGGCGTAGATCTTTCGATCTTGGATATCTATCTGGCCTGCCAATTGCGTTGGATGGCACTGTATCCAAAAGAGAGCGATCGCAGCTGGTTTAAACTGACAAATTACCCACATCTGCACAGTCTGTGCGCCCGCCTTGAGTTGCGCGGCTCGGTCAAAATTGCCCGCGGCGTCGAAGGTCTCGGTACCACTCCGTTCACCAATCCCACCCCAGCCAATCCGCCAGAAGGGTCTGCTACCTGATGTTTCTCTCTGTATTTGACATGTTCAAAGTGGGCATCGGCCCGTCCTCGTCGCATACCATGGGCCCCATGGTGGCTGCTGCGCGGTTCCTCGACCTGATGCGAGCCTCACCCTTTGCGTTCCACGGCGTCAAAGCCTCGCTGCATGGTTCGCTGGCCTTTACTGGTGTGGGCCATGCCACCGACCGCGCCACCATTCTCGGCCTCGCCGGGTTTCTGCCCGACACCTATAATGACGCCAAGGCAGAAGCGGCTCTGGCGGCGATCAGTACCAACAAAGAGGTCCGCCCCGAGGGGTTGCGCGCGCTGCGCTTCGATCCAAAAACGGACATGGTCTTTGACTATGACCACACGCTGAGCGGCCATGCCAACGGCATGATCCTGATGGCGACTGATGCGCAGGGCGACGTGTCACTGCAACAAGTCTATTATTCTGTTGGTGGTGGATTTGTCCTAACCGAAGAAGAACTGGCTGAGGGCAAGGATACCGATGACGGCGCGCCGGTCCCCTATCCTTTCCAGTCTGCCAATGAGATGCTGCAAATGGCGAAATCCAGCGGCAAGACCATCGCGGGCATGAAACGCGCCAACGAGGTGTCGCGGGGCTGCGAGCAAAGTCTGACCAAGGGCACCGCACGATTGTGGCAGGTGATGAACGACTGCATTGAACGCGGTTTGGTCCGTGATGGCATTCTGCCCGGCGGATTGAACGTGCGCCGCCGCGCCAAGGGCATCCACGATGCCCTGCAGGCGGAACGCGGCATGAACCTGACGGCTCCGCATACCATCAACGATTGGATGAGCGTCTATGCCATGGCAGTGAACGAGGAAAACGCTGCTGGTGGACAGGTTGTTACAGCACCCACCAATGGCGCCGCTGGCGTGTTGCCAGCCACCCTGCGGTATTATCTGGACCACGTGCCAGGAGCCGCGCCCAGTCATATCGAAGATTTTCTACTCACCGCCGCCGCCATCGGCGGGCTAGTGAAATACAACGCCTCGATCTCTGGCGCCGAAGCGGGATGTCAGGCCGAGGTGGGATCCGCTGCGGCGATGGCCGCGGCAGGTTTGTGTGCGGTGATGGGTGGCAGCCCGGAACAGGTCGAAAACGCCGCCGAAATCGCTCTAGAGCACCATCTGGGCATGACATGCGACCCGGTCAAAGGTCTGGTTCAAGTGCCCTGCATCGAGCGCAACGGGCTGGGCGCAATCAAGGCGGTCTCCGCCGCATCGCTGGCGCTGCGCGGCGACGGGCAGCACTTTGTGCCTTTGGATGCGGTGATTGAAACTATGCGACAGACTGGCCAGGACATGCACGAGAAATACAAAGAGACATCTCTTGGAGGGCTGGCGGTCAATGTGCCAAATTGTTGAAATAGCGATAACATTTTCAACCATGGCTTGCATTCCATCAGACCCGAGCCTAGCGTAAGTCTATGACACGAGATCATCCTACACTTGGTATCCTGCTGATGTTGGGGTTTTGTGTCGTCGCGCCTCTAGGCGATGCGGTGGCCAAGCTGTTGGGCAGCACTGTACCGCTGGGCCAGTTGCTGTTTATCCGCTTTGCAGTGCAGGTTATCTTGCTGACGCCACTGGTCTGGGTCACCCGGCGGCAATGGCGAATGCGTGGCCGAGTACTCAGGCTGACGTTCCTGCGCACCCTGCTGCATATCGCCGGCATCGGTGCCATGTTCACGGCGCTAAAATACTTGCCTCTGGCGGATGCTATCGCCATCGCCTTTGTGATGCCTTTCATCATGCTGCTGCTAGGAAAATACGTGCTTGGCGAAGAGATCGGCATGCACCGTCTGGGCGCCTGTGTTGTTGGCTTTGGCGGCACCCTGTTGGTGATACAACCCAGCTTTATCCAGGTCGGCTGGCCCGCCTTGTGGCCGATGCTGATGGCGGTGATTTTTGCTTTCTTCATGCTGGTGACGCGACAGATTGCCAAGGACACTGACCCAATCGGCCTGCAGGCTGTGTCGGGTGTGATGGCTTGCCTACTGATGGCGCCACTGCTGTTGATCGGCAACCAGATGGAAATTGCTCCGTTGATGATGCAACCCCAAGACAGCCACGGCTGGTTCTTGCTGGTCGCCATTGGCGGACTTGGCACCGTGGCCCATCTGCTGATGACCTGGAGCCTGCGCTATGCCCCGGCGGCAACTTTAGCGTCGATGCAATACCTTGAAATCCCGGTGGCCACCCTGATTGGCTGGCTGATCTTTGACCAGCTGCCCAACACACTGGCCTCGGTTGGGATCGCGGTGACGATCGCTGCCGGGCTTTATGTGATCCTGCGCGAACGGATCGCCGCCAAACAGCTTAGCCTCACCAAGACGGAGCCCGCGCAATCGACTGCATGAGCTGCGGCAGATAGCACCGGGGCACTATCCCCAGCAGCCCGGGTCCATTCATCGTCAGAGTCACCGGTCCCTCGGCTCTATTCGAGGTGCCAATGCGCCCCATCGGCGACAGATGCAGCCCCTCCAGTGGCCATTCCAACCCGGTGGAGCCGCCGGATATTACGTCCAAAGGAAACAATGACACGATATCCCCGCTTTGCGTTGGCAGACTGATTTCTGGGGGCACATGAAAGATCACCTCATGCTCGCCCAGCAGGATGCAAGGGCTGCCCAGCACCTGCACCAGGGTGTTAAAGGCTGCCAATTGGTGATCCACCCGACCGCCCAGAAACCCCACCGCCAGCACCACCGGGGCCTTAATAAAACTCAACGCCTTGTGGAAATCCGTGTTGGTCTGCTCGGCGATCTCAAAAATCGTATTTGGCGCCAATTGCTTGCGCACTATATTCGATAGAGAGTCCAAGTCTCCAATCACCGCCTGCGGTTTGTGCCCTTCGGCCAAGGCCCGTTCGGCACCACCATCAGCGGCGACCAGAAAAGGTGCTAGGGATAATGCAAGATCCAGATCCCCTGCGGCGACAGCCCCGCCGCCGATCAAGGTTACTGGCTCCATTTGCTCAACAATCAACGTTCACTCCCCAGTATTCTCTTAGAAATCGAAACAAGCCACAATCTGGTCACAAAATGATACGATCAATTGCATGGATTCGGACAGAATTTGACGCTCTGCGCCCATTATGTAAACGGCAATGGCTTTGGCGAGGACAAGATTCCTATGGTACAAAATAACAAAGTTTTAACTGTTTCTTATGGAACTTTCTCTTGCACGCTGGAGGGGTTCGACGATTCGTTCGATACAATGAAGGCGATTGCTGAGTATTTCCGCGATCTGGCATCGGATGACCGATATTTCGGGGCGGAACCACCGCAGCCCGATGCCGAGATGCTGACCCGCATCGCCCAGCGTGAGATCGACCGTCAGGTCGAAGCCCGCACCAGTGATGGGGCTGTCCACCTGCGTGCAACTGAACCGCCCCCCGAAGTCGCGCCCCAAGCCGCAGTGATCAACGTCCCGACTACCCCAGTCGCCGTTAAGGTTGAGGCACCTGAGCAAGCGGTCGAAGATGAAGCGCCAGAGCAGCCCGTCGAAGCAGAAGTAGAATTACCTGATGTTGAGGCCGCTAGCGCAGCAGCCGTGCCAGTCGCCAACGAGCTCAGCGAAGCCGCTGCTGATGAGGTCTCGCAGCCCCCGTTAGAAGGCCCCGGATCCCTGACGGTTGAGCCTGCCGCTGTTGAAGTCGCGCCTGTTGCTGAAGCGGCACCTGTAATTGAAACACCTGAACCAACTGAACAACAGGACGATGGCATTGATTTGGCTGCCGTGGCTGCGGCTGTTGCAGCGCCAGAGGTAACAGAGCTCCCGCCAGTCGAAGATATTGCCGTCGACGAAGAGGCTGACGCCGGTGATGACACTGTCCCGGCTGCCGACAGCATCGCTGCCAAACTGCAGCGCATCCGCGCCGTGGTTGCCCAGGCGCCGCGCGACGAAGAGTTTTCAGAAGACGAGCATGCAGAGCTGTTCATCAGTGAGTCCGCAGTAGATATCGCAGCTGCCATGCGCCTGGATGACGAAGCCGAGCAAGCTGCGAAAGAAGAGGAAAGCCAGGATCAGGAAGAGATCGCTATCGCGCTCGACCGGATTGACCAGCGTCAGGCAGACACCAGCACCGAGACGACTGAGACAAACGTTGAGACCGAAGTTCAGGTCGAAGCAGACGCTACAGTAGAAGCCGAAGATGAGACCGAAGCAGAGCTCATTGCTGACGTTGAGCCCAAAATTGAAGTTACAATTGAAGTCGAACCCGAGGTTGAGGTTACAGCTGAAACCGAAGTTGAAGTTGAAGTTGAAGCCACAAGCGACGATGCACCCGAGGTAGAAGAGCCTATCGCTGAAGCCGCAGATGAAGACGACAGCCTGTTCGAAGATCTGGAAGATGGCTCCAGTAACCAAGAGGCTGATGCCTCAGATGAAGATGCCAATATTCTGGCCGAGGTGGCAAAACATACCTCCCCAGTCGAGACAACTGGTGAAGAGGATGAGACCAAATCTCCGTTGCGGGCCCGAATTGTCCGGGTTAAGCGGGCCGATATCGACCGGGCCCTCAAATCCGGCGAGCTAGAAGAAATTGTTGATGAAGCGCTAGAGCAAGCACCTGAAACCTCGCTGTCCGATGCCGATGAAGCAGATCTGTTGCGGGAACTTGCGGCTGTCGAGGCCGAGCTTCTGGCCAGCGATGAGGTAGCCGAAACGCCGGAAGAACTGGAAGAGACGGACAATCTCGAAGCCGAGATCGACACCGTTGAGGAAATCGCAGAGACCCCGGCAACGCCAACCTCGACACACCCCGTAGCTGAAACTCTGGACAGCGACGTCTCGCGCCTGATGGCTGCTGCGGATGAAAAACTGGAAGATCCCGAATCCTCGTCTTCCCGCGAAACTTACGACCACCTGCGCGCGGCCATGGCAGCCGCGCAGGCCGACCGCGCAGCCGGCGGCAGCGTAGGATCAGGTGTGCGCGACGAAGCATACCGCGAGGATCTGGCCAGCGTCGTTCGCCCGCGCCGCCCGGCTGCAGCCAAGACCAGCTCGCGTCGCCCTACCCCCGCAACCCGCCCGGCACCGCTGAAACTGGTTGCCGAACAGCGCATCGACGAAGCTCCGGCCAAACCAAGCGGCCCGGTTCGCCCGCGCCGGATCGCATCCTCGCAAGCAGAGGAAGCTGAATTTTCCGACAAGGGTCGGGTCGGAGGATTTGCCGACTATGCCACGGAATGTGGCGCGGCTGAATTGCATGAACTGCTAGAGGCCGCCGCGTCATATATGAGCTTTGTTGAGGGTCGCGACCACTTCTCGCGCCCGCAATTGATGAACAAAGTCAAACAGTTGGACAGCGCCGAGTTCAATCGTGAGGACGGGTTGAGATCCTTTGGTCAATTGCTGCGCGAAGGCAAAATCGAGAAAACCAGCAATGGTCAGTTCACTGTATCTGGTCAGATCGGGTTTCGCCCGGGCGAGCGCGCCGCCAGCTGAACCTCGTGAAATTCACAGCAAAAAAGGCAGGTCTCGCGACCTGCCTTTTTTGTCTGGAAAAACCTGGAATTATT
>Ga0209292_1004817_pt1 | contig 14061 bp, 12 predicted proteins | sample GOMGulsemesocosm_2_FD_184634 | JGI IMG/M metagenome (GOLD analysis project Ga0209292, IMG submission 184634) | Methane-oxidizing microbial communities from mesocosms in the Gulf of Mexico - GOM9C Gulf of Mexico (SPAdes) (version 2) | ecosystem: Environmental > Aquatic > Marine > Cold seeps... | reverse complement strand
ATTTAGATATTTCACCTTACGCTTTGATTTGTTTGGTTTTTATAAGCAAAAGATTTTGGTTTTGGGTGCTGGTGAACGAGCCTCAATTATTGAAAAACGTATGCGTAGGGGAGTTGACCGACAAGGGTTTAGTATCCATGGTTTTATGATGATGGAAGGGGATATAGAGGATGGCATTATTCATGAAAACAAAATTGAATTAGAAGGTTCTTTGGTGAGTTATGCACTTGAAAATGAAATTGATGAGATCGTTGTTGCTAACGACGAGCGCCGTGCTAATTTGCCCGTAGATGAATTATTTGCATGCAAAATACGTGGTGTGGAAATAACCGAAATTTTAGACTTTATCGAAAGAGAAACCGGTCAAATTGCGGTTAATTTAATCTACCCAAGCTGGGTGATTTATTCTAATGGTTTTGCGTCGATAAACCATTTACGCAATACTTTAGATTGGGTATTCAATGCAAGTATCGGCTTCATTTTATTTGTTTTTACTTGGCCCATCATGCTGATCACCGCAATACTGATTAAGCTTGAAGAAGGTATAAATGCGCCTATTCTTTATTTGCAAGAAAGGGTCGGCTTAGATGGTCAAGCGTTTAACATCTATAAATTCCGTAGTATGCGTTTAGATGCGGAAAAAAATGGTGCTCAAATGGCAACAGTCAATGACGTTAGGACCACAAAAATAGGAAAATTTATTCGCAAATACAGAGTTGACGAATTACCTCAAATTTACAATGTCATGTGTGGAAATATGGGGTTTGTTGGCCCACGTCCTGAGCGTCCTCATTTTGTTCAACAATTAATTAAAACTATCCCCTACTATAACGAACGTCATAATGTGAAGCCGGGCTTAACGGGCTGGGCTCAACTTAAATACCCTTATGGCTCAACGGTAGAAGACTCATTAGAAAAGTTAAAATATGATCTGTATTACATTAAGCACCGTAGCTTTATGTTAGATCTGCTGATCTTAATACGCACAGCTGAAATAGTGCTGTTTGGTAAAGGGCGTTAATTCATGGTGAAAGCTGTAATTAACGACCATACAAGCATTCCCCCCATGGTTAATGCGATGACGGTTGACGTTGAAGATTATTTTCATGTCTCCGCCTTTGAAAAAGTGATCCAACCTAAAGACTGGCCAAGCTATAAACCTACAGTTGATTACAATACCAGACGTTTGCTTGATTTATTTGAGCAGCATGATACTAAGAGCACGTTTTTTATTTTGGGTTGGGTTGCTCAAGCGTTTCCACAATTAATCAAAGAAATCTCAGACAGAGGGCATGAAATAGCAAGCCATGGTTCAAACCATCGGCGAGCTTCAACTCAAACATGGGCAGAGCTTAGGTTAGATATTAGAAATAGCATCAATATATTAGAGCAAGAGTCCGGACAGAAGGTATTAGGTTATCGTGCGCCTAGTTTTTCCATTGGAAAAAATAATGAGTGGGTGTTTGATCTTTTAGCTGAACTAGGCCTTATATACAGCTCAAGTACTTACCCCATTGAGCATGATTTATACGGTACACCTGATTGGCCACGATTCATTCATCAGCGTAAAGAAGGCATTATTGAAATCCCTATTCCAACACTACGCACAAATAAGAAAAATATGGGTATTGGTGGCGGTGGATATTTTCGTTTATACCCTTATTTCTTATCGAAGAATCGTATAACTAAATATATCAAAGAAGAAAAACAACCTTATAGTTTTTATTTTCATCCTTGGGAAATTGACGCTGATCAGCCTCGAGTACAAGGTGCCTCGATTAAATCTAAAGTGAGGCATTATATAAACTTGTCTCGTATGGAAAGTAAAGTCGCAAAGTTATTAGTCGATTTTAGTTGGTCAACCATGAAAGATGTTTATCTGGATGAAGATAAAATTAAGCCAGTATTATTGAATTCTTTGAATGATAAGAACGGATGTAAGGGGAAATGGTGAGAGAATTATCAATAAAAACCGCATTGGTACTTATTATCTGTGTGTTTTTCTGCCTATATTGGTCGACTTTTAGCAAATTAATCGATATTTGGTCAAGTTCACATACTTATGGTCATGGTTTTTTTATTCCACCTATTGTCGCTTGGCTGATCTACCGAAAAAAGCAACAAATTGCACAACTAAATATTGCAATATCACTTTTGGGGCTCATGGGTGTCTTCGGTGTAAGTGTCTTTTGGTTTTTAGCCAAACTGTCAGGTATAAACGTTGCAGAGCAATTTGCTGTGTTGATATTGCCTTTGTTCATTATTTGGAGCATTTGGGGGCTTCTGGGAATAAGGCTACTTGCCTTTCCATTGTTTTTTTTGATATTTGCTGTGCCAGTAGGCGATTTTTTAATTCCCTATTTACAATTCATTACTGCGGATATTTCGGTATTTATGCTCGAAATACTCGGTATTCCTGTTTATCGAGACGGTATGTATATTCAGATCCCTAATGGTAACTTCTTAGTCGCTGAGGCATGTAGTGGTATAAGGTTTTTAATCTCTACATTTACTATAGGAGTCTTGTTTGCCTACTTGAATATTCAAAGCATACAAAGACGGAGTTTATTTATTATTTTATGTTTGATTGTTCCTATTATAGGCAATGGTTTAAGGGCCTTTTTAATTATTTTAATTGGCTACTTATCGGATATGCAGGCCGCAGTAGGTTTTGATCATTTGGTTTATGGTGCGGTGTTTTTTAGTTTTATTTTAATTGTTTTATTGATTATTGGTCATTACATCGCCGAGCCAATAAAGCCTGAGAATGATAAGCAGCAGAAATCCCCCCCTAAACCACTTAATAAAATTTCGTCCTTTACCTTGATTTTATTAGTTATTGCTCTAAGTTCAGGTGCAGGAATTCATTTTGTTCATACTGCTCAAATTGAAACTTTTAAACCTCAGCTTGTTGCTCAAAAAATTAAACAAGAGAAAGCTGAAAGACTATTTGATTGGCAGCCTTATTTTATAAATGCGGATGCCATTTATTATCGAAAAACAGAAGAGAACCATCAAGTAAGTGATATTTTTCTGATTGATTATCTGTATGAGAGTGAAAATAAAGAATTAATTAATGGTAATAATCGCTTTTTTGACAAAGCCTTTTGGTCACTTGACGAAATGAATGACGGTAGTGTCATTGATAGCAATGGCGAACGGATTCATTTTATTGAATATCGTATAGTCAACATGAAAGGGGAAGAAAGGATTATTCGAGTTGTTTATGTTATTGATGATGAATTTTTTGCTCAGAAGATCGCTGTTAAATTAGCTCAATTAGCCAGTAAGTTATTGATGAATGATTTTGGCGGTCGAGCTTTAATCTTTTCAACGGAGAATGATGGTGATGGTGATGAACGATTAGATTGGTTGATGAAAAGAGAATTGATCAATGCTAAACCAGACAATATGTTAAGAATAGATTAGGGAGAAAAGAGTGTTATTTTCGGTAGTGATCTTGTCTTATAATTCAGTTAAACCGATCAAACGATGTTTGGAAGAACTTATCGAAGCATTAAAACCTTTTGATTGTGATAATGAGATATTCGTTGTTGATAACGGTTCGAAAGACGGTAGTGTAGAGTTGATTAAATCATTTGAAAAAAACTTTCCAGAGCTTATTAACCCCATATATTTTAAACAGAATACAGGTACTACATATTCAAGAAATAAAGCCTTAAAACAATCGGTTGGTGATTTTGTACTAGTGCTTGATTCAGATGCATACGTTAACTTTGCAGCTCTTACTCAACTCAAAAATTATCTTACCAATAATCCCCGAACAGGAATGGTAGTGCCAAGACTCTTTTATGGTAGTGGTAATTTCCAACTTTCTTGTGATATTTTCCCTACGTTAATTCACAAATTTAAACGATTTTTATTCTTAAAGGATATTGAACAACTCCACCCTTTAGCTATTACAAAAACAGCTGTTGATGTTGATTATGCTATTTCTGCCTGTTGGTTACTGAGCAGGAGTGCAGTAGATAAAACGGGCCTTTTTGATGAAAACATTTTTTACTCTCCAGAGGATGTCGATTATTGCTTACGTGTCTGGCAAAGTGGTTTTAAAATCACATACCTGCCTGAGGCTAAAGTGACACATGATGCACAAGAATTATCCCGTGGCTTTAAGCTATCTTTGTTTCATTTCTCTCATTTAAAAGGATTGTTTTATTTGATGAATAAACATAAATATTTTTGGGGACTCAATAATTTATATAAACGATTGAATCGTTTTGAGTAAGTACATGATAATACATGTTTATCACATTATATTAAGAATGGATATTGGTGGCCTCGAAAGAGTATTAATAAACCTCATTAATACCATGCCTAATAATTTTAAGCACAGTATAGTTTGTATAGAGGATTCTTCAGATTTTAGTCAGTTGTTAAATAAACAGGTTGATATAATAGAGCTTAAAAAAACACCGGGAAGAGAGTTTAAAACTCATTGGAAAATCCTTAGGTTATTGTTTAAAAATAAGCCAAGAGTTGTTCAAACATACAATTTACCTACGGTTGAATACCAAGCACTTGCGTGGTTAGCTCGAGTCCCTATACGAATCCATGCGGAGCATGGCAGAGAAATAGATGATATGGATGGGAAAAATCGAAAGCGTAACTTACTTAGAAAAATCTCTTTGCCTTTCTCTACTCAAATAGTTTCTGTTTCAGATGATTTAACGCGTTGGTTAATAGATGTATTGAAAATAAAGGCTAGCAAAATTTCTAATATTTCAAATGGAATTGATACTGAAATGTTTTGCGCTAAACAAACGGAAAATAATAGTTTTTTAATAGGTGCTGTAGGGCGAATTGATGAGGTTAAGAATCACGAGTTATTAATCCTACTATTTGAGTATTTAAAAGAACATTATCCTGCTATTTATGAAAAAGTCACTCTTGAAGTTGTAGGTGATGGACCAAATTTGACTAAGATGAAAGCCATTGTATCAATGAAAAAATTAAATAATAAAATATATTTTTCGGGCAAAAGTTTGAACGTGGTTAGCAAGTTAAGATCTTTTTCCCTGTTTTTACAACCATCTCATTATGAAGCTATGCCTATGACTGTTTTAGAAGCTATGGCATGTCAATTACCCATTATTGCGTCTGATGTTGGTGGTGTGTCAAAGGTTATTCACCATGGAGTTAACGGTGTATTATTTCAAACTAATGATCTACAAGAACTGGTGATGCAGGTTGTTGAATTGTTTGAAAATAAAAGCAAAAGAGAATGTCTAGCGTTTAACGCAAGAGAAGATGTGGTTTATCATTATAGCAGTCAAACAATGGCTGATAACTACATGAAACTTTATAGGTCGGTGAATTAATATATGTGTGGTATATCTGGGATTTTTGATTTTTCTCTTGTTGCAGTTAATAAGTCATTATTAAAAAAGATGAATAATGCTCAATGGCATCGAGGACCTGATGATGAAGGATATTACTATAATTCAGGCATAGGCTTGGCACACAGACGTCTTTCGATAATTGATATATCTGCTGGTCATCAGCCTATTTTAAATAACGATGAATCTGTAGCTATTGTCTTTAATGGTGAAATATATAATCACAAAGAGCTAGCTATAGCGCTTAAAGCTAAGGGGTATCAATTTAAAACCCACAGTGATACTGAAGTCATCTTACACTCATGGAGTGAGTGGGGGACAGAATGTGTTCATCAACTTAGGGGCATGTTTTCATTTGCAATATGGGATGATAAGCAAAAGAGCTTGTTTATTGCTAGAGATAGGCTAGGAATTAAACCATTGTATTACTTTGAAGATGATGGGACTGTTTATTTTGGTTCTGAATTGAAAGTACTCATGCACAGTGGGAAAGTAAATAAGACTTTTGATTATCAAGCAGTAGAAGATTACTTTTCATTAGGCTATATCCCTGAGCCAAAAACTATATATAGCAAGGTAAGTAAACTGATGCCTGGTCACTTTCTTCTTTTGAAACAAGGTGAAAAAAGTAACATAGTGCAACAAGAATATTGGGATTTGCAATTATACCAGAATCTTAATAAAGAAATTGAATTGCAAGAATTTGATAGTCGTCTTTCTGAAGCTGTTGGGATCCGAATGGAATCTGAAGTGCCAATTGGCGCATTTTTGTCTGGAGGGATAGATTCAAGTGCTATTGTGGCTCATATGGCGTCTTTACAAAATCAGCCTGTAACTACATGTTCAATTGGCTTTGATGATAAAAATTTTGATGAGCTAGAGTATGCTAAACAAGTTGCTGAGCAGTATAATACCAATCATCATACCCGAATCATTAATGAGGATGATTTTGACCTGATAGATCAGATTATAGATTGGTACGATGAGCCCTTTGCCGACCCTTCTAGCTTACCAACTTTTAGAGTGTGCGAGTTAGCGAAAGAAAAAGTAACTGTAGTTTTATCTGGTGATGGTGGAGATGAGCTGTTTGCAGGGTATCGCAACCATTATATGCATAACAATGAGCAAAAAATCAGAGATAAATTCCCAGCGTGGTTTAGAGCGATCGTTTTTGGCTCACTGGCTAAAATATACCCAAAACTTGATTGGGCCCCTAGGTTCTTAAGAGCAAAAACAACTTTCCAATCTTTAGCAATGAACGATATTGAAGCTTTTCATAATACCATGTCAATACAAAGAAAAGACCAGCTAACACATTTGTATTCCAATGAACTTAAAAAAAACCTTGATGGATATTCATCTTTGGAATTATTCAAATATTACGGTAATAAATTTAAAGGAGATGATGCCCTAAAAAGGGCCCAATATATAGATTTTAAGACGTATTTGCCTGGGGATATTTTAACTAAAGTTGATAGGGCTAGTATGGCCCATAGCATTGAAGTTAGAGTTCCACTCCTTGACCATAAGTTTGTAGAATGGGCATTCAATATTAAATCGTCTAAAAATATTGTTGGTTCAGTCACTAAAGCTGAATTTAAAAGACAGTTAGAACAACGGTTGGATGAAAATATATTATATCGAAAGAAGATGGGTTTTTGTGTCCCTCTTGGAGATTGGTTTAAAGGGCCGTTATCATCAATGATAAAAGAAAAGCTTGTCTCGAAGGCTATGGTAAATACCAACCTTTTTAATATGAGCTATATTGAAGAGATTATTAATGAGCATACCAGTGGTAGAAAAAATCATGAAACAGCAATATGGTCACTATTAATTTTTAATTCTTTCCTTGATAAAACCAAAGCACTATAACTTATGAAAATACTTTATCACCACCGTATTGCTTCAAAAGATGGCCAGTTTGTGCATGTAGAAGAAATAACTAATGCTTTTATTGAACAAGGCCATGAATTGAAATTTGTTGCACCATCACTCAACGAAAACAGTGATTTTGGTCATGATGGAGGCTTTGTTACTCGACTTAAAAAATTATTGCCAAGAGCTGCATATGAGTTATTGGAACTGAGCTACAGTTTGTGGATATTCATAAAGCTGGTTAAAGCGGTAAAAGAGTTCAAACCTGATTTTATTTACGAACGCTATAACCTCTATCAGCCTGCAGGTGTCTGGGTGAGCAAATTATTAAATATACCACTGATATTAGAAGTGAACGCACCACTTGTAGAAGAGCGTAGTCGATACAGCGGTTTAGCATTGGTTAAGTTTGCGAAATGGGTAGAAAACTACACATGGCGAAATGCCAGCCATACACTTCCAGTAACAGAAGTGCTTGCTGAATACTTAAGTGAAGCTGGTGTAAAAGAGCAGAAAATTACCGTTATTCACAATGGCGTAAAACAACAATTTATTAATGAAATGCTTGTTAAGTCGGTTAAGAAAGGTAGAAAAGAAATTGTGATAGGATTCACAGGATTTATTCACCCTTGGCATGGTTTGGATAAAGCATTGATAGCGATTGCCAAACACAAAAACTTACCATTGAAGTTGGTCTGTGTTGGTGATGGTAATATATTGCCTGAACTCAAAGAACAGGCAAAGTCGCTTGGTATTAGTGAAAAAATTGAGTTTGCTGGTTTAGTTACTCGCGATAGGGTACTTGATTATGTTGAGAAATTTGACATTACGTTACAACCTAATGTTACTGCGTATGCATCACCGTTAAAAATGTTTGAATATATGGCTGTAGGTAGTGTGGTAATAGCCCCTGATTGTTCAAATATTCGTGAAATATTAACGGAAGATACCGCACTTTTATTCAAAAAGAACGACCAAAAATCATTTGTTGAATGTCTGGATTACGCTATTGAACACTTTGATAAGTTGGAAGAAATGCGGCTTTCTGTAAAAAACAGTGTTATTGAAAAAAAATTTATTTGGCAGGAAAACACGAAAAAAATAGTAGCTTTAATTGAAAGGACTACAAAATGATTACGGTAAAAACCCTAGTAAAAGGAGGAGTGACGATTTTTGTGATGTTATTACTTTCAAGTTGTGAGAGTGAAATAGACAAAAACGCTATTTGTAAAAACAGTGAGGTAGATACCCCTTATTGTCGGTATCAAGGAACAATTAAAAAATTATATGCAAATTCTGACGGTTTAGGGTTAATTGTTATTGATGGAATATTCTCTATTGAAGATGCAAAAAAATATGGTTACGAAATTAAGACAGGCCATATGATCGCTTACTCGTTAAAAGGTGATGATAAGATTTCTACCGAGATGTTAGGTTTAATTAAACTAGCTTTTACAGAGGGATTTTCGATTGAAATTCACGCTAGAAAAGTATTTAAAGGCTACTTGACTGTTGATAGAGTCTGGGTTGAAGCAAAGTAAATTTTATATTCATTAATGTGTAATTGAGTTCATTTATCTATGCCTATTACTGCTGTTTTTTTTCTTGTTGTTTTTTGCTTAGGTTTAGTAAAAACAATAATATCTAAGCCTATTTACGGGCTTTTTACATATCTTTTTGCTTTCTATTTACATCCACCTTCAAATTATTGGGGAGCGTTTGTTCCTGACATTAGATGGTCATTGATTGCCGCAATATTTACTTTTGTTGCTATTCTTATCAAAAATCAAAAAGAGGGCATTACATGGTTTAAATTTTCTGAAACTAGATTGTTTTTTATGTTTGTTATCTATGTAGGTATTCAAAATTTTTGGGCTTTAAGTCCTACGTTTCATCTAGATTATACTATTATGGCAATTAAGTTTTTTATTCTTATATTTTTGATACAAAATTGTATTCGTGATGAAAAAGACGTTATAAAGTTTATAATTGTGAATATGTTAGGCTGTTGTTATTTTGGTTATGTTGGACTAACTTCAAACTTTGAAGGTCGAATGGAAGGAGTTGGTGGGCCAGGTATTTCATCATCAAATGGTCTTGGTCAGCATTTGATTGTAGTTTTGACTTTCTCATCATTTCTACTACTTTGCAAATATGGGAAAAAATTGTTTTTATTATTCCCATTTATCGCATTAATTATTCAAACTTTGGTTATGGCCGGTAGCAGAAGTGCCTTTATAGCTTTAGGAGCTACAGGTGTTTTTAGTGTGTTTTTTACACCAAAATTTGTTCGAAAAAAATTATATTTATTTGGGATATTAGCTATTTTGGCAGGATTCATTGTTATCGGACCACATTTGATTCAACGGTTTGAATCAATGAGTCAAAATGAATCGGGTGAGATAACAGATAAAAGCGCTCGGTCAAGAATGATTATCATTTCAGCTCAATATGAAATGTTTAAGGCTGCTCCTTTATTAGGTTATGGCCATTCAAGCACCTTTATTTTGAGCCCTGTATATATTGATGAAGAATATAGGACTTCTCGCTACGGAGGAATAAAAACAGAGCAGGTTTCACGTAGGGCATCACATAATTTCATTATGGCTATGCTGGTAGATCACGGGATTATTGGCTCGTCTATTTATTTTTTAATTATTTATAAGTGCTTGATACGATTACTACGACTCAAAAAAATAGAGATAAACAATCATGAATCTGATGTATATAAAATACTACTAACAGGTTTTTTATTGGCATTATTAGGTTTTATGATTGCAGGACTGGGATCTAATAATAAAGTATTTGAAATTGGTATTTGGCTATATGCAATCATTCCTCTAATACATCACAAATTAACGGGAACTAAAGCGGATGATTCTTGATGCAAAGCTCTACACTTCACCCCAAGCTTTAAAGGCCGATATATGTATTATGGGTGGAGGAGTTGCGGGCATAGTATTGGCTAATGAGCTTAAAGCTCATTTTCCTAATATTATATTGATTGAATCTGGTGATGAGTTCTACACACAAGAAGCACAGGACCTATATGCTCCGAGTAAAAAACCAGATAATTATGTAGACCCTAGCTATTCTCGGTTGCGCTTTTTAGGGGGAACAAGTAATCACTGGTTGAATAACACATCACCATTATCAACAATAGATTTTGAGAAACGAGATTGGTTAGATAATAGCGGTTGGCCAATAACTTTTGAGGATTTGGAGGAGCACTATGATTCAGCTGCCAAGTATTGTGGCACTGAATCGGACAACTACAATAGAAGCTTCTGGCAAAAATTCTTACATCAGGATAATGTTTTTGAAACCTCTAAATCTATTGAGTTTGGAATAGCTAAGGCATCAATAGCGCCGGTTCGCTTTTTTCATCAGTATGGATCACATCTTCGAGACTTGCCCTCAATACAGGTAATAAAAAATGCAAATGTTATTGATCTAGAGTTTGATAGCGAAACTGAGGATATCAAAGAAGTATCCTTCAATGCGTATAATAATATCACCCATAATATTAAAGCATCAACATTTATTATGTGCTTTGGTGGCATAGAGAATGCCAGAATGCTCTTATATTTCAATAGAAAGTATAATAATAAATTGGGAAACCAGTACGATAATGTTGGGCGTTACTTTATGGACCATCCAACCATGAAACCCGCTCAGTTATTTACACAAGACAACGATTTATTTAAAGATAATAGCCAAAAAGTTGAGAGTTTTAATGTCATCCGATTTATTCAATTAACGGAAGATGCACTTAGAAAACATCGAACGACTAATTTAAGAATGCCCCCAATTCCTGCCAATAGTTATCAACTTTCAGATGGTATATCTTCTTTCCATATATTGAAGCAGGCAATTCACGATGGAGAATATCCTGATGACTTTTCAACTCACATTGGCAACATTTTTTCTGATATTGATATGGTGGTTGAAGCTGTCTCTCGAAAGTCATTTGATACTAAACTGTTTGATAATGCAGGTGAGTTCGAAGGTTTTGAGCTTAACATTATGATGGAGCAAGGCCCCCATAGAAATAATAGAGTAAAATTAGGCAATGAAACTGATCAATTTGGAATCCCTCGGGTGGAAATTGATTGGGAGTTGAAAGATGATGACATTGAACGGTTATGGAGATCATTAGCCGTATTAGGCAAAGAGGTTGGTATGTTGTCTATAGGAAGATTAAGGATTTTAAAAGAGCAGTCATCACGACTATTTCATGACCAAATGGGGTTCGGTCATCATCATATGGGAACAACGCGGATGTCTACATGTGAAAAAGAAGGTGTCGTTGATAAACACCAGAAGGTTTTCGGAACCAATAATTTTTATATTTCCGGCTGCTCAGTATTTACAACAGGGGGGCATGTTCCTCCAACGTTAACAATAGTGGCACTTTCAATTAGACTTGCCCAGCATATTATAGGTAATCAATATGGTTAATAAAGCACGGAGAAGCTTCATTTTCACAGCTTCAACATTATCAGCACTTGCGGCTCTTGAGGTATTTACTCCGATAGGAAGGCTTCAAGCTATTCAGGATAAAAGAATGCAATTATTATCTCGTTATATGTTGGATAATTGGATGAAAATTGAAGATATGTCACCATCTGATTATTTGGAAAAGAAGAAAATAACAATGTTAACTACTGCAAATGAAATTAAAGCTTATATTGAAAATGATTTTCAAAAAGAAGATATAATTGTTGTTAATGGCTTTATGCTCAGTAAAACCGAAACCGCAATATTAGCTCATATTGATAATATAAAGTCCTAGTTTAAATAAAGAGTAAGCAGTGTCAGTTAAAAATAAGGTTTTAAATGGTTTAAAGTGGTCAGTATTATCGAAGTTAATTGTGCAGATATTTTCTTGGGCTTCAACTTTCTTAATTATTCGTATTTTGACGCCAAATGATTATGGTATTATTGCTATAGTTACTGTTTTCTTTAGTTTAGTGCATATTTTTGCCGTCAATGGCTTTGTTTCGGCACTTGTTAAAAATCGTTCAGCAGATCGTCTTAGCGCCAGTCAAATATTTACTCTGTCATTGATTGTATATTTACTGTTTAGTTTTCTTTTATCTTTTTTCGCGGAAAGTATTTCTCATTATTATGATAATGAAAAGATAGAAAATGCTATGTATGTAATGGCTATCTTTGTACCACTACTTAGTTTTTGTGTTGTACCAAATGCGAACCTGAACAGGAAAATGAACTTTAAGATTAAAGCGAAAAGTGAAACCATTTCTGCTTTGGGAGGTACTGGAGTCGCTCTTGTTTGTGTTTATTCAGGCGCTGAATTTTGGGCGTTGATTTACTCCAGAATTGCTGAGATTATATTAAGCGCCATTACTTTAAATTATATGCAAAAAAGTGAATACGGGCTGACACTGTCACTTAAGTCAGCTAAACCAATGTTTATGTTTGCCGCTAAAATTCAGCTAAACGGGTTTATTTGGTTTGTATATAATAAAATAGATACCTTAATTATTGGCAAATTATTAGGGATACAGCCTTTAGGTATTTATAATGCTGCCAGTGAGATAGCTTCAATGCCAATGACCAAGGTATCGTCTATCCTAAATCAAGTTGGCTTTTCTGCATTTGTTTCTACTAATAATGATATTGATGCGAGTAAGTACTACTTGGCTCGTTCCATTCGTTTATTATCATTGGCTGTGTTTCCTGTTTTTTTTGGTATTTCTGCAGTAGCAAATGAAATTACAGCTGTGTTTTTAGGGAGCCAGTGGTTAGATGCTGCAATGATTATTTCAATATTAGTTTTTGCATTCCCTTTACGGATGATCAACGCAACATTTAATAGTTTTTCTAATGCGATGGGTGAGGCGAGGTTTAGTTTAGAAAATACAATGATTATTGCTAGTATTTTAGTTAGTGCCATTATTATTGGAGTGCAATATGGCTTAGTAGAAACGGCAATTGCATGGGTAGTAGGTTTTTCATCAGCCTTTTCAATCATTCTTTATCGAATACAGAAAAAATTCAAAATTAGAGCTGAAATAATTTTTAACTGGGTAAGCCCTTTGTTTATTTCTCTGACAATGTGGGCGATTATCATGCTGATTGAAATCTTTTTACTCCCTGCGACAATGCATTTGGTGGGAGTATTGTTAATAAAAATGATGAGTGGTGTGGTGTTTATTTGTACTGCTTATATGCTGTTTCATAAATCAGAAATATTACAACTTCTTGATAAGGGTAAATAAACTTAGTTGTATTTTTTCTTGCACATCACTTTGTCCCATGGGCTTCTTTCAAAACTGAACTTAAAATAGAAATCCTAAATTTTTTATCAATATACTGCATAATTTCGTTAGCACAGTGATTATTAAAACATTTAAGCTGATGACAATACAGGCAGTTTAAGTAATCGCTCTTAGAGTACTTTGATAAGGAAATTTTGTAATTTTGAGGGCCTCGATAGCCAAGTTGTTTTCTTTTATGCTCATCTTCCTTTGATAAGAGAGTAATTCTCTCGTCGGGACCACAGCATTTCGATAAAGCAATCTCAATACTTGTTCCTGCAGTTTTTCAGTTTTGATAACGATAAACATATGTTAATGGGTGAATATCATTTAAAACCCTTATTCATTTTTCGATGGTCAATGAGTGTTATTTGTTATATTGGTAAATCGGCCCATCAAACTTTCGCATAATATAGTTATATCTGCATTTATATCAAAATTCTCTGCGGAGCCAACGGAATGGTCAAAAACGTTATTAACGACTTTGTTAGGTTGTACTTTAAGCTTAAGTTTAGTCAATAGTATATTTATGTGGTTAAGTG
>Ga0209292_1004816_pt1 | contig 14062 bp, 14 predicted proteins | sample GOMGulsemesocosm_2_FD_184634 | JGI IMG/M metagenome (GOLD analysis project Ga0209292, IMG submission 184634) | Methane-oxidizing microbial communities from mesocosms in the Gulf of Mexico - GOM9C Gulf of Mexico (SPAdes) (version 2) | ecosystem: Environmental > Aquatic > Marine > Cold seeps... | reverse complement strand
GACATAATCATAATGACGGCAAAAAGAGCAGATAAGCTAATTGCAGCTACTTTAAGCCTAAAATCGAATGAGACCTTGTATGGCCGTTATTGGGGAGCAAACGAGCAGTGTGATTTATTACACTTTGAACTGTGCTACTACCAAGGCATAGAGTATTGCATTAAAAACAACTTAAAATGCTTTCACTCAGGCGCGCAAGGTGAGCATAAAATCTCACGCGGGTTTGAACCTGTATTTACCTATTCAAATCACAAAATCATGCATCCTGACTTTGGTGACGCTATTGATGATTTTTTACAAAGAGAAACGATACATATACAGCAATATTTTAAAGACTGCTCGGCTTTACTGCCTTTTAAAAACCAATAACTGATTATTCGCGGGCATATCAAAATCATTCACCAATGATAACCCCTCATTTTTTGCTAAAGCAATAATACTTTCTATATCTCGAATACCCCGACTCGGTTCTATATTCTTTAACCATAAATCAAACTGAGCATTACTAGTGCTTGTAAATTCACCATCATATTTAAAAGGACCATATATACATAAAGTACCGTCATTTTCTAAATGTCGCCCTACCCCTTTAAAAAATGATTCAACCAAAGAGTTGCTCACAATATGCAAAGTATTAGCAGTAAAAATACCATCGACTATTTCAACTGGCCAAAGCTGTGCAAAATCAAGCAATAATGGGCGCTTTAAATTATCAGCAGGCTCATCATCAATCCAAAGATTAATACCTTGATGATTTTCGATTAAGTCACTTGTTTGCCAGGTTAAGTCCGTTAAATTTTTAGCAAAATGTACCCCATGCTGCCCAGTCCCTGAACCGACTTCTAAAACAGTATGACATTTGCTAAATGTATTCTTTAAAATGTTCAATATTGGCGTTTTATTGTTTTCACACGCTTGAGAAAAGGGTTTATTCATTTGATATGGCTCTTTATTGATATCAAGTCAGACTAAACGGCACAAATACCAATGTCTACTAATAAAATCTAATTAGACCTAAATCTTACTTGCCAATAATATCACTTTAGTTTTAAACTAACTGTTACTTTACGTTTACGTAAAGGGCACGATAAAATGTAAAATATTAACCGTCAATTAAAGAGTGGATTTATGCGCCTAGAAATTATTTGTGAGAATAAAACCGGAATAGCACGAAAGTTACTCGAAATTCTAGAAAATTATGACTTGAACTTGTACGCTGTTGAAGCAAATAGTAAGGGCATAATACATGTTCATTTTCCTGAGTTAGAATTTGAACGGTTTAAAAATTTAATGCCTGAAATACGTAAATTAGATCATGTACTCGATGTTAGAAGCGTAAAAAACATGCCTTTAGAAGAGGAGCATTATGCACTAAACGCTTTACCCGACCCTGTATTTTTCATTGATTTAAAAGGTAAAATAACGCGTGCAAATGAAGCCGCTTTAACTTTAATTAACATCACAAAAAGTAAAATTCAAAATGAGATACTCAATCAATGGGTTCAGGGTTTTTCATTTATAAAGTGGTTTGATGATCAAAAAGGTGTGAATCAAACAGTAAAAGTACAAATAGAAGGTATCAACTACTTAGCTGAAATTTTACCTATTTATATTACTGAAAATTTAGACTCTAAAGTACTTTCTGGTGGTATTGTTTTACTTAAATCGTCTTCAAGGTTAAGTAAACAAATTAATATACTGCAATCTGAACCCACAAAACAATTAAAAAATAAACCAGCTAAGACTATCATGGCCGGATTTGAAACAATCCGCTCACAAAGCCCTACAATTAAACGCACTTTATTACAGGCAAAAAAAATAGCTCTATTAGAAGCCCCTATTTTGATAATGGGAGAGATAGGCACAGGAAGAAGGCGCATAGCAAAGGCTTGTCATGATGCAAGTAGCAGGAAACATAATAAATTCACATCTATTTCATGTGCTACATTAGAAAAATTAAACCTGAGTGATACTTTGTTTGGCTGTAAAGATAAAAACATTATAAGCATTTTTGAACAATCAAACTTAGGCACTGTATATCTAGATGAGATATCTGAGCTTTCAAATGAGATGCAAATTAGCTTATTAAATTTTATTAAAACAGCAACTTTAAATAATAACTCTGATAAACAACTTGATGTTAGGCTAATTTGTTCAAATAAAAAGAGCTTAGTAAAACTAATGAAAGCAGGTAAATTCAGACAAGATTTATTATTTCAAATAAATACTTGCTCTTTAAGTATTCCCCCACTGAGAAAAAGTAAAGAAGATATTTTAATATTAGCCAAATACTTTTTACAGCAATACTCCGACAAACAAGGTGAGACAGAATATACTTTATCTAAAAAAAGCCTTGAAAAGTTAATATCCTATGACTGGCCTGGAAATGTAAAAGAACTTAAAAACATCATATTTCAAGCTGTTAGCATGGTGGATGATACGACTGAATTAACACCTGAAATGTTAAATTTGCCTTCAGATATTCTAGCGCCAAAAACCAGTATCGAAACATTTAGCGATACGTTAGAAGAAGCCACTAAAAAGTTTCAAGCGGATCTAATTCGTCAACTTTACCCTGTTTATCCAAGCACTAGAAAGCTAGCTAAAAAACTAGGCGTTTCCCATACCGCAATCGCCAATAAACTAAAAGAATATGGCATAGATAAAAATTAATATCGACTGAAGATTAAGGCGATCTAATTCAATCCTCAGGTAAATGTAAGTAATTTAATCTATTATTAAATTACTTACATTTACCTGAGGATTTACATTGTCTCAATTAAGTCAGCTTACAAATGACAATATCCACTTACAACAAATGATAACAGCCGTTAGATCTCAGCTTGAAACAATAAAGTCAAGTAAAGAGCAAGCAGCCCTAGATATACAAAATAGTTTAACAAATGAAATCTGTGAATTAAAAACAACCATAAATGCAATACGCAAGCAATTAGAGCTGCAAGAATTTAATCAAGAACAAAAAATTCAAAAAATAAAATTCGATTTAACCCAAGAAAACCAACAACTTCAACAAACAGTACAACATTTACGCGATAAGCTCGAACTACAAACAACTATGCAAGAGCAAAATATTCAAAAAGTAAAATTCGACTTAACTCAAGAAAACCAACAACTGCAGCAAACAGCACTACATTTACGTGACAAACTCGAACTACAAGAAAATAAACAAGAAGAAATAGCAAAAAATGAAAACAGCTTAATAAGTGAAGAAAATCATCAGTTAAAACAAACAATTTTGCAATTACACTCCATGTTGAAAACGAATATAACTTAGGTTTGCAAATAAGATTATGAAATCGAGTTTCCTTGAACGTATATTTAAAATTAATCGCGAGATAGCGCAACAAGAAACATTAGATCAAGTTTTTTCCGCTTTAGCCAATATAGCCTCCCGTGAAAGTGAGTCAGAACGTAGTTCTATTTTTTTACATGATAACCATCATAAAGAGCTATTTACACGATTCGCACAAGGCTTAAAAAAAAGAGAAATTAGGATACGCGATAATATCGGTATCGCAGGGCATGTTTTTCAAAGCGCAAAAGGCTTAATTATAGAAGATGTTTATAATGATCCTAATTTCAATAATGATATAGATAAACAGTCTCATTTCATTACCAAAAATATGCTATGTGTGCCGATGTTTTCAGCTAAAGGTGACGTCATAGGGGTCATGCAAAGCATTAATAAAAAACAAGGAGAGTACCAACCACAAGATTTAAAAACCCTACAAATTATATCAGACCAAGTCGCTATCATAATACAAAGTTTTCAGATGATAGAGCATTTAAATGAATCAAGAACAAAAGAATTAGAGTTTCTGAATGTAGTTGCGGATACCACCTCTGAATTAGAAATTGGGCCATTGCTTAATAAAGTGATGACCCAAGCCACCCACATGTTAAATGCCGAGCGCTCGACTCTTTTTTTAAATGATGAAAAAAGTAATGAACTTTGGTCATTAGTAGGCCAAGGTTTAGACTCTGTAGAAATTCGCTTTCCCAATCATTTAGGCATCGCAGGGACTGTTTTTACAACAGCTAAAAGTATCAATATCCCTTATGCTTATGCTGATTTACGCTTTAATCCTGCATTTGATAAACAAACGGGATTTTTTACACGTTCTATTTTATGCATACCTGTGATAAGTAAAACGGGAAAGGTCATAGGTGTCACACAAGTTCTGAATAAAAAAGATGGTATCTTTAATGATGAGGATGAATCGCGATTAAAAGCCTTTACAGCTCAAATTTCTATTGGTTTAGAAAATGCGAGTCTATTTGATGATGTACAAAAAATAAAAAATTATAATGAAAGCATGTTAGAAAGCATGTCTAATGGCGTATTAACATTTAATGAAGACGGTGTTGCAACTACTTGCAATCAGGCCAGTTTAAAAATATTAAACTATTGTGAAAGTGATATTATAAAACATAATGCATCCGAAATTTTTGGCAAAAAAAACCAGTGGCTAATTGATTTAATTAATAAAGAAAAACATGATGAGCATGGTACACATTTAGTTGATATAGAATTAATTTTAGAGCACAAACAAAAATTCTTAAACGTCACAGTACAAACGCTCAGAGATAAAGATAATAACAATATTGGCTCTATTTTATTGATGGAAGATATCAGTAATGAAAAACGAGTTAAATCAACTATGTCCCGCTACGTAGATTCCCATTTAATTGAGCAATTAATGCAAGATGGTAGTGATATTTTAGGCGGGAAAAGTATTCAAGCTACCGTATTATTTTCTGATATACGAGGTTTTACAAATCTGTCTGAAGAGCTTGGTGCCCAAGGTATCGTAAACCTACTAAATGAATACTTCACACTTATGGTCGACATTATAGTGACTCATGGCGGAATGTTAGATAAATTCATTGGTGATGCGATAATGGCCGCTTATGGCGTGCCAATAGCCCATGGAGATGATGCTGATAAAGCTGTATTAAGTGCAATTGAAATGATGATCAGTCTAAAAACATTCAACCTCTCTCGCAAAAGCAACAAACTTCCTCCAATCGATATTGGTGTTGGCATTAACAGTGATTTAGTTATATCAGGCAATATAGGTTCACCAAAACGCATGGACTTTACGGTGATTGGTGATGGCGTTAACTTAGCGTCACGGTTAGAGAGTGCCTGTAAACAATATAGCGCTAATATCATAATTAGTGATAATACTAAAAATCTGCTAAAAGGAACCTATAGAATAAGAGAATTAGACTGCGTTATTGTGAAAGGGCAAACCAAACCAGTGAAGATTTTTGAAGTATTAGATCATCATGATGAAGAGACTTTTCCAAATATAATGGAAGTAATCGCATATTTTCATGATGGTTTACAAAAATATAAAAAACAAAAATTTAAAGCTGCGCTAAAGGCTTTTGATCAAGTATTGTTATTACATCAAGACTCAGTCACTAAAATGTATATACAAAGGTGTGAGCATTTTATTTCCCAACCGCCTAAAGATAATTGGGATGGTGTATTTACAATGAAGAATAAGTAATATTATTACTTAAACCGAGTTGAGATAAAATAACCTAAACTCAGAATAAATAGGAGTAAATTAATGCCGTACAACAATATCAGGACTGGTATCAATTTCACCATCAACATCAACTGTCGCAGAATTACCATCAAGTAATAGCACAGCTAGATTATCATGTTCAACAATACGTATAAAAGTCAGTTCATAACCATAGCCATGCAATGCCGTTACAGCTGATTTCTGAGCATCATTCAGTTTACACCATAACAAATTACTTGAAGGGCAATCTGAATGCCGCCTTTCTTGGCCTGGTGGTAATTTTTCATAATCATCCATAGCAAACCTCATAGTAGCCCCTCATGATGAAGTTAACTTTGAGTATAAGTTATAAATAATAATTAACCTTATAAAATAAACTATATTTTAAATCACTTAATAAAATTAAAGAACAGCAATCAAATATTTAGTATATTTAGCTTTCCTCAAACAAAACCACCTAGAGAAAAAATGCAGATACCTAACTCTGAACGTTTACGATTTGAACTTATGACTGAGCAAGATGCACAATTATTCTTCGAGTTAGATCAAGACCCAGAAGTTATGCGCTATATTAATGGCGGTAAAATGACGCCTATGGAAGATGTATTAAATATTTCGATTCCTAGAATGAAAAGTTATACAAATGAAAATCATGGTTGGGGGCAATGGAAAATAACGATACTTGATACAAATGAGTTTATAGGTTGGGTATTAGTTAGACCGATGAATTTTTTCAGCGATAACCCCCAGTTTGATAACTTAGAACTTGGCTGGCGCTTTAAACAAATCACCTGGGGAAAAGGTTATGCATCAGAGGCTGCAAACAGTATCGCTTTGGCTGTTTGTCAAACAGTAAGTGTTAGTAAGATTTCAGCTATCGCATTGGAAGGCAACTTAGCTTCAATAAAAATAATGACAAAACTAGGTATGAAATACATCAAAACTTATATTCATAAAGATCCTTTAGGGGATATTGAAGCTGTTTATTATGAAAAAGAACTTAACGATTAAATCACAGCAAAGACCCTTTAAATCATTCAATATTACACCTTATAAGCGAAAGGTTTAGCACCATATTTAATCTTAGTAAATGGGGGGAGGCTCCATTTACTAAGATTAAGCTTTAGTTAACGTCTAAATATATTACAAGTTATAACCCTTCTTATAAAAAATTAATTAATTAACCCTAAGTGAAACAAAATAAGTCAATTTAAACTATAATTAGCAATTATAAATTTGTGAAAGCATAGTTGTAATGAAGCGATTATTTATTGCGCTAGAAGTGCCTGACTTTGAAAAATGCGCTATTACCTTATGGCGAGAGAAGGCTTTACCTGCTTTAACCTCTCCAGTAATAACTGACAACCTCCATCTTACTTTATGCTTTTTAGGGAATATTGATTTAGAAATAGAGCAAGATTTGATTGCAAAATTAAATCATATTCAAACTCAAAATATATATTTAACTTTTACCGAAATAGGATTATTTAAAAAACCCAAAGTGCTATTTTTAAAACCTGAACAAGTTCCAAAATCTTTGCTTATTTTAGTAGAACAATTAAATGAAATTGTGATGAGTGCGGGAGTGAAATTAAATCATTTAGAATACAAACCACATATTACCGTCGCCAGAAAAACATCTGAATATCCGAATATTGTTCACTCTCCAAGTATAAGGGTTCAATTCACTGATATAGTGCTTTATCACTCTCAAAGTACAAATACGGGTGTAAAATATAAAAAACTCAGAAATTGGCCCCTTAACAAAGAGTTTATGTAAAGGGGGTTTACATAGACTCTTAGTTAGTAAAAATACGATCTAAAATCAGGATGTTCGATTAGGGATTAGCGAGTTCACCTAAGCTTTTACATCTTAAATTTACAGCACCATATTCAGTTACAATATATTGGACATGAGCGTGTTGTCACAACTCCTTCACTTAAAACAGCAACTATTCGTGATATTGCAACTTTGCTTGCAGTTAATGGTAATGCAATCACAGCATCAAGGACCGAAGCTATGCCCATTTGTAAACAATCACCATCTTTTATAAATGCAGATATAATTTGCATTAAAAAATAAACTGATTCAACTTTTACAAAGTAATTGTGTTTAACGAAGTTTTTTAGATCAAAATTTTATTAAGTAATAATTATCCACGATTTATAAACTAAAAATCGATGTGAAATAATAATGAAGGTGTCAACAGTTCTTTTGTGATAATAAATAACACCCGTATTTTATTTATTATTTATTATTTATTATTTAATTACGTAATCGTGTGATATGAGGCTATTGACTGGTGTTTAAAAGGCTTGATAATCGAAATATATTAAATTTCATTTATTGCCTAGGTAAAAATAAAATTAAAAGATAATGATTAAGATATAAATAGAAAGTGATTGATATCAAATCTTAAGTTAGTAAAAAACAGATTTATACTAACTCATTAAATAAATGCACTGTTCTTTTATATTAAAAAATAGAATGTACTAAGAGCAACGATTAGAAGCGCAATACCAATAAATAATGGTTGAACTCGATTTGTTTCACTTAACTGTTTTTTTACAGCTGCAGTTTCAGTACAAGCAGCTACTTTATTTACATAGCTATAGCCAGAATTTAAATATTCTTTACATTTTCTTTCTTCTGCGGGAATGGCTGTTAATTCGTTATTTTTTTTCAGGATATAAAAATCCATAAGTACACCACATTATTGCTATTTTTATAAAAATGAATAGATTCTGATCATTCATTTCATTTCTTATACATATCCCTGTAAAAAGTGTGGCATTTTAATGATATTTAGGGGGTAATATCAACTATTAATAGTGATAAATGTGAAATAAATTAAAAAAAGATGTTCTAACTAAAAGTATGACTTTTTTCCCCCCTAAAACTGTAAACCCCCTTTACATTTTTAAAATGAAAATAGCCACAGATAAAACCCAAATTGATACAAACAAACTTATAAGTAACTTAGGTTTAATGAGAGGTTTAGAAATTAATTTGATCGCTGACTTTTTGTTTTTAGCCGCTACTTTATTGATATAAGCATAACCTTGTTTTTCATAGGCCAAAAACAACTTTTCATCTGCTTCTATTACAGTAAAAAAATCATCTTTTTGTAAAATATAAAAATACATAACACCACCTAAAACGACGTTTAATTTTTAACCTTAGAATAAATGCATGTCCCTGAATAAAGCCTGAACGCATATTTAAATAATTCATCGCATATTAACGACCTTTATCGATTAAAAATTGCTTTTTTACTGCTAGTTTGGAAAATAGACGAATTAATCAAAAAATATAAACTTATATCAGGAACGTTATGAGCAATAAAGTATCATTAATTGCAGCCGCAATTATGTTGCCATTAACCATGAGTGTTAATGCGTCAGCAATCAATCAAACAAAAGGTGACTTTGAAGATAAATTTCGCCAACTAGGTCAAGCACTACCAACTCCTAATGTTTATAGAAATGCAGCTGGTGAGCCAGGAGCACAATATTGGCAGCAAAAAGTTGATTACAAGATTAAAGCAACATTAGACGAAAAGAAACGCCGTTTAACTGCTCATCAAAGTATCTCATATAAAAATAATTCACCAGATACATTAAAGTACCTATGGTTACAGCTGGATCAAAATATATTTAAAAGTGATTCAATTGCAGAATTAACATCAACAGTTAGAACCAAATTACAATCAAGTCCTGATAAAGGTAAAGCTAAAATAAGCTTAAATAAACTACGTCGCCAGCAATTCATGGCAGATACCGAATTAGGTTATGAAATTGCAAAAGTAAAAGACAGTTCTGGCAATGCGTTAAAAGCCACTGTTGTTGGTACATTAATGCGTGTTGATCTTAAAAAACCATTAAAGCCTGGAAAAAGTCTCAAATTTTCAATGGATTTTGCATTTAACATAGCAGAAGAAGATGCTGTAGGCGCACGTGCGGGCTATGAACACTTTGAAAAAGATGGCAACGACATCTTTTTGTTAGCACAATGGTTTCCACGTTTAGCTGCTTATACCGATTATGAAGCTTGGACTAACAAAGCATTCTTAGGCAGTGGTGAATTTACTTTAGAATTTGGTAACTACGACGTTGAACTAACCGTTCCTGCAGATCATATTGTATCTGCTACCGGTGAATTAGAAAATGCAAGTCGTGTACTTACTAAAGCACAGCGCCAACGTTTAGAAAAAGCTGAAACCTCAAAACGTCCAGTATTTATAGTGACTGAAGAAGAAGCCTTAGAGAATGAAAAAGAAGGCACATCAAAAACAAAAACATGGAAATTTACCGCAGAAAAAGTACGAGACTTTGCATGGGCTTCTTCTCGTAAATTTATTTGGGATGCCAAAGGTTATCAGCAAGGAGGCGATGAACAACCGCTTGTAATGGCGATGTCATTTTTCCCTGTAGATGGTGGTGACTTATGGAAAAAATATTCTACAGAATCGATCGTGCATACAATGGAAGTATATTCAAGATTCTCATTTGATTACCCATATCCTGTAGCGCAATCAGTAAACGGACCGGTCGGTGGCATGGAATATCCAATGATCACTTTTAATGGCCCAAGAACTGAATTACATGATGATGGTACCCGTACTTATACCCAAGCTGAAAAACGATTTTTGATTGGTGTTGTGATCCATGAAGTGGGGCATATCTACTTCCCTATGATAGTCAATTCTGATGAAAGACAATGGACTTGGATGGATGAAGGCTTAAATAGCTTTTTAGATGGCATTGCAGGCCGTGAGTGGGATCCTACTATCCCTTGGGGAGTAGAAGCACGTGACATAGTGCCATATATGAAATCAGAGCGCCAAGTACCAATTATGACGCAATCTGACAGCATTTTAAACTTTGGACGTAATGCATATGCAAAACCAGCAGTTGCTTTAAATATTTTACGAGAAGTTATTTTAGGGCGTGAATTATTTGATTTTGCATTTAAAGAATACGCACAAAGATGGAAATATAAGCGCCCTACTCCATCAGATTTCTTTAGAACAATGGAAGAAGCTTCAGGTGTTGATTTAGATTGGTTCTGGCGTGGTTGGTTCTACAGTACTGATCATGTTGATATTTCAATTGATCGCGTATACAAATTACGTTTAGATACTAAAAATCCAGATATCGATTATGCTCGCTTACGTGAAGCAGAACTTAATAAACCGATTTCACAATTTGTTGAACGCAATAAAGCGGAAGGCCGTGACCTTTGGATTGATAAAAATCAAGATATATCGGACTTCTATGATGACAATGATCGTTTTACCGTAACAAATAAAGAACGAAATTCTTATAATAAATTCCTAAAAGGTTTAAAACCATGGGAACGTAAAACATTAGAGCGTGCAGTAAAAGAAGATAAAAATTACTATGTGCTTGAGTTTTCTAACCTAGGGGGTTTAGTGATGCCAATATTACTACAGCTAACTTACACTGACGGCACGGTTGAAGATAAATATATTCCAGCTGAAATTTGGCGTCGTTCACCTAAAAAGGTTCAAAAACTTATCGTAACTGATAAAAATAAAGAACTAAAAGATATCAGTGTTGATGCCTCTTGGTTAACAGCGGATATAGATGTTGAAAATAACTATTATCCACGTCGTATTATTCCTTCTCGTATCGAAGTTTACAAGTCTAAGAAAAATAAAGGGAAAGTTAATCGCGATATCATGAAAGATATTAAAACTGAAATAAAAAAAGACGAAGATAAAAAAGAAAAACCACTCACTGAGGACAAAAAATGAGGAAATCACTCCTCGGCTTAGTATGTTTAATGTTGACGAGCGCCGTAAACGCTCATCAACTTAAAGCGGCTATTACAACTGTGTTATTTAACGATAGAACAAATAACATAGAAGTCATGCATCGATTTTATTTACATGATGCAGAACATGCAGTTAGTCATTTATTTAAAAAGTCACCGGGTAGACATAACCACGCTGATTTAATTTCAGATAAAGAAACACAAGATACATTTTCTGATTATGTTGAAAAGCAATTTAAGCTTGAAACATTAACCAATAAAAAATTGCAATTAAACTCAGTAGGACATCAACTTGATGGGCAATTTTTTTGGGTTTATCAAGAAATTAAAGTCCCTGACTCTGTAAAAGGTTTTCGTATGTCACATGGTGCTTTACGTGATTTGTGGCCTGCACAAGTTAATATGGTAAATGTTGAAGGCAAAGGCAAGGTTAAAACCTTAACTTTCAGTGGCGAAGATATTTGGCTTGAAACCAAGTTTGAAGATAAATAAGCCTACAAAATAACAGTCACCTCTCATTAAAAGAGGTGACTATATTGATCTCAACAGCTTTGATTTGCTTTTGGTACCAATAAAACATTTTCATACATTTTTAATCTTTCTTTTTTCACTCATATATTTAAAATACACAACATATCAGGTACATTGGAACGAACCGTGAAATCAGTATTTTTTTTATTCTCCTTAATTTTAGCCCCTTACTCGTTTGCCAATTTTAAAACTGAAATAAATACAGGCATTGCATTACAAAAGCTCAAAAAGTCAAATGACATCAATATTTATGCTTTAACCATAGAACACTTTGATAAACAAATTTCTATAAAAGGGCCTTTAGCTGAAGCTGCATATTTAAATAAAACATCATCTTGGTATGTTGCAGCCCTAGAAATAGATATAAAGGATTCAACTTTAGGCATTTTAGGCAGAACTCAATTTTTCAATGAAAACACATACGTAGATATCAGTACCAATTTACAAGGTGGTAATAGCTTCCAGGATGCATCGCTTACGGCAGGACATTATCTCGATGATTTTTTACGAATATCAGCAACAACGAGTTTCTCTAAAGGTGAAGGCTGGGATGAATATATTTTATTTAGCGCAAAAAAATTATTTGAGTTAAACAATGATCAAAATATTACATTTGAATATTCAACCGCAATTGAAGATGAAGCTTTTTTAGAATATCAATCTGCAACGCTTACATATTATCCAATTGACTTTTCTTCATTATCTCTAGGTATTAGTCATGATACAAAGGAAAGAAAGGGCACTTATATTGATTTATCTGCGCAATATTATTTCACAATGGAAATGGAGATAAGTGCGGGTTATGGCTTTTCCAATCATGATGAGGTTGGCAATTTTTGGATCTTATCTGCTAGTTATCGATTTTAATAACCTTGCTGATTTAACTTAAATTGGACTTGAAACATATTATGTTAAATTGACTCTGATATTTTTTTATTAATCATAACGTCTATAAATTTTAAAACCATGTTCTAGCCCTGACTCTCAGTAATTGTTAGAATCAAACTATTAAATTGATTATTGATTAAGAGTGATAAGATGGGCAGAGCATTTGTTGTACGCCAAGTTTCAATGGAAAAAACTGCAGCGGCTAAAAGTAAAGTTAACTCTAAATATGGTAAAGCGATATACGCATGTGCAAAAAGTGGCGGTGCCGATCCTATCGCAAACTTAAGTTTGCAACAGCTAATCGAAAAAGCAAAAAAAGATCAAGTTCCTGCTCATGTTATTCAAAAAGCAATTGAAAAATCAACTGGTGGGGCAGGGGAGGATTATTCTCCTGCACGTTATGAAGGTTTTGGTCCTGGCGGAATTATGGTTATTGTTGACTGTTTAACCGACAATCCTAAACGAACAATTCAAGATGTTCGAAATGCATTCACTAAGTCGAAATCAAAAATTGGTGGCCCAGGTACAGTTGCTCACATGTTTGACCACCATGCAGTTTTTGGTTTTTCGGGTGATGATGATGAAGCTGTTTTAGAAGCATTAATGATGGCTGATGTAGATGTGACTGATGTTGAAGTTGAAGATTCAAAGGTATCTGTATTTGTGCCTCCTACCGAATATTTCAAAGCCAAAACGACTTTAACCGAGTCATTTGAAGGAATTAAATTTGAGATCGATGAAATTACATTTATCCCTCAAACGGACACAGAGATATCTGGGGATGATGTAATATTATTTGAAAAATTCATGGCCTTATTAGACAACGCTGAAGATGTACAAAACGTTTACCACAATGCCATAGTTATAAAATGAACGACTAATATACAAACTTAAAATACCGGTGAGAACCGGTTTTTTAATGTATATAATCATTAAGTTGCCTCTTTAAAGTCATAATAATACCAATCCCATTAAATAAGTGACCACTCAGAACCTGTGAGGTTTTACAATTCTAGGCATGTCCGTAAAGGAATGGTTACTCTATTTCTAACTGGTATAACAACGAAGTCTAAATCCTCAAAGACTCCTTCGAGCCGGGTTTCAAAGCGATTTATGCATCGTTATTGATTTTGATAAGAGAACAACCATTACCTACAACCAATGTCTTGCCTAAAGCGCTTTGAATTCCCGCGGAGTGATCTCTTTATTAACAGGAATGGTATAAACACTCTTCCCCCCTAAATTTCTAAAGATTCAAGATCCATATTATTAACTTATAAAG